>OLPU01001760.1_pt1 | contig 15499 bp, 10 predicted proteins | sample 1673111 | NCBI WGS metagenome assembly OLPU01 (sample SAMEA3136755, study PRJEB25190) | human gut metagenome | reverse complement strand
GAATTATCAAAAATTATTGACGAAGAGTATAGGGATGAATTAACACAATTATGCATAGAATTTGATATAAAATCTAATTGTGATGAATCTATATTAAATATAGATATGTCAAAAATGAGAAGAGTCTTTGGAAACATTATTGGAAACAGTATAAAAAATATGAAAAAAGATTACAAGAAAATTGAAATTAACTTTAATAATGATAAAGAAAATATTTTGATTTCTATAGCAGATAATGGATGTGGAGTGGATGATGATAAGATAGATAAAATTTTTGAAGCACTTTATACATCTGATAAAAGTAGAAATGTAGCAGGATTAGGGTTGTCAATTTGTAAGAGTATAGTAGAATGTCATGGTGGAAAGATATATGCAAAAAATAATTCTTATGGTGGTCTTACTATAATGATAGTTTTAAAGCGTAATAATTAATTTAATTATTTTAATACTAAAATACCCTTGGGTAGTGAATCGCTACCTAAGGGTATTTTTTACGTACAAGGAAACTATATTAATTTTAATAAAATAGTTATTACACCAAGAATTCCAAGACATGTACCTACAACTTTATTTAACTTTTTAATCTCACACTTATTTGCAAACTTTGCACTAACATAAGCACCAATAACACAACAAATTACAACTAATAAAGTTGGTAAAATTTCAACTGTAGCTCCCATAGAAATATGACTTACAGTACCAGTTAAAGCAACCAAAGTCATAATCATAGTACTTGTACCTACAGCCACTTTTAAATTATAACCAAGATGCAATGTAAATACTGTAAGCATTAAAATTCCTCCGCCACTTCCAGTAAATCCACAAATCCAACCTATACCACATCCAAATAACATTGCTTGTGTGATTTTTTTCTTACTTATGTGTTCTAATCCAGATTCAGCATCATGACCTTCTTCAATAGGCTTTATTAAAAACTTTATACCAAGTCCAATTGTAGTTATCATAGAAATATATCCTAGTCCATCTGGTTGAGACTGTGAAAAAAGGTATCCACAATAGCTACCTATAATAGTTCCTATAAAAGCTGTAATTGCAACAAGCATACCATTTTTTAAATCAATATTCTTATTTTTATAATAAGTGTATGCAGTAAGTAAACTAGCAAGAACATCAGCTGCAAGTGCTACTGTTACAGCATCATAACTTTGCCATTCACATACACTGACAAGTAAAGGTGTGATAACTACTGCGGCAGAAAGACCCGCAAGCCCAGTTACAACACCAGCACCAGCTCCGGCTAAAATATAAACAAGATATAACATAGTTTATTTTCCCCCTTTAGTTTATCTTATAATACTAATTTCTTTTTCAATTTATATATTTAATTATACATTAGAAACTATTTGATTTAACCATATAATATAAACTTTTAATAAATTTTAATATTTTATTAACTTTATTATTTTTTAATTAGAGTCTATTTTTCTGATTAAATTAGTTTATTAAAAGAATACATTATATAGCTAAATCTAACTAAAAGATAATTTATAGTCACAATTATCTCAAAATAGTATCATCTCATTATAAAGGAATATAGTATTTAAAATTCAAAAGTTAAATAATACAATAAATATCAATTGGAAAAACTTGTAAAAAGATGTAGAATATTATAGAATAATAGGGTGTATAATGATAAGGTACATAATGGATAATCTAACAAAATATATAGGGGATATTCAATTATGAATTATTATGAAAGGCAAAAATATGGTTATAAAAAGGCATTTTAAAAAATTAATAACAACAACATTAGTTGGAATTACTGTACTTACACCTATAAATAAATTATCTTATGCCCAATCCAAAAACTTAATATTTAATAACATAAATATAGAACAAGGTATAAGTCAATCTACTATAGAGGATATATTCCAAGATAGTGAAGGGTATATATGGCTAGGTACAAATGATGGTTTAAATAGGTATAATGGATATGAATTTAAAATTTACAACTATGAAGAATATCAAAATAGTATAAGTCATAATGGAATAACAGATATAACTGAAGACAAATACGGTAACATTTGGGTAAATACAGTTAGTGGAGTAAATAAGATAAACAAAAAGACAGAAAAAATATCAAACTACACAGAAATTAACGGAAAAATAAAAGAGGATAGTACTACAGAAATTATAGTAACAAAAGATAATAATATTTTAGTAGGTACATATGAAGGATTAAACATATACAATGCTAAAGAAGATAGATTTGATATTATATTAGAACAAAAAGATGGAATCTTAAGTAGTTGTATATATTCAATAGATGAAGATATTAACGGGAATATATGGATAGGTACGGAATTAGGTTTAAATAAGCTATCTAAAGATTTTAAAGTTTTAGAAACATATCCAAGTGAAAGTGAAATCTACAATATATTTTGTGATGATGAAAATGGATTTGTATGGGCAGGGTCTGATAGTTCAGGTTTATTAAAAATAGATAAAAACACTAAAGAAGTAACACAATACATAAATGATATAGAAGATGAAAACTCTATTCCAGCAAATCAAGTTGGAGTGATAATAAGAGATAGCAAAGGAAATTTATGGGTAGGTACTACAAATGGACTTGCTAGATACAATGAAAAAAATGACAGTTTTGATGTTTATAAAAATAAAGTTTATGATAAAAATAGCTTAGTATATAACGATGTAAGGTCTATTATAGAAGATAGAGAAGGCGTTTTATGGGTTGGTACATATTCTGGAATAAGTATATTTGATACAGAAAGTAGTATAAAATACTACAATGCAGGTTTAGATGACGGATACTTATTAAGTGAAAATATGGTTCACGGAATCTATGAAGATGATGAAGGATATTTATGGATTGGTAGTAGAACTAAAGGTGTCAATATAATTGATAGGGAAAATAATACATCTAAATCTATTAATATGGAAAGTAACAATGTAATACAAAGCAATAGTATAAATGATATTACAGGATATAAAGATTTTATATTTGTAGCTACAGATGCTGGAGTATTAAAAATTAATAAAAAAGAAAATACAATACAAAACTATAATCTAGAAGATGGATTAATAGGAGAAAATGTTAAAGATATTTTTGTATGTGATAAAAATTATCTATGGATAGGAAGTACAAATGGTTTAAATTTACTTGATATAGAAAATGATAAAATCATAGATATGACTGATTATGTAGATGAAGGTTCATATGTTAGATATGTATATCAAGGACAAGATGGAAGTTACTATATAGGATTTTTAAGAGATGGTGGACTTGGAATTATAGAACCTAACTCTAAAGAAACTAAATACTATAAAAATATACCTAATGATAAAACTAGTATAAGTAGTAATCGTATAAGATATATAAATGAAGACTCAAAAGGAAACATATGGATAGGTACAAGTTACGGTTTAAATAAATACGATCCTAAAACAAAAGTGTTTAAAAGGTATACAACAAGTGATGGTATAGCTAATAATACTATATATGGAGTATTAGTAGATGATAATGATAATATTTGGGTAAGTACCAATAAAGGTATTAGCCAAATAGATACTAAAAATAACACTGTAAATAACCTAAGTGTTACAGATGGACTTCAAGGGAATGAGTTTAATGGAAATGCAGCATTTAAAAGTAAAAGTGGAGAATTATTCTTTGGTGGGATAAATGGATTAAATGCATTTTATTCAGAGGACGTAAATAGTATTAATAATAAATCAAAAGTAATATTTGATGGATTTAAAGTTAACGATAAAGATTACTTAGATATAAATGGATTAAAGTTTGACAACAATACAGAAAATATTAAAATCAAGTTCTTTACTCCTGTATATTCAAGTAATAAAAATATAAGTTATGAATATGAGTTAATAGGATCAAATTCATCTAAAGCAACAACTAAAGAAAATTATGTTATATATAATGATTTATTGCCAGGAAAATATACTTTTAAAGTTAGAGCAGTAGATAGTAGAGGAGATATAAGTGATAGTGAAACCATAGAGTTTTCTATTAAATATCCATTTTGGATGAGCCCAATTGCTTGCTTTATATATTTAGTTATTGCTATACTTGTTTTAATTATAAGCATTACTGCAGTTAGTTTTGCTTTATGGAATAGCCAATTTACACAATCTAGTGCGAATGTAATTAATACTGGTTGTTTAGAACTAAAATTAACAAATGATAGTAACGCTATTAGTTTATCAAATCAATACCCAATATCAGATACTGCTGGTAAAAAATTCGTTGGGTATACTTTTACTGTTAGCAATACTTGTACTATTGCGGCAGCTTATAATATTTCTTTAGATTTCAAAACTGGTAGTAGCTACTTTACAACTTCTCAAATAAAAGCATATGTATCTGGTGATCAAACAGTTGAACCAAAGCTTTTAAATAGTTTTAATAGTTCTAATGTCCTATCATCTGGCTATAACTCTTCAAGATTAATTTTATCAGATGAAATATTGCCAGTAGCTTCATCAGAAAATACTACAAAATCTAGTAAAACTTATACTTTACGTGTATGGATTGATGAAAATGTTACTACAAGTGATGGCACAAATAAGACCTTTGATGGCAAATTGACAATAAGCGCAGTAAGTGCTAAAAATAATATCCTTGCTCAAAGAGTATTAAAAGATAATATAGTTCATACTGAAATACCTGATTTTACTAGAGCTGAGCCAAGTGATATAGCTACAACTGGGGCCGGTTTGTATCAAATTAATGATGAAGACGGTAAAAGTTACTATTTTAGAGGAATTGAAACAAATTTGAACAATACTGTTACTTTTGCTGGCAAAAAATGGAAAATAGTTAGAATAAATGGTGATAAAACTATTAGAATTATATTAGTTGACTCTATTGGTACGAGTGCTTTTAATACTTCTAATACTCAGCAATATTATGTTGGATATACATATAATAATAGTTATGAATGTACAAGTAGTAATCCTTGTACAAGTACAGTTGGGACTAGCAGTACAATAAAAACATATGTTGAAAATTGGTATAATAATAATTTGAAAAGTTATGATTCATATATAGCCTTAGGAAGATTTTGCAATGATACTTCATATGTTGTAAATAATTCTGAACTTCATTATAATGGCAGAGTTAGAGTATTAGCTAAAGAAACATTTGGCAGTCCTAGTTTACAATGTCCTGATACTTATGAAACATATGGTGGTAGTTATAAATTAAAAGTCGGCTTATTATCCGCTGATGAGCTTAATTTAGCAGGCTTAGTATCATATTTTTCAGAAAATCATCAAGGAGGCATACATAACTACTTATATGCTGGAGCAAATTATTGGTGGACAATGACTCCTAGTATTTTTAAAAGTAATTTATCAAGTGTTATATTTGATTGGACTAATGGAAACATGGAAAGTTATACTACAAATAATGCAATTAACGTTAGACCAGTTATCAATTTAAATGCTAAAACAACTATTTCAGGTGGAGATGGAACAATTAGCAATCCTTATGTTGTTAAATAATATTAATTGACTAGATATTAGTATTATGTTATAATCATAAGTGCTTTTGGGCATATTTAATCCGCTGTAATTAATTATATGATTAAGTATTAATATAATATAGAAAGGACGTTTAGATTTTATGAATCCATTAATTGAAAAAATTAATAAAAGACATATTAAACCAGATGTTCCTGAGTTTAGAGTAGGAGATATCGTTAAAGTTGATGTTTGGGTAAAAGAAGGTAAAAAAGAAAGAATCCAAGCATTCCAAGGTATTGTTATCTCTAAAAAAGGAGGAAGTGTTTCAGAAACTTTCTCAGTACGTAAAAAAAGCGGAAGTGTTGGTGTTGTAAGAACATTCCCAGTTAATAGTCCTGCTATTGACAAAATTACTGTAATTAAAAAAGGTAAAGTTAGACGTGCTAAACTTGGTAATATCTTAAAAGGTATGAGAAAAGAATTTAAAGTAAAAGAAAGAAATTAGGGATGTCTCTAATTTCTTTTTAAAAAAGGTTGCGATATTTGTGAAAGAAAAAATAAAAGATTTTTTGCCTTATTTAATCATTTTAGTAGTTGTTATTCTATTTAGAACTTTTATTGCTACTCCAATTAAAGTTGATGGTATGTCAATGTATCCAACTTTAGAAGGAAATGAAATAATGATTTTAAATAAATTAGGCAAAATTCAACGCTATAATATTGTAGTAGTTAAAGAAGAAAAAGAAGATCTTATAAAAAGAGTTATTGGATTACCTAATGAAACAATAGAAATAGTTGAAGGCAATATTTATATTAATGGTAAAAAAATAGAAGAAAATTATGGCAAAGGGGAAACCAGTGATTATCCTAAAACTAAATTAAAAAGTGATGAATATTTTGTATTAGGAGATAATCGGAATGATAGTGATGACTCCAGATTTCCAGAAGTTGGAGTTATAAAAAAGAATAGAATAATCGGAAAAACGTCGTTTCGGCTCTTGCCAATAAAAAATATAGGAAAATTGGACTAAAAATAAGGCAGTTACTGTTGTTGTAACTGTCTTATTTTTTTAATGAGCATCTGCATCATAGTCATTATCTGTTTATTAACACATTCCTCTTTGCTCAAGTAGTGTTTTCAATCTTGTCCTTCGATTTCCTGCCTGTATCGTCTTAATAGCTGTTTCTAAGGCTGTACCTTCATTAATGATGATGCATTGTTTTTTTGCTCTTGTGATGGCAGTATACAAGAGGTTCCTTACCAACATGATTTTGGGCTTCATAGGCATAACAACAATGACAATTGGAAATTCACTTCCCTGCGACTTATGTATTGTCATTCCGTATGCAAGGCGGATATCTTCCATCATATCTCTTGTAAGAACATATTCTTTCTCGCGTATTTCAACATGTAACTGTTTGTTCTTATCAATAGATCTTATAATTCCAATATCTCCATTATAATAATCCGCCTCGTAATTATTTTTGGTCATGATGATCTTATCATTAACTTTATAGCATCCTTTTCCATAAAAGATTTTGTCTTTGGATGTATTCAAACACTCTTGTAAAATAGTATTTTGGTTTACCACACCCGAGATTCCTTCCCTGCTTGGGCACAGTATTTGAATTTTAAATGGATCTTTGGGATCATAGTATTTTTTCATAATTCCCTTTACTTTCTCCATGCTTTCTGTTTCAGTTTTTGTTTGAATGATCTGAAAATCTTTTCCTGTTACAAGAGAAGTTCTTCCCTCATTAATCCTTTTAGAGTTATCAATAATTGGAGAACCGCCTTTTTGTCTAAATACATCTGTCAACATGCATTTAGGAATAAACTTGTCGTTAATATCTAATAAATCATGAAGAACAGCACCCGGACCGACAGATTCTAACTGATGAATGTCTCCTACAAGAACAAGTGTTGCTCCAGTTTTTATAGCATCAATGAGCATGGAAAATAATGAAATATCCAGCATTGACACTTCGTCTACGACAATCAAATCTGCATCAATCGGATCGGAAGCATCCTTGAAGTTTGCATCTTCCCCATAGGGGGTATAATTCAATAGTCTATGTACAGTGCAAGCTGGCATTTCTGTAGATTCAGCCATTCTTTGAGCTGCCCGGCCTGTAGGTGCGCAGAGCTTTACAACATCTTTTGGATGCATTTCCTGATAGGCTAAAATAATTCCTTTAATTGTAGTTGTTTTACCTGTACCTGGACCTCCTGTTAATATTTTTATCCCTTTTGATTCTAATATCTTAGGGAAAGCCTCTCTCTGTTGTTTTCCGTAGGACATTCCACAAGCCTTTTCAGACTTTCTTATCAATCTTGCATCAAAAGGAATTTTTTCTCTGTTAGATGTCAGCCGGATAATATTTTCTACAGCATTATTTTCAGCATCATAAATTTTTCGATTATATACAATACTATTTTTCTTATTACTTTTACAAAATAATTCTCTTGTCTGATAGAATACTGATAATACAGAAGTAAGTTCTATATTATTACTGTCATCTCCTGTACGTATAATTGTTCGGTTTACAGCCTTTGCAAAGTCATTAAGAGAAGTCCATGTATGTCCATTATTTTCTATTCTCCGAGTTGTTTCAAACGCGGCGAATTTTAGGCGCGAAGCATCAAGTGGAGCATATTTTCCTAAATGTCTCATAATCTTGTCACATTCATCCAAATGCAGACCGATTCGATAGCCTGTCTTATAAGGATCATTTATTAGCTGTTTAAAAGCTTCGTTTCCATAGTATTTTACACACTTAGCTGCATATGGAAATGAAATATTTGCTTTCGATAAAATACGAAAGACTTTTTCTTCCATTTTTGTTTTCATTATCACTGCAATTATATTTTTTGCTGTTTCTTTGTTTACCCCACATACCTCCTTCAAGATTGCTGCGGCGTTCTCCTGTTCTGCAAATTGGATGATGTTTAGCTGTTTAGTATCCCTTAAATATGTTATTAAAGCCATAGATTGTTGATAACTTAATTCAGGAAAATTTCCTGAATTAAAATAATTTGACAATGTCATTTCATCATGACTTTCCATTCTTACGTCATTCAATTTAAATATCCAGCGTTCTTTTTCTCTTGTAAAACCGCCATAAATAATAAGTGGTGTTCCTTTCGAAAAAAAAGGAGTAGGACATTTCGTTGCATCACAGATGATATACCTCCAGGTAATATCTTTTTTTGTCCGCGCATCTCTCTTTACAACAATCCTGTCAGCAACTGCATCTCCCATGAGAAAAGAATGTGATGTACAAATTTTAAATATACCCTCTCCTGTTTTTTCGTTATGGAAGATATAATTTGCAAAATAGCCCTCAAAAGACCATTGACACAAATTGCTCATATCTTTTTCTCCTTTCATCTCTAAATACTTTGTCATTATTAGAATGACTGATGAGAAAAAAAACAAAACCCGTTAGTATATCTAACGGGTTAAATAGTCATTTTTCAGTCTTAGTCAGCTTTTTCTTCTGTTTTTCGACCATTATTTTCTTTTTTTACGGGATTCGGATCAAGAGCCATATCTCTTGCAACAAGAGACTGTACAATTTTTCTCTGTTCTCTCATATTTTTGGTCTGGATAAGTCCTGCAGCTGCAATGACATCTCCAGGCTTTAAAGTTTTAGCAAGTTCTGCCTGCCTCTTAAAACATGATATATTTACTCTGTCTCTGTTTTTGCTTCGTTCACATAACACAGTAACAATCGCTGTTTCATCATTAATCTCATAAGTATGTACAACCTCGCCTGTTACAAATGCTCCATTTTCATCTCTCATATGCCCACCATCATATTCAGACATATGATCTGATGTAAGATTAAGGTAACGACTTAACTCTCTCTTAGACATTTCAATAGAGTCTCCGATCAGAAGCTGCTGATAACCGTTTGTTGGCTGCCTGTTTTCATCCAGCTTTCTTCTTAAAGAAGCATGTCCTGTAACAAGTTCTCTGTTTCCTCTTTCAAATTTTGCAGCGATTGCTGCTGATTCTCCATAAAATCTGAACATTGGATAATCTTTTCTTGGTCCGCTATCAGTGACAATACGTATATTCACAAATGGAACTCCTGCTCCAGTCTCTCCAGAGCGAATAAACACGATTGTTCCACGAACGCGTAAATCATTCCGTGATCTGAATGCCATACAAAATCCTCCTTTTACTATACAATTTAATTTTTTGATTTATAGCCGATATTTTAACGGAAACTAATATGCCGGTTTGATTCCGGCGTTCCTTAATTTTGTATTAGCAGGGATACGACATCTTCCCATTGCTGCCGTTATCTTTTGCAGTTTATTTCGTTATTTAACTTATATTCTATTTAAGAGTAACGAAATTGACAAATGCTGATCTTTTTAACATCTACTGAGGTGATTTTCTATGTTATTGTACTGGATCAAACATTCTTAATATTAGTATGAAAGAATCAGAAAAAAATAAGCCGACTCTTATCGAGCCGGCCTAATAGTTACATATGGATAATCTGAAACGACTTATCATTTAATGTTCGTTCAACATCTGCATGATCTACTCCCCCGAGAAAGACCTGTTCTATTTTTTTATCTTCCTCCAAAAGGCTTAATAATGCGTTTAGATATTCTGTGTCTAGCCGATCTAAATTATCTATAAGGAATAGATGGCACTTTGTAGCTTCACCTATCATCGTCATGAGAATATACGCAACACATACAAATTCCCCTGTAGATACCTCTTTCATATCCACAAAAGGCTTTCCTTTTCCTGGAGAAACCTGAATAGTTATACCATTGTCAGATAAAAAATGAATTTGAAAGCCTTCTCTAAGTAAAGAAGCTTTTTCATTACACTTCTTTTCAAAAAATCGTAAAGTTCTTTGAAGAATAAGTGTAGGAATTCCTATTTTTGAATCCAATACTTTGACTGCAAACTGTGCCAAATCATACTTATCTTTTATCTTTGCTAATTCTTTTTTATTTTGTTGTACTTTTTCATATCTTGAAAGAATACTCAGCAGGTCTAAAAGCTCTTTTTTCTTAGCTTCAAGATGTGCTTTTTCAACCTTCTGAGGTTCTGGAAGGATTTCTGGGACAATAAATTTCGAAATGTTATTTTCTAAAGTTGTTTTTTGCTCATAGCGATATACTTCTTTTTGGTAATTTGAAATAATATCATCCCTTTTGCGTACCTGATCTTCGCATTTCGCTAAAAACTCTTTGTTTGAAGCTAATGCATTTTCATTTTTCTGAATCAATGATAGCAGTTCTTCTTTCAACTGAGATTTGTCAGTAGTACATATTAATTTTTCTGAAATAGGGCATATAGGTTTATCCAGATTGTCCAAGGTTCTTTTTAACAAATCTAAAGTAGAATTTATTGTGCCGATATATTCATTTGTCCTTTTAATATGAACTTGAAATAATTTTCTATCCGCTTCTGCCTGAGTTTTTGTTTCTTCTTTAGGTTTTTTACATGAAGAATAAGTATCTAATTCTTTTTTCATCTCATCAAGTCGTTTTATTGCTAGGTCATGTTGTTTTTTTGAAGATGCATATTCCTTTAAACGTTTCGAATACTCTTTTTCAGCAGCTTCTACTTGTGAAATGTTGTTAAGTTCTTTTTCGATATCTTCTCTTGTTTTAGCTGGAACCGTTTCATTAAAAGTACATCTAGGTAGCATTTCGTTATACTTTCTTTTCAATTCCTGTCTGACTGTATATGCAGTATTATACCCATTTGCTAAATCATTAAAACTGAAAATTTCCTGTTTTTTAAGAATCTCTTCCATTAGATATTTTTCTTTTTTTTCAGTAAGATCTTTATCTAGTTGGGCAACAAGTTCCACAACAGTTTCAGCTTTCGCTCTTAACGGAAGAATTGTCATAAAAAAATTATTTAAATCTTTCGAAGATAATCCAGCAAACCAATCTACAGAACATAGACTTTCAATCCAACAAGGATTCATATTTCTTGCTGTCAGAAATTCATCAAGACTCCTTTTAGTGGAACTTTTCCCATTACATTTAGAGATATTTTCCGAAGTTCTCCTTATGCGTTCGATTGTAGAGTTATCAGAAAAACGTAAAACAACACTAGCTTCCCGGCATCCTTTTCGGATAACTTCTTTTCCAGCTTTACCTGTAAGAGCAAAGCGGATTGCATCAAGTAAGGATGATTTTCCGCTGCCACATTTTCCTATGATAGCATTTAATTTTTTTGCATTTAACTGCAGATCTTCGATCCCTTTAAAATTTCTGATAGAGATAGTTGTAATTGTACTATTATCCATAATTCTTATTCTCCTCTCATCATTAAAACTGTATTTACATAAGTAGTATGCAAGTTCACAATCTATAATAAAAAAAACTTCTACAGAAAAATTGATTCATTTTCAATTCTGTCATACTATTAGTGACCAAGTAATCTGACTAATAAAACGGGGCGTACCCCCAAGGAGGTTTTTTATGAACACAAATGATTTTAAAACAAGAACAGAGATTATTGAAGAACAGTCAACTTGTCCGGAAGGATACTGGGTACTCGGATTAGATACCGGATATTCTTCGGTAAAAGGGAAGTCGCCAAATAAAAGATTTGCATTCCCATATTACGCAAAGAAGGTTCCGGAAGGACGTGCTTTCTTAAGAGAAGCTGAGGATTCAGATATCCGTTATCGTGATGAAACCGGAGAATGGGTCGTTGGCAAACTAGCTTACGACGAAGTTAATGCAAAAGAAATTGTAGACAGCGAGCAGGAATTAACCGGAAGACACCGCTTTTTTACTGATATCTTTCGTGTAACTACACGCACAGGTATTGCTTTAGGGCTCATGCCAAATAAATATGGTTCCTGTGAAGATAAACACATTATGATTGAAGCAGGACTGCCTCCAAAATATATTAACGATGCAGTAGATTTAAGAGAAGCACTTTGTGGTAAGCATGATTTTGAAGTAAAAGTTGGAGCCGGAAATTGGATAAAGTATTCTATCGAATTAAAAGAAAACGATATTCAGGTTATGCCACAGCCATTAGGTTCTTTAGTTTCTGCATCAACAAATGCTAACGGAAGACAGTTAAAGACAGCAATCCAGTATTGGAGCGGAAATGTCATCGTATTTGATCCAGGATATGGTACATTAGATACTTATATCGTAAAACGAGGTCAGGTTATTGGTAAAGGAGAGACTTTTCCAGAATATGGAATGCATGAAGTTTTTGCTCGTACATGCAGAGATATCGAAAAAGAATTTGGTCTTTCTATTGAAGTCCCTGAACTCCAGAACTGTTTAGAATCTGGAGAAGTGAAAGTGATTGTTAGCCGCCGTCCTTTAAAAACAAGAAAATATTCATTCAAAGACATCCTTGAAAAGAACTGTGTTGAAGTGTGTAAAGAAGTTATTGAAAGACTGAGCTCTATCTACAATTATTTTGTAGATTATGATTACATTATTGCTACCGGTGGTACCTTTGAAGCATGGAAAGATGTTTTTATCAATGCGTTTAAAGATGTAGAAGATCTCAGGGTCATCCCGGCTAATATCAACAACGTATCTGTGTCCACTGTTTATTCCAATGTAAACGGTTATTACTACTATCTATCCAATATGCTTGGCCGTAGCAAGACAGCATAAGAGGTAAGGGAGGGGATAGCATATGATGGTAAAGATAGGATTATACTGGCAGCACGATTTAGACCTTGTTGCTCTTTATATGCATCCTGACTTTGAATTTACAAAATGGATGAAGTTAATGGTTCTTTATCTTTCAGACCATAACATTATCAATAATAAAGACTTTCAAGAGAAGTACGAGAATCTTTTTGGAAAAGCTACAGGCGAATATCATAATGTAGCACAAGAGGGATTTCATATCCCTCTTCCTTCTTCTGTTCCTTACCATCTAAATCTTTCAGATAGTTTTGCTCATTTTTATCTGAATCCAGCAAATAAAATGGAAGAAAAGGCTATAAAATATCTTCTTGGCTTTCGATATGGTTCGCGAAGTAATGGTCTAAAAGTGTTGTTTCGTTCTTTCCTTGATGGAGTCTATATGGAGCCATACTTTAATGAAGTTATGTTTTCCTCTTTATCAAGAAGAAAAAGGAATACAACATCTAAAGCCTCAAAGACTACTCTTTCATCAAAAAAGACCAAACAAAAAAAAGTAATTGCTACTGGAAATAATTTGAACAACACTACACATGCAGAAGATGTTTCTTTAGATAAAACTTCAAAAACGTATCCTTCAGAAAGTTCTTCTGTATCCGTGAAAGGTGTTGTTCCTTCCGATACGTCTTCTGTATCTATAAAAGAGGAAAAAAAGGATGCTACCGAGCCATTTAACCAAGAAACAATAGAGTCTATTCCTGAAAATACTATCTCAGAAACGCTATCAAAAGAAGCGGATGAAGAATTGGATGATAGTGGATTTGATATGTTTGGAGCTGTTAGTAAATTAATGGGTGGAGGATTTTAACAGAAAATCTTTTTCATAAAGCCTGTCCAACTTTTTAAGCCGCGGGATGAATTGTAGAATAAAGATTGTCCGGTCTTCCAGCCGGTTAATCTAACAAAAGACCATAACGTATTGATACAGATGTTACAGTGTTATCTTCGAATGGGGGATTGCTATTCTCTGCTGTTATAAAGGCAAGAATGTAGCATAAAATAATGCTGCTAATCCAATGTTAAAGCAGAAGGAGAATTATAATTTTATGAAAAGAAAAATTACAAAATATGACAAAACTGAAGTTTATAAAAAAGAAATTGCTCCTATAATATCTGATTTAAAAGTCGCTTGTACTTTTGCAGGTCTTCCAATGTTTGTTACTGTTGCTATTAAAAATGACGATAAAACAGGAACAACATATGAAAGTAATATTGTACAAGCAAGTACAGGATACAAAATGGCTGACCCATGTATTAATACAATTTTAATGCATATGAATGGATTTCCAGTTGATTATCCTGATTATATTAAAGAGGATATTAGGGAGCTTCGAGATTATCTGGATGAAATTGAAAAAACAATGAATGAAGGGGATGCCATTGATATTGATTTAAAAGAAAATCGTTTAACAGAAATGAATGAAATTGTGGCAGGAAAAAAGAAAACGGTTGTTCCGGATAAGCTCTTAAAAAAAGATATTCATATTGATGAAAATATATAATAAACTCTGCCAGAATAATAATACCAGTCGAGAATTAATATTGCACGCGAATAGCTACACTGTAAGGTGTGGCTATTTTTTTGTATCGGTATAAATATACAATTTAACGATATAAAACAATTTAACGATTATTATACTTAATCGTTATATGGTTTCATAATTAGCTTTTTATTATTCATACTAAACAAAATTATTTGTACTCAAATAGAACAGTTCAATCTTTACTTTACTATTTAAACGAGGCGAATCTTCAAAAGCCCTTATAATCAGGCTTTTTCTTCTCTCAATACTGAATACTCGTTCGTTATATTTATATTATAATCATTGCTGCTACATTCGCACAAACAGACAGCAAAAAGTCTGCCGGAAATGTCAGGGTTTGTTCCTTTCTTACAATAGAAATCTCATGTTTTTCCAAAGGAACTCGAAGCATTTCTATAATTTCTCTTTTATATTCTGGAAACTCATCTAAAAAAAGAATTCCATGATGTGCAAGAGAAATCTCTCCCGGCTGCGGAGTCATTCCTCCTCCAAACATTCCTGCCTGTGTAACCGCAAGAGAGGGATTACGGAAGGGTCGTTTCGTAATCAATGAAAAACTGTCTTTTAACAAGCCTTTTGCACTGTATATAATCGTAGTATCTATCATCTCTTCTGTTGTCATCTGTGGCATAATTCCAGAAATACAGGATGCTAACATAGACTTTCCCACTCCCGGCGGACCACCCAACATTAAATTATGATATCCTGCCGCCGCAATCTCCATTGCTCTTTTAGCCATAACCTGTCCTTTTACTTCAGAAAAATCCGTAACAGATATTTTGTCTTCGTCTGCATTTTCTAAAATATC
>OLPU01001756.1_pt1 | contig 15508 bp, 15 predicted proteins | sample 1673111 | NCBI WGS metagenome assembly OLPU01 (sample SAMEA3136755, study PRJEB25190) | human gut metagenome | reverse complement strand
GCGGCCGAGCACGCGGGCGGTGTCCTCGATGGACTCCTTCTTGCCCATCTGGGAGGAACCGGGATCAAGGTAGGTCACGCCCATGCCGAGATCCATGGCGCCGACCTCGAAGGCGCAGCGGGTGCGCGTGGAGGTCTTCTGGAACAGCAGCACGATGTTCTTGCCCTCGAGGTAGCGGTGCGGGGTGCCGGTGCGCTTGAGGTCCTTGAAGTTCTTGGAGAGCTTCAGCAGGTACTCGATCTCCTCGGTGGAGAAGTCGAGCAGGCGGAGGAACGGACGACCGCTGAGATTGATAGGCATGTTCTGTTTCCTTTCCCTTGAAAGAGACATTTGTATCGCGCGGGGCCCCCGAAAGCCGGAGGACCCGCGCCTCTTTTACGGCCCAGCGCTGGCTGGCTAGACTGGGCCGGAAAAGACGGACGAAAGAGCGCTCCTTGGCGGAGCAGGCGCCTTGCGGCTTACAGGGCCTCGCGCCAGGCCGGCATGGACATGCAGCGCGGGCCGCCACGGCCGCGGGAGAGCTCGGCCGACGGCATGACCAGGCAGTTGATGCCGTTCTTGTACAGCACGTCGTTGGTGACGTTGTTGCGCTGGTACACCACCACGGTGCCGGGGCGCACGCACAGCGTGTTGGAGCCGTCGTTCCACTGCTCGCGCTCGGCCGCGATGCGGTCGCCGCCGCCGCAGGGGATGAGCTTCACGGCCTGGCCGACGTACTCGGAGAGCACGGACTCCAGATCCTCGTTGCGCTCGCGGATCTTGGTGCCACCCTTGCCGTCCGGGGTGATCTCGAAGACGGTCAGCGGGCCCATGATGCCGGGATGGATGGTGAACTTGTCGTAGTCGATCTGGGTGAACACCGTGTCCAGGTGCATGAAGGCGCGGGAGGACGGGATGTTGAAGGCCAGAATCGTGTCGATGGTCGAGGTCTCATCGTTGAACACGTTGTGGGCGATGGCGTCGATGGCGTCGGGCTCGGTGCGCTGGGAGATGCCGATGGCCAGCACGTGCTCGTTGATGTTCAGGATGTCGCCGCCCTCGATGTGGAAGGTGTCGTTGCGATCGTAGTAGGTCGGCGTGCCGGCGAAGTCCGGATGATACTTGAAGATGTAGTCGCCGTAGATGGTCTCGCGGTTGCGCGTCACCGAGTACATGCGGTTGATGGACACGCCGTTGCCGATCATCGCGAACGGGTCGCGGGTGAAGTACAGGTTCGGCATGGGGGCGCAGACCAGCTTGCAGCGGTCGGACACCATGTCCACCAAAAGGTGGGTGTCCTTCTGGGGCAGCTCCTGCAGGTTGATGCCGGCCATGGTCTTCATGACCATGTCCTTGGTGTCCGGGTAGTTGCTCTCGATATAGTCGGTGATGATGTCGTGGTACATGTCGGTGCGGATGCCCGCCTCGTAGATCCACTGATCGAGGAACTGGCGGCGCAGCTCGGGCTTGGCGTCCAGGACCTCGGCCATGAGGTCCTCCAGGTACACGACCTCGACACCCTCGTCGCGAAGGATCTTCGCGAAGGCGTCATGCTCTTCCTGGGCCACGGGAAGGAACGGGATGTCGTCGAACAGCAGCTCTTCCAAGGTGTTCGGGGTGAGGTTCAGCAGCTCGTCGCCGGGGCGGTGAAGGATGACCTTCTTGAGATTGCCGATCTCGCTTTTGACGTTTACTCCTTGCATAGAAGCTCTCCTATCCTAGATCGGATACAGATAGAAACGTGCCAGCCACACAAGATCTCACGCGGCTTCGAGAGCAGAGGCCCACCAAGTCGTAACAAGGTCTGTTGTGTTTGACGGCATCTACTGTCCCACAACTTGTGGTTCGCTCTAGGGGCCGGGGGCTTTAGTTGTCTCAGCGCAAACGAGATGACACCTATTTGTCACCTGCAAATCGGCCGACAGCTCTTTATTTTCGGTGAGCTTTTTGGTAAGGGAAAGACGAGCCCTGCCAAACGTGATTGCTCGGCAGGGCTCGCAGCCTAAATTCATGGTCGGGACGACAGGATTCGAACCTGCGACATCCTGCTCCCAAAGCAGGCGCGCTACCAGACTGCGCCACGTCCCGAAATAGCGCGGAAAGTATAGCAGAACCCTCGCTATCGAGCAAAAGCACAGGATTTTGCGTTTGGGAGAGCCTTGGAACTCCTTACGGGCCTTTTCGGTGCAAGATTTTGCGTTTGGGAGAGCTCGCAGGGAGCGTGCGACTCTCCCAAACGCAAAATCCTGCACAAAATCTTTGGGTTCTCAAACACGGAAACAAAACCATTACCATGTAAGTCTTCTTTTGCTTGCGCCCCCGCACACCTGCATAATAGCGTCTATGGAAAAATCCGAGACATACCGGCTGAAGCGGCTCTGGCTTTTGATGCCGGGCGCGGCGGCGCTTGTGCTGACCTGGGTGGCGAGCGCGAACTCGCCGCTGACCGAGGCGTGGTTCTCGCGGGGCGTCTACCCGTGGCTGTCGTCGGCGTGGGGGTTTCTGCCGTCGCTGGCGCCGTTCTCGGTGGCGCAGTGGGTCGTGGTGGCGACACTCGCGTTCTGCATCGGGTGGCTCGGCTTCTACCTCGTCGCCTTCGCGCGCGGGCGCGGTCGGCGGCGGTTCGTGCTGTGGCGCGCGCTGACCACAATGCTCGCCGTGCTCTCGGTGGCCTATTGCATCTTCGCCCTCATGTGCGGGCTGAACTACTACCGCCACACCTTCGCCGAGGACGCCGGATTCGAGCTGAGGGAATCTTCCACCGCAGAGCTGACAGCGCTGTGCGAGAACCTGGCCGCTAACATGAACGAGACGCGCGCCGAGGTAACTGCGGCAGCCGGCGCAACCAAGGAATCGGGGGCGAATGGCGGCGACGCGACGACGGGCGCCGAAGGCACCGCCCGAACCGATACCGAGATGGCCGCAATTCCCAACGAGTACGCCGAATCCCGCGGCGGTTTCTGGACGTACTCCCACGAGACCGTCGCGAACATGGAGGCCTTGGCCGAGCGCTATCCGGCACTCGCCCGTCCGCTGTACTCCCCTCCCAAGCCCGTGCTCTTCTCAGAGCTGATGAGCTACGCCGACATCGCCGGCATGTACTTCCCCTTCACCGTGGAGTCGAACATCAACACCGACGGGCCGTTCTTCACCATCCCCGCCACCATGGGGCACGAGATGGCCCACCAGTGCGGATTCATGCGCGAGGACGAGGCGAACTTCATCGGATACCTCGCCTGCAAGGACGCAACCGACCCGCTCACGCGCTACAGCGGCTATTCGCTGGCCTACGACTACGCGCTCTCGGCGCTCGTCAAGGCGGATCGCGATACGGCCGTCGCCGTGAGCGACGGGCTGTCAGAAGAGGTGAAGGCCGACCGCCGTGCGCGCGCTAAGTACCTGAAACAGTTCGAAGGCCCCGTAGCCGAGGCATCAAACGCCGCCAACAACGCCTATTTGAAGGCCAACCAGCAGCAAGACGGCACCCGCAGCTACGGCCGCATGGTAGACCTCCTCCTCGCCGAGGCCCGACAGGAGGGCTAGGCGCGCACGCGGGCGCGGAAAAGGCCGTATTCCAGGGAATCGACGAGCGCGTTCCAGGAGGCCTCGATGACGTTTTCCGAGACGCCCACGGTACCCCAGGTGTCTACGCCGTCGGTGGCGGTGATGGTCACGCGGGTGATGGCGTCGGTGCCCTGGGACTCGTCGAGCAGACGCACCTTGTAGTCGATGAGCTCCATGGCCTCCACCTGCGGATACGACGCCACGATGGCCATGCGCAGGGCAGCGTCCAGGGCGCCCACGGGGCCCGCGCTCTCGCCCGTGGCGACAAAACGCCCCTCCCCCACGTGGATCTTCACCGTGGCCTCGGACAGGGCGTCTTTAGCCAGGGCTCCCGTGTCCTCGCGATCGTCCACGATGACGCGGAAGCTCTCCAACGTGAACGCCGGCGCGTACAGCCTCAGGTGGCGCATGAGCAGAAGGCCCAGCGAGCCGTCGGCCACCTCGTAGGTGAAGCCGGCCGCCTCGCGCGCCTTGATGTCGTCGAGCACCGCCTGCACGTCCACGCCGGCCGCTTCCAGATCGAAGCCGAGGCTTCTCGCCTTCGCCAGAAGCGATGCCTTGCCGGCCAGCTCACTCACCACTGTGCGGCTCGTGTTGCCCACGGCGGCGGGGCTCACGTGCTCGTAGGCGGCGGGGAACCGCGCGATGGCGCTGGCGTGCAAGCCGCCCTTGTGGGCGAAGGCCGAAGAGCCCGTGTAGGGATGATGCGCGGGCATGGACACGTTGCAGAGCTCGGCCACGTACTGGGCCACGCCGGTAAGCTGGACGAGGCTGCGGTGCCCCACGCATTCCGCACCCATCTTCAGCTCCAAGTCGGCGATGACCGTGAGCAGGTCGGTGTTGCCCACGCGCTCGCCGATGCCGTTCACGGTACCCTGCACCTGCGTGGCGCCGGCGCGCACGGCCGCGAGCGTGTTGGCCACCGCGCAACCGGAGTCGTTGTGGCAGTGGATGCCGAAAGCCTGGCTCGGGAAGGCAGCGACTGTGGCTGCGACGATCTGCTCCACTTCGAAGGGCAGCGCGCCGCCGTTGGTCTCGCAAAGATCCACCGAATCGGCACCCGCCTCCACGGCCGCTCCCACGCAGGCCAGGGCATAGTCGCGATTTGCTTTGAAGCCGTCGAAGTAGTGCTCGGCATCGAACACCACATGCCGGCCAGCCGCCTTCAAGTGGGCCACCGACTCGCCGATCATGCGCAGGTTCTCTTCGAGCGTCGTTTGCAGCGCGCGCTCCACCTGGGCGTCCCACGTCTTCCCGACGATAGTGACCACCGGCGCCCCGCACGCGATGAGGTCGGCCAACCCGGGATCCTCGGCAGCGGCGACGCCCTTCTTGCAGGTGGAACCGAAGGCCGCGATTTGGGCGTGCTTCAAATCCATAACCGCCACTTCGCGGAAGAAGGCCACGTCCTTGGGGTTCGACGCAGGGAAGCCGCCCTCGATGTAGTCGATGCCGAACTCGTCGAGACGCCGCACGATGGCGAGCTTGTCGGCCAGCGAGAGCGTGATACCCTCGCATTGCTCCCCATCGCGCAAGGTGGAGTCGTAGGTGTAGATGCGCGTCGCGGTCATAGATGCCTCCCCGAATCTCTGGTCGGGTGCCATTATAGCGCCCGCAAAGTCATCCGCACGCTTTCGCCTTCCCGATGCAGTTGAAGCCCCCGTTTTCGACCGCCTAACCCAGAACCTTCTCGAAGGCGATGCGCGGGGCGCCGGCCTCGGGGCCTTCCGTCAGCGTGATGTCGCCGCAGGGGACGAAGCCGAACTTCTCCACCGCCCGGCGCATGGGGGCGTTGTCGGCATGGGTGTCGATGCGCACGGAAACCATGCCGTCGACAGCCGCCTTTTCGCAGGCGAAGGCGAAGAGCTTTCCAATAATGCCGCGCCCCCGACAGGCCGGATCCACGGCGCAGCGGTGCACCGTGGCGTAGGGACCGTCGGTCAGCCACTCCCCTTCCAGAGTCTCATAAGCGGCCTCGGGCTCATCGGCGTAGCGGAACACAGCCACCACGCGTCCCTCGTCCAGGGCAACATAGGCGGCACCTGCCGCCACGTCAGCCTCCCAGGTACCCCGGTCGGGATAACCGCACTGCCACTGATCGATGCCCATAGCGGCCATGTTGGCCCGGGCCTGCTCGGTGATAGCGACCATGGCATCCACCTGCTCAGGTTCCGCGACGACGATTTCCATGAAAACCTCCTACTTAGGCCCTGAACGCTTCGCGCCAAAAAGGTGCCCCAACTATAGCAAACCGGCCGCAATCGAGATAGACCGCCCGAATCGAGCCCCGTGAAACTGCGCTAGCGCCTCTTCCCGGCAAACGAAGGGCGCCCGAGGAAGGGAAACCATGGGAACCGCGAGCAGAAGCGACGAGAACCGGGGGAATCGCCAGCTGGTGTTGGCGAGCACGGGATTCTCCCTGCTCTACGCCGTCTGCGTGTCGTTCTTCTACTTCACGCCGCTGGCAGCCAGACCAGATTTCTCAGCCCAGGCTTTCGATAATGTGCTCAACCCAGCCATGTTCCTCACGGGCGTTGCCCTCGCCCTGTTGGTAAAACACGTTCCCGCAAAGCGCCAAGCCATCATTCCCGCGATAGGCTATCTCTCGCTCGCGGCAGCCGTGGCGCTGCTCTTCGCCGCCGGCGTTGCGCAGAGCTCCCCCCTCTCCCTGGCCGCCGCGGTTCTCGCAGGCGCAGGCATGAGTCTGGCAGCCCCGTTCTACTTTGCCTCACTGGCCGACTTCGGCACGCGAAGCATCGCCTTGGTCTGCGGCATCATGTCCCTTGCGGGCATGGCCCTGGACATGGCGTGGGCCCTCCTGCCGCCGATGGCGCTGCTCGCCCTGCAGTTGGCAGCCCTGGTGGCCTCGGCGCTGTGCCTGGTGCAGCTGAGCCGGGAAGGCAGTCCGGAAAGAGATCGGAGCGACGACCCGAAGACGGACGGCCTCGCCAGGCGCGACCTCCTCAATACGTTCCTCGTCCCAGGCCTAGGCACTTTCGCGCTTTCCATCGTGTACGGCATCATCGACGCCGCAGCAGCGGGGGCAGCCGCCTCGCCAGATGCCGCTTGGGCCATTTCGAAGGTCGGCGGCATCGTCGCAGCTGTGGCCTTCACCCTGTACTTCGCCGTAGGCCGGCAAAGCTCGACCACACTCCTGTTCAACGTCGTCTTCGGCGCGCTCGCCACGGGCATTCTCTTCCTGCCGTTTCTGCCGGACAACTACAGCTGGCGGCCGAGCACGGGCTCACCAACCGAGAGACCGACATCTTGCTGCTGCTCGCCCAAGGCCGCGATGCGCAGTTCGTGAGCGATGCGCTCTACCTCTCCCGCAATACCGTGAAGAGCTACCAAAAGAGCATTTACGCGAAGCTCGGGGTGCATTCCAAGCAGGAGATCATCGAACTGGTCGTCCCCTCTCTCTAGAGTCCGGCCCCCTCCGCCGACGAACGGTCGCCGCGATCGCTCATCCCCCTCCTCTTTTCCAAACGGCGTTTTCCCAGATGAGCCACCCCACCCCAAGGGGGGTTTCGCTATTTCCCGCCTGACGTGGGGTGCGCCGGCGCAGCGCGCGACCTATGCTGGCGGTGCCGGATACGGAAAGGCCGGCGCAAGACGAAACCAAAAGAGGAGGATCCCATGGAGGACATGCACACGAACGCGAGCGCAGGCATCTCCCGCCGCACGTTCATCTCGGGCAGCGCTATAGCCGGCACCCTGGCCGCCCTCGGCCTGGCCGGATGCGCCCCGAAGACGGGCACGGAGAAGGAGATGCCGGCCACCGGCGCCAGCACAAGCGACATCAGCTGGGACGAGGAGTGCGAGGTGCTCGTCGTGGGCTCGGGCTACTCCGGCCTGGCCGCGGCCATCGAGGCCAAAAACGCCGGGGCCGATGTGAAGATCATCGAAAAGATGAACCGGGTGGGCGGCAATTCCGCCTTCGCCGCCGGCGATATGGCCGTATGCAGCTCGAAGGTGTAGGCGCGCGAGGGCATCGAGGACTCCGTGGACGCCTTCGTAAGCGATATGCTCATCGCCGGCCTGTACCTCAACGACGAGGAGAAGTGCCGCCTCATCGCTGAGAAGTCCAACGAGACCTGGGAGTGGTCGGTGGAGATGGGCTGCACCTGGGACAAGGACGGGAACGGCGAGCCCTGGCTGTACCCCTACGGCGGCCACAGCATCCTGCGCACCATCTGCCAAGGCGTGGGCGGCGGCTCGAACGTCACGGGGCCCTTGTCCGAAAAGCTCGGCGAGATGGGCGTCAACGTGGAGACCGAGCGCATGCTCGTCCAACTCGTTCAGAACGACGAGGGCCGTGTGATCGGCGCCGTCGTGCGCGATGGAGCCTCGGGCAACGACGTTGAGAGCGGCAAGCCCGTCGCCACCCACGCCACGAAGGGCGTCGTGCTCGCCACCGGCGGCTTCGGTCGCGACCTGGAGTTCCGCCTAGCCCAGGATCCGCGTCTGGACGAGACGGTCGATTGCACCAATCAGGAGGGCGCCACGGCCGAGTCCCTGAAAGCCGCCGTCCGCGCCGGCGCCATGGCGGTGCACACCGACTGGATCCAGCTTCTGCCCTTCATGAGCCCCGATGAGCAGGGCTACGGCGTGGCGGCCTTCTACACCGACGGCCAAGCCAGCTACGCTCCGACCCTCTGCCGCGCCACCGGCCGCCGCGTGGTGAACGAGCTGACCGACCGCAAGCGCTATGCCGATGCCATCCCGGAGACGGGCGAGCCCTGCGTGCAGATCACCTGCAAGAAGGCCATGTACGGCGAGGGTTTGGAAAACGCCATGAAAGCCGGCATCACCCATGAGTTCAACTCGCTGGAAGAAGCCGCCGCCTAAACCCTGGCCGCACCCTTTAAGCCCTCCCCTTTCGCCCCCGACGGCTCCATGCCGCCGGGGGCATTCTCAAGTCCCCTTCCCAAACTCGCGTAACGGTTTGGACAAGGAGGGGGCCGGCGCACTTTGGGCGGAGGCACCGCGACGTACAATCGCCTCGAAAGACGTGCTCGGAATCGGCGGGGGTCAGACGGACGGCCGCGACACACTCGACAGGAGGTCGCTATGAAGCTCGTTCCCGTGAAGCAGGCCCAGGCCAAGCTCTTCAACGCTCCGGCCGACAAAGGACTGAAGTCGCTCACTCTGGCGACGTTCAAGAAGGACCGCTCCCTCACCCTCGAGCGCGACGGAGAGGGCTGGCTCCTCGTCGAGGACGGCTTCGAGAAGAGCCGCTCTCCCCTGCCGCCGGGCGCTGCTGGCAAGCGCCTGCTGAAGGAGGCCTTCAAGCGCGAGTTCCCCCGCAGCGCCAACGCCTATTTGGCAGAGGTTCGCTAACGCGGGCGCCTCGCTCAGTCGCCGAAGCACCCCTAAAATGCACGAGATCTCGAGTTATAAGCGTCCGATCCCGCCGATGAAAACCCGCGTTCCGAAAAGCTATCGAGAAATGCCTGGTCAGCGAATTGGAGCCGATTTGCATGCCTTCAGTTCCGAGTCATTCGCGCCCCCGGGACGCTTACAACTCGCGATCTCGTGCATTTTTCAGGCAGTTCGTCGCCCCGGAGTTCCAAACCTCCGGATATCGACACCGGTTCGCGACACCCGATCCTCCAAAGGCAGTCGCGCGGATCCGATCCCGGCCCTTGGAAAGGGCCGCCCTTCGGTGTTGCCGCACGATTGCCATGGGTTGCCATGCGTGAACCGCTTAGTGGATTATTCATCGGATTTGAGACGAAAGCCTTGAGGATTGGGGTATAATCCCCTCTGCCTTTGCGGGTGTAGTTCAATGGTAGAACTCCAGCCTTCCAAGCTGATAACGCGGGTTCGATTCCCGTCACCCGCTCCAGAAATGCCACGGCCCCGTCACTGCGACGGGGCCGTTTTCTTTTCTGGTGCGCCCAGTAGGAATCGAACCTACAACCTACGGATTAGAAGTCCGTTGCTCTATCCGTTGAGCCATGGGCGCTTAACGTTCGCCGGGTTGTCCGGCCGCAAGCCATTATAGCGCATCTTCTCGCGCAGCAAACCTCGGAGACGAACCCGCGCCCTCAGCGCTCGAAAACGGCGCGACTCGCAGCACCGGCCCTTTCCTATCCCCACGTCTCGCGCATGTAGGACCAGCGCTCGTCGCGGGCGCGCTCGATGAGGGCCAGATCGGCTCCGTCGTCGGCGGAGAAGCGGCCCTGGCGGCGCAGGTAGGGCTCGATGGGTTTGAATTGCTTGGGGTCGCGGTTCAGGCGGAACGCGCCGCCAGGCGTGCCCGTGAGCGCCGGGCCCTCGTACTCGGCGAGGTACCACAGGCCCGTATCCACGATCTCCTTCGCCACATCCACCATGTCAGCCGAGGGGAAGCCCCAGCCCACGGGGCAGGGCGCCATCACGTGGATGAAACGGGTGCCCTTGATATCGCGCGCTCGTTCCACTTTCTTGATAAAGTCGTTCAGATACCCCACCGAGGCCGTGGCCGCGTAGGGGATGCGGTGGGCCGCCACGATGTCGAACAGGCTCTTCTTCTGCGTGAGACAGCCGTGCTCGCGCTTTCCGGCCGGCGTGGTCGTGGTGGAGGCGCCGAAGGGGGTGAGGCTCGACTTCTGGATGCCCGTGTTCATGTAGGCCTCGTTGTCATAGCAGATGTAGAGCACGTCGTCGTTGCGGTCGATGGCGCCGGAGAGCGCCTGCAGGCCAATGTCCGCCGTGCCGCCGTCGCCGGCGAAACCCACCACGGTGACGTCCTCGGGCGCCGCCCCCTGGGCGCGCAAGCCCGCCTCGATGCCCGAGAGCACCGCCGCCGTGGCCGCAAAGGGCGTGATCATCGCGTTGTTGCCGAAGGCCAACTGAGGGAAGTTGAAGCCGGTGGCGCTCATGCAGCCGGCGGGCAGCGCCGCCACCGCATGGGAGCCAAGCACCTTGAGCGCCTGGCGCACGGCCAGAGCGCCTCCGCAGCCGGGGCACGCCTTGTGCCCGTAGAAGAACTCCTCGTCGGTAATGGTGCGCGCGTTCACCGTCATCGCTGGTCCTCCTCTCCCTCTTCGATGCCGAGGAAGACGACCTCACCCGAGGCGCCCTCCCCCGCTGCCAGCGCTTCCAGGCGCGCGAAGGCGCCGCGCACGGCCTCGCGGCTGATATCGTCACCGCCGAGGCCGCCGATGAAGTTCGCGCTCGGTCGCGCGATGCCCGCACGGGCGAGCGACGCCAGCACATTCGCGTACACGGTGCCGGTGCCGCCGAAGGAGATGTCCTGCTCCAGCACGCCCACGGCCGCTGCGTCGGCAAGCGCCCGGGCAAGAGCGGCATCGGGCATCGGCCGCAGGTAGCGGATGCGCAGCACGCCGGCTCGCTTGCCCTGCGCCCGCAGCTCGTCGGCCACGTCGCGAGCAAGGCCAGCCGCCGAGCCCAAGGTGACGAGCACGAAATCGGCGTCCTCGCAAAGGTAGGCGTCCACCATGCCGGGGTAGGTGCGACCGAACACCTCGGCAAAGCGCGCCTCCACCTCTTCCACCACCGCCTCGGCGGCCAGCATGTCGCGGTGGTGCCAGTACTGGTAGTAGCGATTGAAGTCCGGGCCGGCTGAGTAGCCGATGTTCACGGGGCTCTCGAAATCGAACTTGTTGGCCGTGCGGTAAGGCGGCAGGAAGGCGTCGGCCTCATCGGCGGTGGGAACTTCCACTGACTCGTAAGTGTGGGTGAGCGCGAAGCCGTCCACGTTCACCATCACCGGCAGGCTCACGCGCGGATCCTCCGCCACGGCATAGGCCATGAGCGCCAGATCGAGCGCCTCCTGGTTGTTCTCGGCATACACCTGGATCCAGCCATGATCGAGCAGCGACAGCGAGTCGCGCTGGTCGCCGTAGATGTTCCAGGGCAGCGCGAGCGCGCGGTTCGCGTTCATCATCACGATGGGGAACCGGCCGCCCGAGGCGTAGGTGAGGCACTCGGCCATATACAGCAGCCCCTGGGACGAGGTGGCCGTGAACGTGCGCGCACCCGTAGCGGACGCGCCGATGGCGGCGGAGAGCGCCGTGTGCTCGCTTTCCACGTGCAGGTACTCGCAGGCGAGGCTGCCGTCCTCGACCATGGAGGCGAGCGCCTCCACGACCGTGGTCTGGGGCGTGATGGGATAGGCGGAGATCACCTGGGGCCGGGCGAGCCGCACCCCCTCGGCGAAGGCCTCGTTGCCGGAAAGGAACTTCCTCATGCCGCGCCTCCTTCCGTCGCCGGGCCCATCTCGGCCGAAGGCGAGGTCTCATCCAGAGTCTCGGCCGTCTCGGAAGCGCCCTCGTTCTCGCCCGCATGTTCGTCCACCATGGCGATGCAGGGCACGGGACACACCTTCGCGCACACGCCGCAGCCCTTGCAGAAATCGTAGTCGACGACGACGGCCACGCAGGCGCCCTCGTCGTCGCGCACCTTTGCGATGGTGCCGTCGGGACAGTACATATAACAGTTGAGGCAGAGCGTGCACTGCTCAGCGTCGATGGCGGGGCGCACGCTGCGCCACCCGGCGTTCACCGAGGTGAGGTGTCCCGCCTCAAAGCAGGTGGAGCGGGCGAACCGGCTCGGACGCGCGGCGAGTCCCTCGCGCAACGTGGGCGTGAAGGGGCGGCGGCTCTGACTAGCAATCGCGGACATCGAAATCCCTCCCCTCTCCCTCGACGAGCATCTCGGCGGCCAGCGAGAACATGGCGTCCTTCTCGGAAAGCACGGCGGTCACATCCGTCGCCGCCTGCTCGGCGGCCACCAGGTCGCGCGTGGCGGCGATCTCGCGGGAGGCCACCTCGGCGAAGGCGGCATCCACGATGCGTAAGTTCTTCGCGTGCAGCTTCTCGGGCATGGTGGCGCAGATGCCGGCATGGATGTCCTCGATGGTTACGGCCGCCGTGAGCGCGGGAATGGCCCCGAGAAACACCGTGTTGGGAATGGGGCGGCCGAGCACGGCAGCGGAAATGCCATCGGCGTCGATTCCCAGAATGCGCGGGTCGTCAAGGGCCCGCTTCGTGTTCAGCAGCATGAGGCCGCCGGGGGCGAGCTCGTCCTCCCAGCCGTCCTCCACGAGCGTCTCGTCCAAATAGATGACGAACGCGGCCCGATGCACGGCGCTGCGGTCGCCAATGGGAGCGGTGTCGATCTTCGTGAACGCCCGCATGGGGGCGCCACGCCGCTCGGGGCCGAAGGTGGGGAACGCCAGCGCATAGGCGCCTGCCGACAGCGCTGCGGCCGCCCCCAGGCACCGGGCCGCCGTAAAGGCCCCCTGCCCACCCCGGGCATGCCAAATGAATTCCAACATAGTGGTTCCTTACGTGAAAAGAAAGGGACGGGTCTCTCGCCCGTCCCTTCATTATACCTGTCGTTGCCTCACTGGCAGCATCGCTCTTCCCTATCGGTTCGCGTACAAGTCCAAGCTGCGTGCGAGATGGCTTACGAAGCGCTCGCCCATGACGGAGAGCTCGCGGTTGTCGGCGGTCACGTAACCCAGATGCAGCTTGAGGTCGGTCTCAAGCGGGATGGTGGTGAGCGCGCTGCCGTCGGTGATGCCCACGAGGATACCGCTCGTCACCGTGTAGCCGTTGATGGCCATGATGAGCTCGGTGAGCGACGCGCGGTCGGTGCAGGCCACCTTCTTGGCGCGCGGCACCTGTGACAGGGCCTCCTCGTAGAAGGCAATGGGCGCGTCCTCGCCCTGGTCGAAGTACACGTAGGGAAAGTCGGCCAGCTGCTCGAGGGTGAGGCTCTTCGCGTTCACGAAAGGATGGCTTGACGGCAGGGCCACGAGCGGCGCGGAGACGGCCAGCTCGTGGAAGGCGAGCCCCGCCTCGGCCAGCGCCTCGTTCAGAGCGCTTTCCGTCTCGGAGGTCTGCATGATGACGCCCAGCTCGGCGGCCCCGGAGGCCACGTCGTCGATGACGCCCTGGGTCGTGCGGTCTAAAAGCGCGTAGGAGAAGGCGTCGCCGCCGGCCGCCAGGATGGTGTGGGCGAAGGACTGCACGTCGAACAGGTAGTGCTGCCCGGAAATGGCGAAGTCGTAAGAGGTCATGTAGGTTCCCTTCTTCGGTGGGATCTCTTCAAATGAAATGATACCCGATGGCCGAACAAAGCGTCCCGCCCGGCCATCGGTTTGCGCGTTCGTTGCCTACTTCGCGCTGCCGCGCTCGTCGATGAAGCGGCTCGCCTTGTGCTCGGAAGACGTGCCGAGCTTGCCGGCGTCGTAGACGATGACGCGGGCCGGCTTCACGCCGGTGTGGGCCTTCAACGCCGCCGTCACGCGGGCAGCCACGGCGTCGAAGGGCTCATCGGAGCCCTGGGCGCGCTCCACGGACACCTCGTAACGGGTGGAGAAGTTCTCGTCGTACACGCGGATGAGGTACTCGCCGGTGAGGCCCTTCTCGGCGCGCACCACGTACTCCACATCGGAGGGGAACACGTTCACGGCGCCCACGATGAACATCTCGTCCTTGCGGCCGGTGATGTGGATGCGGCCCAAGGTGCGCCCGCACTCGCACTTCTCGGTGGAGAAGTAGCCGATATCTCCGGTGCGGAAGCGGATCATGGGACGAGCCTTCTTCATGAGCGTGGTGTACACCAGCTCGCCCACCTCGCCGGGGGCCAGCACCTCGCCCGTGGCCGGATCCACCGTTTCCACGAGGATCTGGTCCTCCACGATGTGCAGGCCGTCCTTCGCCTCGCACATGGCCGCGCAGGCGCCATAGATGTCGGAGAGCCCGAAGAAGTCGACCACCTTCGCGTCCCACAGGTCCTCGATGGCCTCGCGGGTGCTCTGAATGGAGCCGCCCGGCTCGCCGGCCACGATGATGGTGTGGATGGAGAAGTCGGTGCGCGGGTCGAGGCCCTTCTCCTTGATCTTCTCGCCGAGCGTCCAGGCGTAGGACGGGCTCGTCCAGATGATGGTGGGCTGGTACTGCTGCAGCACGAAGATGAGGCGGTCGCTCGGCACCGCGCCCACCCAGATGGCGAGCGCGCCCAAGCGCTGGGCGCCGATGACGTCCGGGCCACCCACGTACAGGGCGAAGTTCAGGCCGTGCACATAGCGGTCGGTCGGGCGCATGCCGGCCTGCCAGAACAGCCGCGCCTCGGTGTCTTGCCACAGATCGAAGTCCTCCTGGGTAAAGGGGCTCACCGTGGGCACGCCCGTGGAGCCGGACGAGGTGGCCATGAAGATGACGTCCTCCTCGGGCACCGAGCACATCTCGCCGAAGAAGCTGCCCACGTGCTGGGTCTCGCGCTCGGTCTTCTTATCGATGAACGGGAACTTCGCGATGTCGTCGAGCGTCTGGATGTCGTCCGGCGTCACGCCGGCCTCGTCGAACGCACGCCGGTAGTACACCGTGTTATCGTATGCGTAGGCCACCATGTCCTTCAGGCGCTGCAGCTGCAGCGCCTCGAGCTCGGGCCGCGGCATGCACTCGATCTCCGGATCGTAGTATTTCTGGGATACGGGGATGTCCTTCGCCATGGTTGCTCCTTGATCGGTTCTCGTTTCCTCCGCTGCTTGCACGCCCGCGACGGGCGACGCCTGCACGGCCGAGCGCCGAGCGCCCGCTTGCGGTTTCCGCGCCTGTCTGCCCGCGCCGAATGTTTCACGTGAAACATTCGTTCGCTATCTGGGCTTTCGCAGGTAAAAGCAGTGTATTGCATGAAACCACTAACCGGCGGCGAATACAACCTTCTAAGTCATTCGTTGTTCTGATGCTTTGCTATCGCAAAAACCGATAGCTTGGCACGGTGAGGAAGTGAACGACACCGCACCGCGCGCATCCGCCCCGCAGGCTACCTCGCACAGCGCCCGCAGGCTACCTCGCGCGCATTGCCCGCAGGTCGGCGTCCCACTTTTTCGAGAACGGCAGCACGTCTACCAGCGCCACCACCGAGAGCACGCCCAAGATGGTGAACACGGCAAGCGGACTGTCCACGCCGCCGGCCAGCGCCTGAGCGGCCATGCTTAGCAGCG
>OLPU01001740.1_pt1 | contig 15636 bp, 11 predicted proteins | sample 1673111 | NCBI WGS metagenome assembly OLPU01 (sample SAMEA3136755, study PRJEB25190) | human gut metagenome | reverse complement strand
GCGACGCTTACGCCTTGTTGACGGAGCCAAACTCCTCCATGAGCTCCTTGGTGCGAGCAACGATGTTGTCGCGACCAGGCTTGAGGAGCTTGCGGGGGTCGAAGCCCTTGCCCTGCTGATCCTTGCCAGCCTCGACATACTCGCGAATGGCCTTGGCATAGACAACCTGAAGGTCGGTGTTGACGTTGATCTTAGAAACGCCAAGAGAGATGGCCTTCTTGATCTGGTCCTCGGGAATGCCAGTACCACCGTGCAGAACCAGCGGGAGGTTACCGGTGAGAGCCTTGATCTCGCCCAGGCGCTCGAAGGAAAGGCCCTTCCAGTCTTTCGGATACAGACCGTGGATGTTACCAATACCGCAAGCGAGGAAATCGACGCCCAGGTCGGCAATCTGCTTGCACTGCTCGGGATCGGCGAGCTCACCGGAGGAAGTCACGCCATCCTCGGTACCGCCGATACCGCCGACCTCTGCCTCAATGGACAGACCGCGAGAGTGAGCGAGGTCCACAAGCTCCTTGGTGCGGTCGAGATTGGTCTGGAAGTCGGCCTCGTGAGAACCGTCGTACATAATGGACGTAAAGCCTGCATCCATGGCCTTGAAGCAATCCTCATAGGAACCATGATCGAGGTGCAAAGCAACAGGAACCGTAATGTCGAGAGCCTCAACGCAAGCTTTGACCATATCGGCACAAACCTTGTAGCTGCCCATCCACTTGGCAGCGCCGCCCGTGCACTGCATGATAAGCGGAGACTTGGCCTCCTCGGCAGCCTGGAGAATAGCGAGCGTCCATTCCAGGTTGTTGGTGTTGAAGGCGCCCAAAGCGTAATGGCCGGCCTCAGCATTCTTAAGCATGTCGCTTGCGTTAACGAGCATACGAACCCCCTAGTTCGAAGTGCCGAAATGACATAGCAAAGCATACCATGCGCCATAGCCTCGATACGCCATCTGCCATACTTTCACATAAGCAAAACGAAAGCTTCGATATTCTTCGAAACGAAAGGGTTAATGCTCGTGACGAAGCGCGTAGGCCATGAAGGGGTTCGAATCAAGTTCGCGAGAGACAGTCGTGGTGCCGTTATGGCCCACATAGCACAAGGTATCTGAGGGCAAAGAGGTGCCGATGCGCGCAAGCGAACGCATAATCAGCCCCTCGTCACCGCCGGGAAGATCGACACGACCATGCCCTCCCGGGAAAAGGGTATCGCCTACAAATGCGATGTTTGCATCCGAAGTGGCAGCAAACAGCACAATGCCTCCCGGCGTATGGCCGGGAGTCGACAACACCTGGAGGCATGCGTCTCCCACCTCGACCGTATCGCCCTCCTCAAGCAAACGGTCGGGTGCAGGCGGCATCTCGGTATCGATACCCCATGTCGTCTTCATGCTGCGCACCGCCTCGGCTAGATGCGGTGCATCAAGCGCGGAAATCATAAAGGGGATGTCCTCGCCCAAGACACGGCGAACGCCCGCTACGCCGCCAACGTGATCGGCATGCCCGTGCGTGCAGACAACGGCATCGAGATGCGCAGTGGGAAACAGGGCCAAGGCGCGCTCGGCCAGCTTCTCCCCTTCCCATGCGGGATCGATCATCACAGCGTGATCTTGGGAGACCACAATGTAGGTATTGGTCTGAATCGGACCGTTAACAATAGTTGCGACGCGAAGCGAACCACGGCCCTCGAGCTCCAAATTCGCCTTCAACGGCAATTTGCCATCCATAAAACACCTCTCACGTTATTAGTGACGATGCGCCACCTGCGCACCGCCGCCCTCGCCGGGCATGAGACGGCGAGCATCGAAGACGCTTTCCACGCGACTAATGGCGGCAAGCAGCGCGTCCAAGCCGCTGGCATCGGAGATCTCGACCAAAAAGCGCAGGGTAGCGACTCCCTCGCGGTCGGTCGATGTTGCAGCCGAGAGAATGTTGGCCCCCGCATCGCCGATGGCGATGGTGACGTCTTTGAGCAATCCCATGCGATCGAGACATTCGACCACAATCTCAACCTGGAAGAGAGCATCGGCGCCATCGTCCCATGACACCTCGATCATGCGCTCGGGGTGCTCCATAAGGCCCTTGACGTTGGGGCAGTCGGCACGATGGACCGACACGCCGCGTCCGCGCGTGATGAAGCCAACGATATCGTCGCCAACCACAGGGTTGCAGCAGTGGGCCAGGCGAACCAGCAGGCCGTCGCCACCCTTGACCACAACACCCGAACTTGCGGGCTTGCGCTTGCGCTTGGGAGGACGGCGGCTACCGCGCGCCTGCTTGATCGTCTCGGCAACGATCTCTTCGGGCTCCTTGGCGGCGGCTTCGGTCGGCTTGGGGTCGAGCAGCGCTTCCACCTTGTTGCACACCATGCGCGGCGCGACCTTGCCGGCGCCCACGGCGGCGAACAAATCCTCAAGTTGCTTGAAGTTCAAGTCGTGCGCGACTTCGGTAAGGGCGCGCGTAGAGCGGGGCGTGGATATGCCAAAGCCTCGCTTGCGCAGGTCCTTTGCAAGTGTGTCGCGACCAGAAACGGCATCGTCGTCTTTGGTTGCCGCCGCAAAATAGCGACGAATTTTAGAGCGGGCGGAAGGCGTACGAACGATGTTGAACCAATCGCGCGAGGGCTTTGCGGCCTTATTGGTCAAGATTTCGACACGGTCGCCCATGGCGAGCTCGTGCGAGAGTGGAGCAACCACGCCATTAACCATAGCGCCGACGCAGTGGTTGCCGACCTCGGTGTGGACGGCATACGCGAAATCAAGCGGCGTCGATCCCGCGCGCAAGCTCATGACCTCGCCCTTGGGTGTAAACACGAAAATTTCCTGGTCAAAAAGATCGACCTTCAATGAGTGAAGGAACTCTTTTGGATCGTCAATCTCGTCGGAAACGGTCCAGTCGAGCGAGCGACGCAACCAGTTGATCTGGTCGTCCAGGCGCTGAGCGTCGTTGGATTTGGAAGCGGTAGACCCGCCCGAACGCTTGTAGAGCCAGTGGGCGGCAATGCCGTATTCCGCCTGCTCGTGCATCTCGTACGTACGAATCTGAATCTCGAGCGGACGAGCCGTGGGGCCGATAACCGTTGTGTGCAACGACTGGTAGTTGTTGAATTTGGGCATGGCAATATAGTCTTTGAATCGCCCGGGCATGGGATGCCACAGAGAGTGGACCGCGCCGAGTGCAGAGTAGCAATCGCCCACAGTATTGGTGATGACGCGCAGGGCCACAAGGTCGTAAATCTCGGAAAACTCTTTTCCCTTGCGGCGCATCTTCTGATAGATGGACCAGTAATGCTTGGAGCGTCCTTTGATCTGGAACCCCTCAAGACCCGCGTGCTTGAGCTCGTCGGTCAGTGTCTTGATAGTCTCTGCCAAGAAGCGCTCGCGCACCTCACGACTCTCGGCAACCATGCGCGCAATGCGCTGATAGGCTTCCGGCTCAAGATAGAAGAAGGAAAGGTCCTCCAGCTCCCACTTGATAGAGCTCATGCCCAAGCGGTCGGCCAAAGGCGCGTACACGTCCATTGTCTCGCGCGCCTTGAACAGACGTCGATCTTCACGAAGAGCAGCGAGCGTTCGCATGTTATGCAGGCGGTCGGCAAGCTTGACGATAATCACGCGAATGTCGCGCGACATGGCGAGAAACATCTTGCGCAGGTTGAGAGCCTGCTTCTCGTCCATACTGTTGACCTCGATGTTCGTGAGTTTGGTCACGCCGTCGACGAGCTCGGAAACAGTCGAGCCAAAGATGCTTGCCACATCATCGAGAGATGTCTCGGTATCTTCCACCGTATCGTGAAGGAGCGCGGCGCACACCACGTCGCAGTCCATATTGAGCTCGGCCAAGATAATGGCCACCTCAACAGGATGGTTGATATACATCTCGCCCGAGCGGCGCTTTTGCTTCGCATGCTTCTCGGCGGCAAAACAGTAGGCACGCTCGACTTTGGCGCGATCTTCCTCGTTCATGTTCTTGCGGCACAGGCTCGCGAGCTTGTCGTAGCTGTCTGCAGTAATCTGATACGGCAGATCATCGGCACATGTAATGTGCAGCAGCTCTGAGGTAGGGCGCAGGCTGCCCTCCTGGTTTGTATGAACAACTGCACCGGAATGCGGCGCAGCATTTGCATGAGAAGCAGCGCTGCCCATGGTGACCCCTCCCCCTTATTCAGCCCGTGGCGTGATGGGCCTGTTCACTCGTGCAAGCATATCATGAGCAGATGTATCTAAAGCCCAGCTCTTGAATGCCGAGAACTCCATGCGTGTGCGCATGCCCTCGAGGTAGCGAATAGAACGCGAAAGCTCAACCTTGCCCGGGTTCTCGGTCATGGCGATACGGCGATTTGCATCCGAACCCTTCACGCACGCAAACCCAAGCTCCTCGAACACGCCGAGGCCACACGAAACCGAGCGCTCATCCACATGTGTGCGCGCATCGATAGCAAGGCACATCTGCGCGATGTCAAGATCGCTCGCCGCAAACGAGTCCTCTCCCGTCTTGGTTCGCGCCGCGCGCCACATGGTCTGCAGTGCACGGTAGAGAACAACAAGCTCGTCGCGCGTGGGCGCCAAAGCATCGAGCAGGTGCTCGTTAATGCGGGCATCGCGAGCAGAATAGAGTAGATGAATGCGAGCGGCGGCGCCATCACGACCCGCACGGCCGCTCATTTGGTTGAACTCGATAGCGCCAAACGGCATGTGATACAAGACAACATGGCGAATATCAGGCAAGTTGACGCCTTCGCCAAAGGCGGAAGTGGAGACGATGCAGGAAAGCTCACCGCTTCTAAAAGCATCCTCGACACGCATGCGGTCGCTTCGTGAAAGGCCCGCGTGATAGAACGCAATGGCGGGAGCGAGCTCGGGGATGCGGCGGCGAAGCGTGCGGGCAAGCGCAACGGCAGCGTCGCGCGCATTGACGTACACCACGCACTTATCCCCCGTGGCGACGATGGAGACAAGGCAGTTCTCGCGCGCTTGTAAGTTGCGCTCGTCCTCCAGGTTCAGATTGGCACGCACCGTGTCGTCGACCACCACCTCGTTGATGGGAAGAAGGTGGCGTATCTCCTTGGCAACAGAACGAGAGGCGGTAGCTGTCGCAGCAAGAACCTGGGGCGAGCCCAACAGCTGCAAAACCTCCGGCATGTCGAGATAGGCACTACGATTTCCGCCCTTTGCCGCGGCCATGTGATGCGCCTCATCGAAAACGATAAAGCCGATACGCGCCGGCGCGAAACGCGAGCGATGAATATCGAGGAACTCGGGCGTGGTGAGAATCACATCGAGCGCGCAGGCGCGCAGGCGCGAGAAAATCGCGTCACGGGCGGCAGGAAGAGTCTCTCCCGTAAGGACCGCTGCGCGCAGCCCCAGCTGAGAAAAGCGCTCGACGAGATGAAACGACTGATCGGCCACGAGGGCGCGCAGAGGATAGACAAAGATGCTTGCGCGTTCATGGGAGAGTGCCTCGCGCGCAGCATGAACTTGGAAAATCAGGGATTTTCCGCGGCCGGTGCCCATCACCGCAAGGACACTTTTGCCCTGGCCCAGAGCGTCAAGCGCATCGCGCTGCGCGGGATGCGGATCTGCGCATCCAATAAACGAATGGATGAGCGTACGCGTCAGCTCATCATAGGGAAGACGGGCGAGCATGGCGCGACGCGAAGCATCGGGAGCATCGCCAAAGGCTTCATCGGCGCCGGCCACGGAAGCCATGATGGGGGCGTTGTCGTTCATATCGTCTTTAGAGCCTGCGGCGTCATGGCGAAGAATGTCTTTAACCATGAGTTTGGGCTTCACGCGGCCCTGCCAGCGCTCCGCCACGGCTTCGAACACGAGGTCGACAACTGCATCGCATGCCACGCATCGATCGATATCGGGCACGCGAAACATAATGGCGGGAACGCTCGAGATGCCGTCGGTAGCGACAAAACGCATGTGATCGCCCGTTTTTCCCACCGCAGCACGATCGGTCATGGTCACGCCGGTAGCTGCAAGCAGCGGAACCCTGTTGCCCTGCCCAAACGGTTCGAGCACCGAAATCTGCTCGATAGTATTGATATCGAGCTCGTTGAGCTTAACAACGGCAGCGACCTCGTCGGTGTCCTCGAAGTCCTCGGCGGGAAGCTGGGCTAGAGTCTCGCCCATCCGGCGGCGAAACTCATCGAGCTTATCGGCCTCGATGGTCACGCCAACGGCACCGGCATGACCTCCAAAACGAATCACGAGATCGGAGCATCGCTCAACCGCATCAAATAGGTTGACGGAGCCAACCGAGCGGCCCGACCCTCGCGCGATGCCATCCTGCACGGAAAACAGAAGCGCGGGAACATGGAAGCGATTGGTAAGACGACTCGCCACGATACCCTTCACGCCCTCGTGCCAGCCCTCACCGCCCACGACGATTACGCGACCGCCGTCATAGCTGGCCTCGGCAAGAGTCATGGCTTCATCGGCAAGCTTGCCCTCGATATCTCGACGATCCTGGTTGATCTCTTCGAGCTGGGCAGCGAGTCGCGCCGCCTCCATGGGATCGGTCGCCATTAGCAAATCGAGCGCCAAGGCGGGATCTGCCATACGGCCCGCAGCGTTGAGGCGCGGGATGAGCGAGAAGGAAAGGGCATCGGCTGTAATGGTGCGCAAGTCGGCACGGGCAACAGAGGCGAGCGCCACGTAGCCAGGACGCGTCGAGGCGCGCATATGGGCAATACCATCTGCCACAAGCGCACGGTTCTCGGGAGTGAGAAGCATCATGTCCGACACGGTTCCAAGCGCTGCGACCTCGGTATAGGAGCGCCACAGATCGGGTTCGCCCAGACGCTCGCCCAGCAGCTGCACGAGCTTGAGCGCCACGCCGGCACCGGCGAGCTCGCGTGAGGGACTCTTGTCGGCAATCTTGGGATCGGCGACGGGAACGCCCTGGGGAACAAGGTCGGAAGGCTCATGATGGTCGGTCACCACGATGTCGATGCCGCGCTCAACGATCTGCTGTACCTCGTTTTTTGCCGCGATGCCGTTATCGACCGTGATGATGAGCGTTGGCGAGCACGCTTCGACCACTCGGTCGAGCGCGCTGGCGGTAAGACCGTAGCCCTCGTCAAATCGGTGCGGAATAAACGGGTGAACGGTGCCGCCAAGGTGGCGCAATGCCTCGGTAAGCAGACAGGTTGACGTGATGCCGTCAACATCAAAGTCGCCAAAGACGGCGATGACCTCGCCTGCGGCAAGTGCCGCCTGAACACGATCGGCCACATCGCTCAAGCCAGGAATAATCGAGGGGTTCGCCCAGTCGCGCTCGAGAGACGGGGTGAGGAAAAGATGGCCTTCTTCGACCGATTCGATACCATGGGCAACCATGATGCGAGCCACCAGCGGAGCCACGCCAAGGGCGTGAGAGAGTTCTCGTTCAAGATTGATATCGTTATGGGCAACGACCCAGCGGTGAGATGTCTTAAGCGAAGGCATAGGCAACGCACCTCCCCGCAAGGCAATTGCGAGGAACGCGATCGTGAGAAGCATGATGGCGGCGATGGCAGCAATCATGCGCGAAACCAAATGGGCGCATGAGGGCACTTCCTTGATGTGTGGGCCCGCTTCGGCGGGCCGAGCTGTTGAACGCCTTTATTATACGCATCAAGTGGACACAATGTGCAGCTAAGCCACCGAACGTATCCATCGTATTTCAGCCGCTGGTAGAACGGCCATGCACAAATCGCGGCCATGTTCATAGCATGCGACGGCGTTATACTCGCCCTTGATTCAACATTTGGCCGCACGATTTTGCGATATCTGATCGCAAGCGTGATAAACAATGCGAAAGAGGACCTTACCGATGTTCGTGGATCGCTGGCATGCATTTGGAAACCTGATCGGCTCCAAGATGCCCTTTATCGTTCCCTGCTGTGTGGCGGCGGGCGTGCTCTTTCCCCAAGTCTTCTCGCCCATTCGCACTGTCGTACCCGTCATGTTCGCCTTTATGACGTTTCAAGGCTCTCTCAACAACACCGTCCATCAGCTTCTTGGCGTATTTAAGCACCCCAAAGACCTCATCGTCATCTTGCTCATAAGTCAGGTCTTTATGCCAACGCTCGCCTATTTCCTGGGAAACCTGCTATTTGCCGGCAACGTCAACCTCGTCACCGGCATTCTTCTTGAATATAGCGTGCCCGTAGCAGTGGTCAGCTTTATGTGGGTGGGCATGTTCCACGGCGACGGCCCCCTTGGACTCGCCGTCATCCTGGTCTCCACCGTGCTCGCACCCTTCAGCATCCCGTCTACGCTTCAGATTCTGATGGGGCATTCGATTCAGATCGACGCCGCCAAGATGATCTTTGACATGGTGCTGATGATCGCGCTTCCCGCGCTTGCAGGCATGATGGTCAACGAGCTCACCCACGGGTGGGGACATGAACGTCTCTCCCCCGCTATCTCCCCCGCTTGCCGCGCGTTGCTGGTGATCATCATTACGGCGAATTCGACCGCGATGTCCTCCTACGTGCTCCATATGACCTGGGAGCGCATCGCCGTGGCGCTCTTCATTTTTTTCTACGCCTGCAGCGGGTACATCTGGGGCCTGTTGGTCGCACGCCTTCTGCATCAGCCGCAACCGACGCTTGTCACCATGAGCTTCGCCTGTGGCCTGCGCAATATCTCGTCAGGCGCGGTCATCGCCAGCCAGTATTTTCCAGGCGAAGTGGTGTTCCCTGTCATGTGCGGCACCCTGTTCCAGCAGATGCTCGCTGCATTTTTTGGCGCGCTCATTCATCGTCTATACGATGAGGACACCTCGACGACAGGCGCCGGTATAGCAAACAAAAACGATACCGCCGCATCAAGCTCGCTCGTCAAGTAGCTCCCGTAGACGCTCGGCATCGTGTGCAAGCGTTGTCTCGGCATTGCATTGCGCCAAGCGATAGCCTACAAAATAGGGCGAAACCACCCAGCGCGGAAGCGCTTTGACGATTGTCATCCCCTCTATGTGGTAAAAGAAGAGGTTGTATGACGAGGCGCGCCCGCCGTGATGCTCGTTAAGAACATAGCGAACCACCGTCTGAAGCGCATCGGCAAATCGATTCGTGTCCTCGATGTCTTCTGGAGCATTGCCGTGGGCAAGCCCCTGTGGGCAGATGACGTTTACCTCAAAAAAGCCCATAACGGGATCGGTGGAAATAGTCGCGCGCACGCGCCCGCGCCGCCACACATCGATTCCCTCGAAGTGCTTCATAGAGATCTCTGCATACCCGTCTTCCTTCTCGAGCCCGACGATTTGCATATGAGGATGCGTGAGGCTTCCGCCCGAAAGCGGGCCCATGTTCTTGTACATGAGGACGCTGCGATAATCGCCCGAATCAATCATCTGCTCCCAGCAGGACAGCGCAAAGCGAATCACGCCATGGAGCTCCCCGGGTTCATATGTAGTGATATCCGCATCATGATCGGCCGACTCGATAAGCACGGTCTGCATGGTATGGCGCAGCGTGCGAAACTTATTCTGCAACCAAATTCGGTCCCCGTCACGACGGATGATGTTTTCGAGTCCATCGACGTCGCAAAACGGGCACGACGTGCCCGGCCGGCGATTATCGTCCGGCTTACCCTTTGCCTTTACTACGTCAAACACCAGCGCCATGTCTGCCCCCTTGGTCTCATGTAGATAGAAGTATCGCGCACCCTTGCGGAGGCAGGCAAGCCTGCGATAAACCCTGCCTAAAGCATCACACAGGCGAGCGTCCCCACCTACGCCGGAAGGGGGCTGCCGTTGCCTCCATGCTCAGACATACTCGCGCTCTGCGAGCGCGAGTATGTCTGAGCATGAGGGGACAGAGATGCCCCAGCTCCGAACAGGTCGATTCCCCTCAAAGCAAAGGCGACACCGCCTGTTGATGCGATGCCGCCCTTGAATGGAACAATATGGTACGAAGCGTCAGCCGCCCAGGTAGGCGCGACGAACGTCGTCGTTATGCAGGAGTTCTTGGCCCGTGCCGCTCAAGGTGATGTTGCCCGTCTCCATCACGTAGCCGCGCGTGGCGATGGAAAGCGCCATCTGCGCGTTTTGCTCGACCAGCAAGATCGTGGTGCCTGCCTTGTGCAGGTCCTCGATAATCTGGAAGATTTGCTCGATCAAAATAGGAGCAAGGCCCATAGAGGGCTCGTCGAGCATGAGAAGCTTGGGGTTGCTCATAAGAGCGCGACCCATGGCGAGCATCTGCTGCTCGCCGCCCGAAAGCGTGCCCGCAACCTGGCGACGGCGCTCTTTCAGGCGCGGGAATTGCTCGTAGACGCGCTCAAGGCCGGGGGCGATAGTGCTCTTGGGCTGCGTATAGGCGCCCATCTCGAGGTTTTCCTCCACCGACATCTCAAGAAAGACGCGACGTCCCTCGGGTACCTGAGCCAGGCCCTTGGCAACGAGCTTGTCGGCGGGCGTATGGGCGATGTCCTCGCCCTGGAACGTAATGGAGCCCGTCTTGGAGCGCAGCAAGCCCGAAATGGTCTTAAGAGTCGTGGACTTACCGGCACCGTTAGCGCCAATCAGGGCCACAATCTCGTCTTCGTTGGCCTCAAAGGAAACGTTCTTGATGGCGTGGATTGCGCCGTACCAGACATTGGCGTTGTATACGGAAAGCATCGGTTCTGCCATGGCGCTACGCCTCCTTCTTCTTGCCCAGATAGGCCTCGATGACGGTTTCGTTATTCTGAATCTCCTCGGCCGTGCCCTTAGCGATAACCTTGCCAAAGGAAAGCACGCAGATGCCTTCGCAAATGTTCATGACCAGGCTCATATCGTGCTCGATCAGCATAATGGCAATGCCAAAGGTGTCGCGAATCTTGACGATATTCTCCATGAGCTCCGCCGTCTCGGACGGATTCATGCCTGCCGCGGGCTCGTCCAGCAGCAGCAGCGAGGGATTGGTCGCAAGCGCGCGCACGATCTCCAAACGGCGCTGGGCACCGTAAGGAAGGCTTCCGGCCTGATCGTTCGCATGCTTTTCCATGTCAAAGATGGAGAGCAGCTCCATAGCGCGCTCGTGCGCCTGCTTCTCGTGCTTCCAGTAGCTGGGCAGGCGCAAAACGCCCTCGAGGCCCGTGTACTTTTCCTGGTTGTGCAGACCAACCTTGACGTTGTCCTCGACCGTCATGGACGAGAACAGGCGGATGTTTTGGAACGTACGGGCGATACCCATACGATTGACCTGGCTTACGGTCTTGCCGCTCGTATCTTGGCCGTTGAGCAGAATAGTTCCGTTTGTGGGCTGATAGACCTTGGTAAGCAGGTTGAATACCGTGGTCTTGCCAGCACCGTTGGGACCAATAAGACCGGCGATCTCGGTCTTGCCGATGGTGAGGTTAAAGTCGTCGACTGCCTTCAGGCCGCCAAACTCGATACCCAGGTGGATGCACTCGAGCGCCGGCGTCTCGTTGACGTCGCGATCGGGAACGATGGCACGGCTGGGATAGGGCACCATCTTTCCCTTTTCGAACTCAAACTTAGACATTGGCTTCGGCCTCCCCCTTCTTCTTTGGCTTAAAGCGGGCGATAAAGCCTTGGATCTGAGGGCTATTGGTGCAGATCATCACAAGGATGAGGACGATGGCGTAAACGAGCATGCGGTAATCGGAGAACTCGCGCAGCGCCTCGGGAAGAATCGTCAGCACCGCAGCGGCGATAACGGAACCGCGCATGTTGCCCAGGCCGCCCAGGACCACGAACACCAGGATGAGAATGGACGTGTTGAAGTCGAACTTGGTGGCGGAGAGCTGCGAGAAGTTACCGCCGAAGAGAGCTCCGGCAGCACCGGCGAGGGCAGCGGAAACCACGAAGGCGATCATGCGGTACTCGGTGACGGAGATGCCTACGGACTCGGCTGCAATCTTGTTATCGCGCACGGCCATAATGGCACGGCCGGTACGGCTGCGAACCAGGTTGAGCACGATCACGAGTGCGACCATGACCAGGATGGCACCGGCGAGGAAGGTCGAGTACGTCGACACGCCCGAGGCACCCTGGGCGCCCTTGATGATGGCGGTGCCGTCCTCGAGCAGGTGCAGGTCGTCGATCGTAGAGTTGCCCGTGATGTTAAAGATCACGTGCAGGCCGCGGGAGTCGACGCCCACAATGAGGCAGGTGACGATCTCTTTGATGATCTCGCCAAAGGCCAGCGTCACGATAGCCAGGTAATCGCCGCTCAGGCGCAGGACCGGGATACCAATCAAGAAGCCCAAGATGGCAGCGGCGATGGCGCCGACCACGATACTGATGATAAGGCGCACCGGATCGGAGGGAACGGCGCTCTCCAGCGCGACCGCGGTGACGATGCCCGTGTAGGCACCGACACTCATAAAGCCCGCATGGCCCAGCGACAGGTCGCCCGCGATGCCGACGACGAGGTTGAGGGAAATGGCCATGACGATGTAGGCCGTGATGGGAACCAGCTGACCGGCGATCATGCGCGGAATCATGTGGTTCGACTGCATAAAGAACACGATGGCGAAGGCCACGATACACATGGCGTACGTGACAAAGTCGTGACGCGTCTGCTTGTCTTTAAGAAACTTCATAACGCTCACCTACACCTTCTCGGGGACGTACTTGCCCAAGAGGCCGGCAGGCTTGACGAGCAGGACGATGATCAAAACACCAAAGACGATGGAGTTGGCAAGGCTCGTGGAAATGTAGGCCTGCGCCATCGCCTCGATGATGCCGATGAGAATGCCACCGACAAAGGCACCGGGGATGGAGCCGATGCCGCCGAAGACGGCGGCGTCGAAGGCCTTGATGCCAGGCATGGCACCCGTCGTGGGCTGCAGCACCGGCGAGTAGGAGCACAGGAGCACGCCGGCGATGGCGGCAAGCGCCGAGCCGATGGCAAACGTCATCGAGATGGTGCGGTTGACGTTGATGCCCATGAGCTGAGCGGCGGCCTTGTCCTCGGACACGGCGCGCATGGCCTTGCCCATCTTGGTCTTACCTGTAAAGAACATCAGGCCGGCCATGATAACCAGGCAGGCGACGATGGTGACGAGCGAGACGGCGCTTACGTTGAACTTGGCCAAGAACTCCGGCACCTGGAAGGTGACGAGCGAAGTGAAGTTCTTGGGCGTGGCGCCCCACAGAAGCTGCGCGGCGTTCTGCAGGAAGTAGGACACGCCGATAGCCGTGATCAGAACGGCCAGCGGGCCCGCCTGACGCAGCGGCTTGTATGCCAGACCCTCGATGAGAACACCAAGAACGGTACAGGCCACACAAGAGAGAATTACAGATGCCCAGCCCGGGAGGCCGAGATACGACGTGGCGCAGAACGAGACATAGGCACCGACCATGATGACGTCGCCGTGAGCGAAGTTCAGCATCTTGGCGATACCGTAGACCATGGTGTAGCCCAACGCGATGATGGCGTAGACGCTGCCCATGGACAGGCCGTTGACCAGGTATTGGATAAAGACCGTCATGTTCCACATCCCCCTTTCGAATAGGTTTCCAGTTAATGTATGAAACAGGGACGTTACATCGTCCCTAGATACCAAGCAAGCAGGGAAGGCCAAAACCTCCCCTGCTTGGGATCAAAACCGCTCTATGTAAGGCGGCCAATTAGGCCTGTACGTACTTGCCGTCGGTGATGACGTACGCCGTGGGCTCCTTCTGGACCTGGCCCTTATCGTTCCAGGTGAGCTTGCCGGTCAGACCGTCAACGGTAATCTTGAGCATAGCCTTGGACAGCTTCTCGGCGGCCTCGGTCGGGTCGGCGTCGACACCAAGACCGGCCTCCTTGAGGGCCTCGGCCACCGCGTGCACGCCGTCGTAGGCGTCGGCGGCAAACTGGTCGGGGGTATCGCCGTACTTATCCTTGTAAGCGTTGACGAAGTCGGCGTTCTTCTCGTCGTCGGCGGAGAACGGGGTCATGAGCAGCAGACCCTCGGCAAGAGAGGTGTCGAAGCCCTCAACGCCCAGGATGCCGTCCATGCCGTCGCAGCCCATCATCTTGACGTCGTAGCCCATGTCCTTGGCGTTCTTGAGCAGGACGGACGCCGGCGTGTAGTAGATCGGCGCAAAGATCATGGTGGCGCCGGCCTGCTTGGCCTTGGTCAGCTGGTTGGTAAAGCTCGTGGCGGAGTCGTCCTTAAAGGTCTCCTCGTCAACAATCTCGAGCTTGGACTCAGCGGCCTGGGCCTTAAAGGAATCTGCGATGCCCGAAGAATAGGCGTCGCCGGAGTTATAGAACAGCACGAACTTCTCGTCCGCATACTTCTGCGCCAGGAACTTGGCAGCGTTGACACCCTGGTTGGGGTCGGTGAAGCAAACCTGGAAGACGCAATCCTTGCCGTCGGTGACGTCCTCGGAGGACGCAGACGGGGTGATCATGAACGTCTTGGGGTCGTTACCGCACTCTGCGGCAACGGCAACCGACGCACCCGTGGTAGTCGGGCCGACGAGGGCCTGCATGCCCCAGTCGAGCAGGGTGTTGAAGGCGTTGACGGCCTTCTCGCCATCGGCCTGGTCATCCTCGGCCTTGCTGGCAAGCGGCAGCTCCTTGGTCGAAAAATCCTTGCAGCCAAGCTCGACACCCTGGGTAACGGACTTGCCGTAGGACGCGTTGGCGCCAGTCAGCGGGCCGATGGTGCCGATCTTAAACGAAGCGTCGCCCGACGCGGAACCGCTGTCGCCGCCGTTGGAGGAGCAGCCAGCTAGAATGGACATCGCCCCCAGACCTGCTGCGCTCGCGATAACGCTCCTGCGATTCATAACAGGGTTCAATGACTTACCGGTGAGGCTCGACATGCGGCTCTCCTCTCAAATCTCGTCGGGTTTCGGTTACCCGACAGGCCATCCTTCGCCGTGTTCGGCGTTCGCAAAATAGTAGACGCTTTAGTTGAGAAAAGTGGCGATTATTTCAGCTTTTCTTTTGTTTTGCCCATTTATCCATAATTCTGCGTATTCCTGTCGGTTTATGCAGTTTAGCCACTTTATTGTGTGAAAGTAATGTTTCCGTTCTGTTACAGGCGTCCTTGCCCTGAATAAAACGGCCCCACCGGTGTCGTTATATGCACTTAGGCGGCGATGTACTTGCCATCCTGAATCACATAGGCCGTAGCGGGCTTTTCGACCTGGCCCTCGTCGTTCCACGTGAGCTCGCCCGTCAGGCCCTCAATCTTGATCTTGCGCATGGCCTTGGCAAGATCGTCGGCAATGTCGGCACCATCGGCCGTAATATCGATGCCCGCCTTGTCGATGGCCTCGGCGATGGCGTGGACACAATCGTAGGCGTCGGCGGCAAACTGGTTAGGCGTCTCGTCGTAGGCATCCTTATAGGCCTTGACGAAGTCGGCATTCTTCTCGTCATCGGCGGAAAACGGGGTCATGAGCAGTACCCCCTCGGCAAGAGAGGTATCGAAGCCTTCCACAGAGAGCAGGCCATCCATGCCGTCGGTACCCATGAGCGTCATGTCGTAGCCCATGTCCTTGGCGTTCTTGAGCAGGACGGACGCCGGCGTGTAATAGATCGGGGCAAAGATAAGCGTGGCGCCGGCTTCCTTGGCCTTGGTGAGCTGGTTGGTAAAGCTCGTGGAAGAGTCGTCCTTAAAGGTCTCGGTATCGACGATGTCGAGCTTGGACGCCTTGGCCTGCTCGGCAAAAGCGTCAGCAACGCCCGAGCTAT
>OLPU01001737.1_pt1 | contig 15677 bp, 14 predicted proteins | sample 1673111 | NCBI WGS metagenome assembly OLPU01 (sample SAMEA3136755, study PRJEB25190) | human gut metagenome | reverse complement strand
GGTGCCCTACCGGGAGTAGCCCCGACGGTTGACAAAACTATAGGAACACCCAACGTCAACTTTTGTCAAGTCCAAGCGGCATTCTGTTTTTCGGAATGCCGCTTTCGTTTTTAGCTGGTTATTTCGCTAGCGTTGGTGAATATGCTGCGGGTTTGGCGTTTGTCACTATAAGATGATTACTTGCGTTAAATGTAATTCGATGTTCTTGAGGGTAGGGGATTGATTTGGGTCGTGCTGGGGATATGACGCCGCCTTTGCGTTGGCGGTTGGGTGTTGCTGGTGGGGTGGCGCTGGCTGTGTTGCTTGTTGACCAGCTGACCAAGCTTGCGGTTCGTGCCGTGGGCGAAGCTTTGCATGTGACTGTCATCCCCGGTGTCATCGACTTTATGTTTGTTCGCAATATCGGTGCTGCCTTTAGCATGGGCGAGGGGCATGGCATCGCGTTTGCCGTGCTGGCGTTGGCGGTCATTATCGCTATTGCCGTGTACCTCGTTCGTGCACCCCAGCTCGCCCATCTTGAGGTTGTGGGCATGGCGATGGTTGCGGGCGGTGCTATCGGCAACGCTATCGATCGTTTGGCCTTTGGCTTCGTGACCGATTTTATTGCCACCACCTTCATTGACTTCCCCGTCTTCAACGTGGCCGATATCGGCATTACCTTGGGTGTCGTGCTCGCCCTCTTCGGCTACATGTTCTTGAGCCCCGCTGCCCGTGAGGTCGATGCGACCGCCGAGCTTAACGCCCGTGACGAGGCCCGCGCTAAGCGCAAGGCCCAGCAACGCGGGGAGCGTGCCCGCAAAATTCGCGAAAGGAACGAGCGCTAATGGCCGACATTCATATCCTTGTTGCCGACGATGCCGCTGGTCAGCGTCTTGACGCCTATCTGGGCGCCAATGACGGCTGTCCTACGCGTTCTGCCTGCGCGCATCTGATCGAGGGGGGCGCTGTTGCCGTCAATGGCGAGACCTGCCTGTCCAAAAAGTACGCCGTGCGCGCCGGCGACCGTATTTCGGTCGATTTGCCCGAGCCGCACGATCCGACCGATGTGATTCCCGAGGCCATCCCGCTCGACATTCGCTATGAGGACGACTATCTCATTGTGCTCTCCAAGCAGCGCGGCCTGGTGTGCCATCCTGCACATGGTCATGAGAGCGGTACGCTCGCGAATGCCCTGGTCTATCACTGCGGTATCGACCATCTGGGCACCGTGCAGGGCGAGGACCGCCCCGGCATCGTGCATCGTTTGGATCGCGATACCTCGGGTCTCATGCTTGCGGCAAAGGACGACGACACCCAGCGCGCGCTCCAAAATCTCATCCGCACGCGTACGCTCGATCGTCGTTATATCACGCTCGTTCACGGGCACATCGCCATGGACGAGGGCACCATCAACACCGGCATTGCCCGATCGACGCGCGACCGTGTCAAGATGGCGGTTTCGGACGATCCTTTCGCGCGCCAGGCCATCACGACCTTTAAGGTGCTCGAGCGCTTCGATTCCACGCGATTTGACGACGGCTATACGCTCGTCGAGTGCCACCTGTTTACGGGCCGCACGCATCAGATTCGTGTGCATATGCGCCATATCAACCACGCCTGCGTGGGCGATCCACTCTACGGCAAGTGCGATGCACGCGCCGATCAGGGTCTGACCAGGCAATTCCTTCATTCCTGGCGCGTCGCATTCGACCATCCCGTGACGGGCGAGCGCATCGAATGCCGCGACGAGCTGCCGTGGGATCTCGCTGCGGTTCTTGACGACCTGGCCCCGCGCTCGCTTGGCCGCACCGCCGCCGGCGACGACATCGTCCCGCAGCTTGGCCTTCTTGAAGCCTAGCCGGTATTAGGTGGTTTCTTGAACTCGGTAAGCCTGCGGTAAGATATACAATTGTTTACGTAACGCGTTCCTGGGAGCCTGCATGCTCGCCTTTTTACAAACCAATACACCCATCGTGATTTTCAACCAGATTGTCGTCACGCTGCTCACGGTCTGCTTTCTGTACCAGGTGGTCTTCTTTGTCATCGGCGCTCTTCGTGGCGAGGTCGCGCCTCCCAAGGCCAAAAAACTCCACCGCTATGCCTTCTTTATCGCGGCGCATAACGAGGAGGCCGTTATCGCCAATCTTGTTCGCTCCATCAAGGACCAGGATTATCCGTCCGAGCTCATCGAGGTCTTTGTGGTCGCCGATGCCTGTACCGATAACACGGCACAGCTCGCGCGCGAGGCGGGCGCCATCGTCTATGAGCGCAATGACCTGGCCCGTAAGGGCAAGAGCTGGGTCATGGACTTTGGTTTCGATCGCATTCTCAACGAGTATCCCGATACGTTTGAGGGCTACTTTATCTTCGATGCCGACAATGTTATCTCCCGCGATTACGTCTCCAAGATGAATGATGCCTTTGACCAGGGCTTCCATGTGGTCACGAGCTATCGCAATTCCAAGAACTTCGGCAGCTCGTGGATCTCTGCGGCCAACGCCACCTGGTATCTGCGTGAGGCCCGCTTCCTTAACAACGCGCGTAACATCTGCAAGACGTCTTGCGCCGTCTCGGGTTCGGGCTACCTCATCTCCGCAAGCGTTATCGAGGGCATGCACGGTTGGCAGTTCCATACGCTGACCGAGGATATCCAGTTCACCACGTTCTGCGCCATTCACGGCATTCGCATCGGTTATGCGCCGGCGGAGTTCTTTGATGAGCAGCCGGTGACGTTTAAGGCGTCCTGGAAACAGCGCATGCGTTGGACCAAGGGCTTCTACCAGGTCTTTTTTACCTACGGCAAGCATCTTGTCAAATCGACGTTCCGCTATCATCGCTTTGCTGCCTACGACATGTTTATGACGATCGCACCGGGCATGCTGCTGTCCCTGATCTCCATGCTCGCCAACGCGACCTTCCTCATCGTGGGCGGACTTTCGCATGGCTTCTTGGCCACCGAGGTCGAGATGCAGGCTTGTGCCGCCTCGCTCATTATGACCTTCGTGATGATGTACCAGACCTTCTTTATCCTGGCGCTACTCACGACCATCTTCGAGTACAAGCACATTCATTGCGCGCAAAAGTGGCGTTTGGTGACCAACCTGTTTACCTTTCCGATCTTTATGTTCAGCTATATTCCCATCACGGTGGCAGCCCTGTTCCTGAAGGTCGACTGGGTCCCGACGCAGCACGCCGTCAACGTTACTCTCGACGAGGTCATGCAAGGCGCCAAATAACCATCACCAAAACCACCGCAAAGGGGGACAGGCACCTTTGTGGTGGTTTTTGCGTTTGAGTAGCTGTCCATGGAGGTGCACGATGTCCTACATCCCATTTTGGATTTGCATCTTTGCCGGTGCGGTGGTTGATGCCCGTGAGCGGCGGTTTCCCAATGAGCTTGCCGGCGCCTGTGCCGTGGCGGCGTTAGCAGGCGTTTGGCTCGACAAGGGCGTTACCACTGCGCTTGACCACGCCGGTCTTGCGGTCATCGTCTACCTTGCCCTTGTGCTTACTGAGTCACTCTGGCGTCGTGTTCGCCGCGCTCCCGGCATTGGCATGGGGGATGCCAAGGCGCTCTTCGCACTTTGCACCTTCGATCCTATGGGCGGCATCGTGGCATTTGCCGTCGCGCTCCTGGTCCTTGCCCTCTCCTGCCTCTTCACAAAATCGCGCTCCCTGCCATTGCTCCCGTTTTTGGTGCCGATTTTTGCCATAATCGAGGTCGTGGGCTGCACATTGTAACCGATTGCGCATCCTTCTTAAGGAGCATGCCATGGCAACTAATCAAGAAACGGCCGTCATTAAGGCGCGCATGGACCGTATTCCGTCGGCGTTGTCGCCCGAGCTTGTCGAACGCATTTCCGCCGATCGTGCTTCGGGTTCTGTCAACCCGTATCGTTGCAACGACGATCAGGTCATTCGTCGTATTGATCGCGCTGCCGACAAAGGCACGCTTATGCGTCCGGCCTTTATGCGCGATACCGAAAAGATTCTTCATCTTCCGGCGTACACCCGCTATGCAGGCAAAACGCAGGTCTTCAGTTTTCGCAGCAACGACGACCTGTCGCGCCGCGGTTTGCACGTGCAGCTTGTCTCGCGCATCGCGCGCGATATCGGTCGCGCCTTGGGGCTTAACTGCGATCTGATCGAAGCGATTGGCCTCGGTCACGACTTGGGACACACGCCCTTCGGCCATGCCGGCGAGCGCTTTCTCAACGATATTTACCACGAGCGCACGGGTCGCTACTTTTTCCATAACGTGCAGTCGGTCCGCGTGCTCGATGCGCTGTATGGCCGCAACGTGTCGCTCCAGACGCTCGACGGCGTCTTGTGCCATAACGGCGAGTACGAGCAACGCGTGTTTGAGCTCTCGGGCATGGGTTCCTTTTACCAGTTCGATCAGAAGGTTGAGGACTGCATTGCCAAGGGCTATAGCGCAATTGAGCACCTGCGTCCCATGACGCTCGAAGGCTGCGTGGTCCGCATCTCGGATATCCTTGCCTACGTTGGGCGCGATCGCCAAGACGCCATTGCGGCGGGCCTACTGGCGCCCGATGCTTTTGATGATGGCCTGGGTGGGGCATACAACAGCTGGATCCTTACGCATGCCTCCATCGATATCGTTGAGCACAGCTATGGCAAGCCGCGCATCGAGATGAGCGAGGAGCTGTTTGAGGAAATCCGCCGAGCCAAGCGCGAGAACTACGTAAAGATCTATAGCAAGGGCGGCATCGAAGGCGACTCCGAAGCGGAGCTGCGCGAGGCGTTCGAAAAGCTCTACGACCGTTGCCTGCAGGATATAAACGAAGGTGACGAGTCCTCGTACATCTTTAAGCATCATATTTCTCGCATTGAGCAGCAGCTTTCCTACTACGATCGCGCCTATGCCTGGCAGGATGACAAGGATCAAGCGGTGGTGGATTACATCGCGAGCATGACGGACGGCTATTTCTGCGAGCTCACGAGCAAGTTGTTCCCGGGATTAAAGTTTCCGCACCGTACCTATATTAACGAACGGTAGTTCGTATATATTCGGTATACTGTTCGTGGAAAACGTTTTTGATTGATGCACGGGATGGTTATGGACGACCTTTTTTCTGCTTCGACGCGCGAGCGTTCCTTTAAAAATGCGCCGCTCGCGGTGCGCATGCGCCCCAATTCGCTCGACGAGTACGTGGGTCAGCAAAAGGCCGTCGGTAAGGGCTCGTGGCTGCGTGCGGCCATCGAGCATGATGTGCTATCGAGCGTGATTCTGTATGGGCCGGCCGGTACGGGCAAGACGACGCTGGCGCATATCATCGCTAACCATACCAAGAGCGAGTTTGTCGAGGTCAGCGCCGTGACGGGTACCGTGAAGGACCTGCGTCGCGTGATTGACGAGGCCAAGACGCGCCTGAATACCTACGACCGCCGCACTATTCTATTCATCGACGAGATTCATCGCTTCTCTAAGTCGCAGCAGGATGCGCTTTTGCATGCGGTTGAGAACCGCACCGTCATTATGATTGGCGCCACGACGGAGAATCCGTACTTCGAGGTCAACTCGGCGTTGCTCTCGCGTGGTCGCGTGGTGGAGCTTGAGCACTTAAAGGACGAGGACATCGCGACGCTCATCGAGCGTGCGCTCGAGGCACCGCAGGGTCTGAACGGCAAGTTCTCGGCCGATGAGGATGTGGTTAAAACCATCTGCGCGCTGGCCGCGGGTGATGCTCGTTCGGCGCTCACGACGCTCGAGCTTGCGAGCGAGATTGCCGTCACGCGTCCCGATACGGACGGGACGCCAGCGCCGGCGGCGGGGGAGCGCTATCCCATCACCGTGGATGACGTTAAGATTGCCAACCCGCGTCGTGGCTTTTCGTATGACAAAAACGGCGACATGCACTACGACATTATCAGTGCGTTTATTAAGTCTATGCGCGGCAGCGACCCCGATGCCACGATTTATTGGCTCGCGCGCATGATTGACGCAGGGGAGGATCCCAAGTTTATTGCGCGCCGTATTATGATCCACGCTTCTGAGGATGTTGGCAACGCCGATCCGCAGGCGCTTTTGGTGGCGCATGCCGCGTTTAAGTCTGCCGAGGTCATTGGCTATCCCGAATGTCGCATTAACCTGGCTCAGGCTGCGCTCTATGTGTGCTTGGCGCCAAAATCCAACGCGTGCGAGGCTTCGATCGATGCGGCTTTGGCCGATATCCATAGCAGTGGATTGCGCGAGGTGCCCAGCTATCTTCGCGATCGTCACCGTCCCGGCAGCGACGAGTACGGTGTATACAAATACCCGCACGATTATCCCGAAGGTTGGGTCGACCAGCGCTATTTGCCCGAGGGACTGGAGCGCGGCGCGTTCTGGCAGCCTGCGGGCCGCGGTTGGGAAGAGTGGCGTGTGGAGCAAAGCGAGCGCGACCGTAGCGGCAACGCTCCCAAGTAGGTCATTGGCGCCTCGCGCATTCCCTTTGGGTAACTTTCCCCTTCTTTGGGGTACCATAAACAACGTCTGTATTTCGATTCCTTTGGGAGGCTTGTATGGGTCCCATTCAAATTGTCCTGCTGCTACTTGCCATTGCCGGCGTGTGGGCTGTTATCGAGCTCGCGCTCACGCTGCGCAAGACCCGCACCGTCGTCGACTCGCTCGACAAGACGGTGAGCGACCTCAACAACACACTCGCCGAGGCACAGCCCGTGGTGGCAAAGCTCGATGGCGCCGTAGACGAGCTTACGCCGGCACTTGCCCAGGTGGAGCCGCTGCTCAAGTCGAGCAAGACCGCGGTTGACGCCCTTACCTCCAATCTTGTAGAGGTCGAAGCCGTGGTTCGCGACATTTCCGAGGTCACGGGTAGCGTAGCCGAGGCAAGCAACGCCGTGTCGAGCGTGACCGACTCTGCGGCTGGTGCCGTGCAGAAGCTTTTCAATAAGGTGAAGGCTCCTGCAGCCGACGCCGATCGCAAGCTCGCCGCTGCCGCCGCCGAGGCCGAGCAGCCTACCGAGCGAGTTCTGATCGGCGAGGCTGAGGACGAGGCCGCCGATGGTGCGGATGCGGCCCAGAAGCCCGCAGCCAAGCCTGCTCAGTATTACACCTATACGCCCGCCGAGACCTCCGAGGAGTCCTGCGATGAGTAGCGAAGCAACCTGCCCCATTACGCTGAGCGTTGCCGGTGATCCGCGTCTCGCGCGCTTGGTGCGCATGACGGCAGCCAACGTCGGCGCCCTGTGCTCTATGTCCGTCGATCGCATCGAGGATATTCGCATGGCCGCCGAGGAAGCCTTTATCTTTGGCTGTACGGCTGTTGATTCCGACGATATCTCGATCAAATTCGATGTCGACGAATCTCACGTGGGCATGACCTTTACCTTTGGCGATCAGGCGACTGTCGATGAGGATGACCAGGCTGCCGTATATGCCGAGCTCATTTTGGCGAGCGTGTGCGATTCCTACGAAAAGACTACGGCGCCCCTAACGCTTTCCCTCGACCTCAAGGCGGATATCTAATATGACCGAACGTTCCCGGAGCGGCAAGACCGCTTGGGACAAGGAGAAAACCCGCGAGCTGTTTCGTCGCTACAAGGAGACCGGTGATCCGGACGCCCGTGAGCAGCTCGTCATGTCCCATATGAACCTGGTAAGGTTTCTTGCCAACAAATTTAAGAACCGCGGCGAGCCGCTCGATGACCTTTTGCAGGTCGGCTATCTGGGCTTGCTCAAGGCTATCGACCGCTTTGACCCCGAGCGCGGGCTCGAGTTCACCACGTTTGCCACACCTACCATTCTGGGTGAGATTAAGCGCCACTTCCGCGACAAGGGCTGGAGCGTGCGCGTGCCGCGTCGTCTGCAGGAGCTCTCTGCCAAGGTCAACCAGGCTACCGACAAGCTCACTAACGAGCTTCAGCGTTCGCCCAAGGTTGAGGAAATCGCCGATTACTTGGGCGTGACCGTCGACGAGGTGCTCGAAGCCATGGAATCGTCCTCGGCCTATACCTCGGTGCCCATCGAGGCTCCCGGCGCGTCCGACTCCGACGATGCGCCTTCGATTCTCGACCGCTATGCCGACGACGACAATGAGCTCGACTTTACCGATGACCGCCTGGTGATTGAGGAGGCCATTCGCGATTTCTCACCGCGCGAGCGCGAGGTGATCGAGCTACGTTTTGTGAAGGGCATGACCCAGATCGAGATCGCCAAGAAGCTGGGCATCTCGCAGGTACAGGTCTCGCGCCTGCTGCGCCGTACCCTTAAGAAGATTCAGGACAAGATCGACCCCGACGGAGTGATGGTTCGTTCATGAATGAGCAGCCCCAACAAACCGACCGCACGCTGCGCGATACCCGTATTCTGACGTTGCGCATTTGGGGCGTCGTCGGCTGCATTGTCATCGCCGCCGTCATCTTTAACCTTATGGGCATCCTGGCGCCGGTCATCGAGTTTCTCGCTGTTGGTTCCATCATCGCTTTTGTGATGTCGCCGATCACCAATTGGCTTGAGCACCATGGCGTGAATCGCGGCATCGGTTCGCTTGTCGCGCTCATCGTGGTTGTGGCGGTGCTCGTCGGCGTCGTCTGCATCTTGTCGCCGATTCTCTTTGGTCAGATCATGGAAGTCCTGAGCCGCCTGCCCGAGCAGCTTCGTGTTGCTGGTGGCGACCTCAATGAGATGATCTCGCATGCGAAGACGCTCAACAACACGCCGCTCAAGGAGTATCTGGACGATAACCTTTCTTCGCTCGTCACGGTGGCGTCCAAGTATGTTTCACAGATTGCCGCCGAGCTTGGCCGTGGTGTATTCCCGCTCATTACCAATACGGCCTCGCAGCTGTTCGTCATCTTCCTGGGCTTGGTGCTTGCCTACTGGTTGGCCTGCGACTATCCCCGCATGCACCACGAGGTCTGCACTATCATTGGTCAGGAAAAGGAGACCTCGTACCGTTTTATGGTTGCGATTCTTTCGCGCTCGGTCGGCGGCTACATGCGTGGCATGGTCGTAACGTCGATCTGCGGTGGCATCCTCGCCTTTATCGGCTTTACGCTCATTGGCCATCCATACGCAGCACTCATGGCCATCTTTACCGGCATCATGCACTTGGTTCCGGTTGTTGGACCCTGGGTGAGCGCGGCGATCGCCACGGTGCTCGGTTTTATGTTCAGCCCCATGCTGGCGTTGTGGACCTTGATCGTGACCATGGTGGCCCAAAACGTCACCGATAATGTCATTTCGCCTAAGGTCATGCAAAGCTCGGTCCAGGTGCATCCCATCATGAGCCTGACGGCCCTCGTTATTGGTTCGGCACTCATGGGCCCCATTGGCATGGTCATCGCCATCCCGTTGTGCGCGGCCCTCAAGGGCATTTTCGTCTACTACTTTGAGAACGAGACCGGCCGCCAGCTCGTGGCATACGACGGCGCCGTGTTTAAGGGCACTCCGTATCGCGATGCCGAGGGCAACCCGGTCGCCGCCTATGACGCGCTTGGAGACGATACGTTCATCTATGAGTCCGAGCTCATCGGCAACGAGACCGCGCCCGAGGCCCAGGCTATGCCCAAGCCCGAGCTCGAGAATCCCTGGATTAAGCTGTCGGGTCTTCAGCCCGACGCGACAGGCTTTTTCAAGAACCCCTTCGCCAAGGATGACGATTCCAATACGGACGACGACACCAAAACCGGCATCGACGGCTCCATGGACGATTCGGATTCCAAATAGGCCCTGTTAGTTGAGCCACTTCTTTGCCGGTGTCGTATACGAGACCGCTATACCCGCGGCAATTGCCATCAGGCAACTCGCGATGAATCCGAACTCATACTTCAAAACGTTTGTTGCGGTCAGGGCGATAATCAACACTGTCAGAATTTGCAGGATTATCGTTATTGCGAAGAGATTGATTCCTTGTTTGGCCGAAGTCGCTGAATGAGTTTGGCTTCGTTGATTCAGGTTGAGGCAGACAAGGAAAGCGACCAGTTCGCTTGATAAGGGGCCGACTACATAGAAAAAGATTGCGTCAATGAAGCCAATAGTGTTGTAAGTGTTGTAAGTTGTTTCGCCGGAAAACACAGCGTATAAAGCATATCCAAATCTTGGCTGATTCATGTATGAGTCCGAAAAGACGAAGAGCGTCAATATTGCTACTACCAGAAGTGCATTCAGGGCAAATCGTTTGCTTTTCATCGATCGCTCCTTCCGGGTGAACTTTATTATGTAATTATACAGCAGTCATTTGTTATTCAAAGAATTTGACTGTCCTAAATAACTGCACTTTCGCTGGAGGGTCGCTGTTTGGCGGCCCTCTTTTTTGCACAGGCGCAGTGGGATGGTAATATCGGGCGGGAGTCAGCCGCTCTGATAGAATCGTCCTTGCTGTCGGCAGCCCTCGTGCCGGGCAGAGCCCTCCATTTGATGGGAGGTGATGCCCATGACCGATTTCACCGAGCTCGTGAAGCTCCTGACCGCTATGGTCTCGCTCCTCACGGCCCTTGTCGGCCTTTCCAAGGCACTCAAGCAGGGCTCGAAGCCCAAAAAGAAAGGCCACCGTCGCTAAGACGATGACCCAACTTCATTAAGCAACGGCTCTGCCCAGCTCTCTACAACTTGGGCTGCCGTCGGCATCATTCTACCCTCCTGACAAGGAATTCGTCCATATTTCAAAAACCAAATTGCGTTTGCTATCGAAGTTCATTCATCGTCCATGTACATGAGCGGAACAGCGGAAACCGTTCGCTATGCTCCTGACCGTGCCAAAGAATTACTCGAAACGGGACCACGAGAGTACGATCGTTTGCCGGATAGCCGCCACTACGACGGATATCCTTGATAGTAAGCGCTAGAATGATTTTGCTCTTATGGAGCTCAGCCCCGGCTGGTAAACCTGACGTTCGGCGCGGTGTGCGTGGACGCGCCTGGAGAGCTTGACCTCAAGTACGTTCAAGCCTAGGGGCCTAAGCCCCCCGCGCTCAAGCCTAGGCTTGAGAGAGCAGACTGGCAGGCAGCAACCGGGATATAAACGATTTAGGGGGAGTACTGGCGTACTCCCCTATTTTTTACTGAGTAGCCGAAAAAACGAGGCAACGAGAGGCGATTTAAGGTGCCTGAAAACAGGTACCCCTAGCGGGTATCCAAGTAGGTTTTTTTGGGGTCGTATTCGCGATTGTGTTAAGCCGTTTACCTGGGCGTTTGGTTTCGAATGGGCGTTTTGGCTATTTTTGCGATGCGGTTGCCGCTGCGGCTAGACCGGAGCAGAATTATGGAATAGCCCTACGCTCGGCAATGTATCTACAAACCCTGAGCGAGGGGAGTGTCGCATATGCATGCAGCGGCAATTAACCTTCGGGGGGGTATCTCCTAGAGGTACTCTTCTCCGAGGCCAATCAATCATCGAGTACGTCCTAATCATCGCCGTCATCGGCCTGGTGATCGCGTTCGCCGGACCCGGCGTGGCGGGGGCCATCCACAACCAGTTCAACCTGGTCGGCAACACGGTGAACAGCGGGACTGGCGCTGGCACCGAGGGCGGCGGTGCATCCGGCGGCGGCTCCACAGGCGCCGATTCCGCGACCGTCCAGGCGGCCGTCGTCAAGGACGCGAAGGACTGGACGCTCGGTGAGCAGAAAGCCGTGGCCGAGGACATCGCCGCGAAGGGCGAGGCATCGCCTGCGTACGCCAAGGCGAAGGCCGCCATGGATGCCGGCATCAAGTTCTCGATGGAACTGACCGATGGACGGACCCTCAGATACCGCATTATCGGCATCAACCACGACGACCTTGTCGACGGTAGCGGCAAGGCGGGCTTGACGTTCCTTACCACCTCGAATAGCTTTGCTTCCCGCGTGAACGCCACGGACACCAACGCCGGCGGCTGGGAGAAGTCGGAGCTCCGTAAGGAAATGAACTCCGGTGAGATCTGGAACCTGATGCCCGTCGATTTCCAGTCCAAGGTGAAGGCCGTCAAGAAACTCACGAACAACGTCGGCGGCGGCAGCGCAAACAAGAATGCCGCCGTGACGGCGACCTCCGACAGGCTCTTCTTGCTCAGCTACTCCGAAATCGTCGAGACCCCATATAGCGATTGGTCTGACTATTCATGGATTGGACAAGAGGGAACCCAGTACGAGGCCTTCAAGGGCAAGGTGATGAATAGCCACTCGGGCAACCCTGCCATTGCCACAGGCGGCGGTTCGTGGGAGCGTTCGGTGCTTCCAGACAACTCTGTGCGCTTCCTCTATGTCGACAACCACGGCACTCCGTCGAGCAACATCTTTGCGTCGAGCTATGGTTACGTCTGCCCCGCCTGGTGTTTCTAGTTTCTTTTGGTAACCGCGCGAACGATTGTCGTCTTGAAGCATAGTTATCGGGTTGAGGAGAAAATGGGTCATACAGTGGCTCTTAGAGCGCCTGCCGCGCTCCTCCGCCAGTACCTCTGCGGCGTCCTCGTGTAGAGCCTCATCCTGCTTGGCGTTTCGAGTTCGGGAAGTACGCGGTGGGTGGATAATTGACTCACTCAGATGACGGCGCTGACGGGAGCGGCCATGGCGATGTGCGAGATTGCGGTCAAGTTCGATGAGGACGAAAGAGCTTCGATTCGGGATAATGCGGACGCCGCGGGCATGTCCTTTTCCGAGTTCGTGAGAAGGGCCGCGCTCGAGAAGGCTGAGGACATGGCGGACACCGAGGCCTACAACGAGGCCTTGGGCGGGGTCCGGCTTATAGCCGGATCCCGCTTTTCTATGGCTTTCATTCGTCTGTCTAAAGGTATGAAGCGGTTGACTCGATAGGAATGCGGGCAACGCCCGAAGCGGGCGTCATGGCTGCTCTCAGAGCGCCTGACTCTTTCCCCCGCCGCTACCGTTGCCGCAGCGGCACGTTACGGGCTGATCGGTTCGCTCTAACGTACGCTCCTGCATGCAATATCAATCCCCATACGAAGGGAGTGTCGCATATGTATGCAGCGGCGCAGAACCTTCGGGGGGGGGTATCTCCTAGAGGTGCCCGCCTCCGAGCCCAATCTATCATCGAGTATGTCCTGATCATCGCGGTAATCGGCCTGGTCATCGTGTTGGCGGGACCAGGCGTGGCCGGAGCCATCCGCAACCAGTTCAACCTGGTCGGCAACACGGTGAACAATGGGACGACCGGCGGCACCGAGGGAGGCGCGTCCGGCGGCGGCTCCACAGGCGCCGATTCCGCGACCGTCCAGGCGGCCGTCGCCAAGGAAGCGAAGGACTGGACACTCGACGAGCAGGAGGCGGTTGCCAAAGACCTCGCCAAAAACGGGACTTCGTCTCTCGCCTATGCCAAGGCAAAGGCTGCGATGGACGCTGGGACGAAGTTCTCGGTGAAGCTGACGGACGGCAAGACGCTGACCTACCGAATCATCGGTATCAACCACGACGAACTCGCGGAAGGGTCCGGCAAGGCAGGTCTTACATTCTTTACAACATCAACGAATATCTCCTCACGCATGAATCCCGATGGCAAGACTATCGGCGGTTGGGAGAAGTCAGAGCTCCGCGGGAAAATGAACTCGGGTGAAATCTGGAACCTCATGCCCTCAGATTTCCAGTCCAAGGTGAAATCCGTCAGGAAGCTCACGAACAACGTCGACAGCGGTATCGAGAACAAGGACGCCGCCGTGACGGCTACCACCGACAAACTGTTCCTGCTTAGCTATTCGGAAATAGTTGATAACCCCGAAGTAACCGAAAATGGCGCTAAATGGCCGCCGAACTGTTGGCTCGGTAAAGAAGGGACTCAGTACGAAGTGTTCAGAACACCCGAGAATAAAAGTCAACTTGGGAATTCTTTGAGTAACGGCGACGCCTTTTGGGAGCGCTCTCTTCGTCCGACCTACTATAATCCGACGGATTTTCTTGATGTCCTTTCAGGAGGTTGGGCATCAAATGCTCAAAACGCAAAATATTCAAAGGTTGTCTGTCCCGCCTGGTGTTTCTAGCTTGTCTTCTAGCTTGTCTAGCGAAAAGCCCGCGCGAAGTCGTGCGGGCTTTTCTTTTGGCAACCGAACGAACGGTTTGAAGTTCGTGGCACAGGTAATCGGGTTGAGGGGAAATGGGGCCATGCAGCGGCTCTCAGAGCACCTGCCACACTCCCCTACGAGCTCCGTTGCCGCAGCGGCAAGACCGGTGCAGAAATCTGAAATAGCCCTACCCTCGAGCCGTATCTACAAACCCTGAGCGAAGGGAGCCGCATATGCATGCAGCGGCAATTAACCTTCGGGGGGGGGTATCTCCTAGAGGCACTCTTCTCCGAGGGCAAAGTGTCATCGAGTACGTCCTGATCATCGCGGTCATCGGCCTGGTGATCGTGTTCGCGGGACCCGGCGTGGCCGGAGCCATCCGCAACCAGTTCAACCTGGTCGGCAACACGGTGGACAATGGGACGGTTGGCGGCGTCGAGGGAGGCGCATCCGGCGGAGGGTCTGCAAGTACCGATTCCGCGACCGTCCAGGCGGCTATCGCCAAGGACGCGAAGGACTGGACCCTCGAAGAGCAGAAGGCCGTGGCCGAGGACATCGCCGCGAAGGGCGAGGCATCGTCCGCCTTCGCCAAGGCGGAGGCCGCGATGAATGCAGGGACGAAGTTCTCGATGAAGCTCACCGATGGTCAGACGCTCGAGTACAAGATTATCGGCATCAACCACGATGACTTGGCCGATGGTAGCGGCAAGGCGGGACTGACGTTCCTCACCACCTCGACGGGCATTCAATCCCGCATGAACGCCACGGACACCAACGCCGGCGGCTGGGAGAAATCGGAACTCCGCGCGAAGATGAACTCCGGCGAGATCTGGAGCCTGATGCCTTCCGATTTCCAATCCAAGGTGAAACCCGTCAGGAAGCTGACGAACAATGTCAACGGAACCGACAAGAATGCCGCCGTGACGGCGACCTCGGACAAACTGTTCCTGCTCAGCTACTCCGAGATCGTCCCCACCTCCTACTGGGCCTCCAATTATCCGTGGACTTCATCCGAGGGTACCCAGTACGAGGCCTTCAAGGGCAAGGTGACGGAGAACTATTCGGGCAATGAATCCCTGAAGATTGGCGACCGTTGGTGGGGGCGCTCGGTGAATCCGAGCCACTCCAACAGCTTCCTCGGTATCTACAGCTACGGCGATCCGTCGAATTACGGCTACGCGGCGGACTCGTTTTGCGTTTGCCCCGCTTGGTGCTTCTAGTCCTGTGTACACATACCGGAGGCCCGCACAATCCTGTGCGGGCCTTTCTTTTGGCAACCGCGCGAACGATTCTCGGCTTGAAGCATAGTTATCGGGTTGAGGAAAAATGGGGTCATACAGCGGCTCTCAGAGCGCCTGGCGCACTCCCCCGCCATTACCTCCGCGGCGTCCTGTATAGAGTCCATCCTGTTTGGCGTTTCGTTGCAACAGCCCACTTGTCCACAGATCAAGTGAACTACTGGAATAAATACAGCGACATGCTTGTTCGTTACAGTCGCTATATCTGTGTAAATCGCCGCGATAAATACAGCCCGTACTCGGCTGTATACCAGCTACGCGTATGTAGATTTATATCGCGTTAATAAATCGGCTCAAGCGCATGCAAAACGCGCAAGTAGCCTCAAAAGGCGAATATCGCGCAAGCAGATTTTTGGCACCCTGTTGCTTAATCAAAATTAAGCAATTGCTTAAAACAAAAAAGGTCAGGCACTAGGTGCCTGACCTGCAAACTTCTGGTCGGGACGAC
>OLPU01001735.1_pt1 | contig 15685 bp, 14 predicted proteins | sample 1673111 | NCBI WGS metagenome assembly OLPU01 (sample SAMEA3136755, study PRJEB25190) | human gut metagenome | reverse complement strand
GGTCGGAGGGGTGGCTTTGTAAAGCCGTTTGTCTCCACCCGCGTAGCGGGTGGTTTAAAGCTGGCCGCTGCGCGGCCAGCAGACTAAAGTCTTGAAAAGAAAAGCGCGGCCCATCCGGACCGCGCCTGCGCTCTCCTCCTATTTCACCCCGCGACGTAGACCGTCCGGCCCGTCTCACAGTCGATGGTCTCGGCGTCCCCGAAACCGACCCGGACGGCCGCCCATCCGCCGGCGGTTGCCAACGCGTCAGCCTCGGACCTCGCGGCGGCGATGAGTCGCTCGAGCTCGGCCGAGCCCGCCGGCGCGGTCCCCACCTCGAACGCGCCGCCGGCGCCGCCTGACTCGTACTCGACGACGACCGTCGAGCCGAGCGCCTCCTCGAGAGTCTCGGTCAGGCCGCCCATGCCGTCGAGGGCGTGCCCGGCGACCGTGGCCAGCGGGTAGCGGGCCATCCCGGACGCAGCCGAGCGGCCGGCCATCCGGAGTATGCCGGCGGCCACGAGTGCCTTGAGGAGTGCCGCGGGGACCGCGGCGTCGATGGCGATGTTGCCGTGCCCGCGGCACCACTCGGCCGCAGCCGGCACGTTCGCCGTGAGCACGCCCCACTCGGCCATGTAGCCGTCGGAGCGCGGGTCCGCGGCGTCGAGGAGGAGGACGGCCAGGCCGCCGCCCACGTACTCCCCGGCCACGAGGGCGAGGCGGACCGCCTCGCCCATGGAGTCGAACTCGACCGTGACCATGCGGCTACCTCCTCCTGACGGCGCTGAGCGGCTTCGGGGAGAAGTGCTCGTCGCGCTCGACGGCGGCGAACCCCATCTGGCGGTTCAGCTCCTCCATCTCCTTGATGCTGAAGTAGCCGAGCTCGTCGTCGCAGCCCTCGACGAGGCCGAACGCCTCGTCCGTGCCGTCGAACTCGAGCAGCCACCAGTCCCATCCGTTCACGCACGAGAAGTAGTGGGCGTAGACCGTGGGGTCCTCCGCCCCGTCCTGCTCGTAGAGCCTTGGAGCCGTCTTGGCGATTTCCCTCGTCATCAGCTGCTGCATCTCTTCCTCCGTTCCGGGCACCCTGCCCTCAACATCTCGCCCCTGCGGGCAAAGCCGAATGGCGACGCCGCGCGTCGTCGTCGGCTTTGCTCCCTGCAAAGCCGCACCGGAGCGAAGGCGGGTCAAGGGAGGTCCATGACGACCTCCACCAACCGGAGCGGAGCGGAGGTTTGTGCGGGGTCTCATGGGCCCCCTTGACGCGGCGTAGCGGAGGTGCCACCCGGCCGCGGAGCCGTGGCCATACGGCGGCGCATGCCGGATACCGGCGGCAGCAAAAGGGCCCGCCGGCGGCGGGCCCGAAGGGGAGAATATGGATTACGCATCGTTTCCGGGAAGGGGCATCCATGACAGAAGCCGAGCAGAACCAGATCTTCGATATCAGCTACGAGATGCGCGGGCTCGCGGCAACGCTCCTTGCGGCGTCTCGCGGCGACCTACAGGATCCGGACAGAATCGTCGAATATGCCGCAGGCCAAATCGACCGATTTGCCGACAATCTCGCGTCATGCATTACAGGAAAACCTTTCGGCTCCGACGAGCGCCTTGATGGCCTTACGCCTAGCGGACGTTTTTGACGTTTGGCGGTTGCTCTGTGACATGATAAAAGACCCCCAAGTAGCCCGGAAAGCACGCAAAGAGGTCTTAAAGCGAAAGGGCACCGCGTATGCGTTGCCCGCCACTTCGCATTGTAGCCGATTGCTTGAGCGATTTTGATATGCAGCATTTTGACCCTGACGAGCGCTCGTCACTTTTTTGAACGGGACATTCGGAGGACAGAGGCCTTTTGACGTACGACGTTTACGTTCCGGCGACGGGTCTACACCCCCACGTCGTTCTTGGTGAGGGTGTTGTCGAACGCCCAGACCCACCAGCGCAGGTGGTCCTCGGCCCCGTGGATGTCGTCCTCCTCGTGGTAGTGCTCGAGCATGAGCTGGGTGTGCCACCGGCCGAAGCGAACGGTGTAGGTGGCCGTCTGGGCGTTCTGCACGATGGCCCCGAAGGGCTCGATCTCGAGGATCTGATCGATGGTGAAGCAGCGCCCGTCCGGCCAGCAGACGCGGATGGGGACCATGGTCCCGTCGGCGTTTGCGCGGGCGTAGACGTCGACGTACTGCTTGTGGACGCGCCGGCCTGGCCTGTCGCCGCGGGCGCGCACCGTGATGCCGCCGCCGAAGTCCTTGGTGTGATCTGTCACGCAGGCGTCACCGCCATGCCGCTGCCACGCTCGACGAACCAGTCGCCGTGCTCCCACCAGACCGTTTTGCGCTGCTTTGCGATGCAGACGTCGTAGCGCACGCAGAGATTGTCGAAGAGGGCGCGGCCGAACTCGGAGCGAAAGTAGATGGACTCGACCTGCCAGGAGCGGCCGTCGGGCCAGTGGATGGTGACCGGGTCGGACGGGCCGCGGTCGGGGTCGTCGGTCCCGTTGACGTCCACCGGGATGTAGATGCGGCGGTCCTCCGTGGGGATGCCGCAGGTGCCCGCAAGGGAGTGCTTCTTCATGATCATATGCCTTACCTCCCGTACACGTGTTCGCGTTTTGCTTCTACCAGTATCGAACGGGCGTTTGGTTTTGTAAAGCGAACATGGTGTGGGGGTTGCGTGGTTGTGTCTGGGCGGGGTGGTAAAAGGGCGAGTGCTTGCGTTGGTCTATCATCTGATGCCAATACGAGCGAATGGGAGCCATCTTGTTTACTTACTATCATGTCGATAAATGGGAAAATCTCGTCGCCGTCGATCTGCTTCCCTACATCGTTGCGGCCGTTGTCTCGATTGTTCTCATCTGCTGCGTCGTCTCTCTGGTGCGAAGAGTCCTGGCGAATCCCTTTCACTACCCATACTTCGTCGAGCGGTTCGATGTCTCCGGCAGACGCAACGTGAAGATCAACGACCTGATAGATCGCTTTATGCTCGAGCCCGCCAACTGGGAAAAGATAGTCGCGGAGCGATCCTACATCCAGGAGTGGAAGGCACAGCAGGAGGAATACCTGAAGACCTGCAGCCTGCGGAAGCGCCGGGAGCGGCAATACGCCGAGACACTCGACGACGCGCACGCGTTCCAGTTTGTCACGTGCCGTGAGCAGACACGCTACAGGCAGAGGAACTACGTGAAGACGTCCTACAAGGTGTCCGTGGACGATAGCGTGATGGCCGTGAGCTGGGACTGGGTTGTGAACAGGCGAAACCGCCTCGCCGCCATTAACGACGAAGCGACGCTCAGGGATTACCATGCTCGCAACCAGCGGAAGCTGATGACTAAACAGCTGCGCGAGCAGATAGCGCGAAGGGACAACTACACCTGCCAGATGTGCGGGAAGTACATGCCCGATGGTGTTGGATTGCACATCGACCATATCGTGCCGGTCGCTAGGGGCGGTAAGACCGTGCCGTCTAATCTGCAGGTGCTCTGCTCGAAGTGCAACGGGCGGAAGGGCGCGAGGTAGCCGCTTGCTCGCTATTCTTCGAAGAAGTCCGTGTCCACGGCCTTGATTTCGTAAACCTGCCTTGTGCTTACGCCGAAACCGTAGTCGATCATGAGACCAGCGAGCGCTGGGCCGTCGACGAGCACGACCGTCTGGCCGAGTAGACCTTCTGCATAGCGTCGTGCCTCCTTCGAGAACCGGGCAGTTGTGATAACCATCCGTCCCGCGGCGACACGCTATCGGGCGATGTTCATCAACCCCAATATACAACGTCGCTATCCGCGAATCATGAATCCCCTTCAGCTGTTACTTCACCTTCCATGCGGCGGGCCAGTCGGCAGGCTGGGCCTTCTCGTTCAAGGCGGGCAGCTCGTTAACGATAGCGATCGTCTCCATCGACACAGTCACGACGCGCTCGACAAGATCGACGATATAGCGCGGATCGTCGCTGTAGTCGTTGGGATCGTTGATGATGCCCGAGGCCTTGTCCTTGCGGACCTGATAGCGATCCATGAGCCAACCGATGGCCGAGCGCCCATTGACGACGTACTCGTATGCCTCCAGTGGGATGCCGCGCAGCGTCATGCTCTCGGCGACCTTGAGGACGGTCATGTCCTGGCCCTTGGGATGCTCTTCGTCCTTCTTGCACTTGCCGAACGCCATCTTGACCGTACGACCGGGGTTCGCCGAGTCGCCGTCCTCGACGATCGATGCCCATGGGTCAATCGTCTCGTAATCGAGATGAAGATGGGCGAGTTTTCGACCCGCCTCCGAGAATCTGGCGAAGTCCGCGGCGAGCGGGATGCGCGGCAACTCTTTCTTGAGATTCGATTCGAAGCGTTTGCGGTACTCGGGAGAATGCAGGATGCCATAGACGTAGTAGAAAATATCGGTCTTGTTGAGCTCAATACCGCCATCCTTCTTATAGCGCTTCGGAAACGCATGCGGATAAACCTCACGAAAGACTTTGAGAGTCTCGTCCGTGATGGCGTCATGGCGTGAATAACTCTTCTCGGTATGGGTTGCACCGTCGCCGAACAGCGATGTCTGTCCACCGGGAGCCACATAGTCGTTTTCGTCAAATAGGGTCGTACCCGTCTGCTCCTCCTCATACCAGTAGAGAGGAAAGCACTGAGAATCTCCGACGAAATGCAAGTCGGGCAGATTACTTGTCACCATTGCGCTCATAGCCGAGCCGCCGGTATACACGATACATAGGTTTTCAAGGCAACGGAGAGAGCCCTGCTGGTAGGTCATTTCGGCCCCGCCTTTTCCCGTTATCTTTGAGAGAATATTGGGCTGCTGGTAGGTCCTTTCGGCCTTTTCCCTCCCGCTTGCCGCGAGAGGGAAAAGGCGGGGCTGCTGGTAGGTCCTTTCGTTCATCACACGGTCGTAGTAAACCCATTGCTTGCAGAACGGCCTATACGACCCCATTACGACCTCGTCACGGTTATAGACTAGTCGCTCTCCCTTCCTGGCAGCATCCTCCATGCGCCGTGTCCAGCTGAAGCGGATCGGATCATATTCAATTGCACGCCCCTCGCTCTTTGCAGCTTGAATCTCAGCGTCCATGTTCGTTAGCAGACGCTCCATTTGCCCCTGTACTCTCGAACGCGAGAATCCCCACGCCCAAGGGTCACGCTGCGTTTTAAGGCCCGCAGACCAGATGGTAAACATGCCGTAGGGAGGCTTTCTCTTCGTTATTCCTAGCGGCGCAAATTCATAGAACGAATCGTCGCGCTGGTTCAGCCAGTCGCCATATTTATCGGGTTCAATCGTTTGCCAATCAATATCACCATTGATTGCAAAATCTCGGATCAGCCTAAGCTTGTCCTCACGACTCAGATAGTCGCCGATATCGTGATAGTGAACAACCCCATGCTCTTTTGAGTCCGGGTTCTTAACCAACATAGTTATAGCGACGCCGATCTTAGCGCCGGCATCAAACACCTTACCGCCCTCACGCTTCCAGTCGGAAGTGTTCTGATTCCCTTTAAGGTTGAAGACGTAGATGCTGTTGAATTCTTCCACGAGCGATCGGCGGAACCCGTTGGAGGAAGATCCGTCAACCCATCCGCCGTTGCTTACGAAGCAGACAATGCCCCTCTCTTCGATTCGGTCGCTCGCCCACCTGAAGGCGCGGAAGTACGAATCGTAAAGCGAGTTCTTATTTGTCGCAGTCGTTTTCGCGACATACGTCTGCGCGATGCGGCTGTCGAGCGTCGGATACTTCTCGTTCTGGTTGTTGTCGTTGGCGCTCGTCTGGCCTACCGAGTAGGGCGGGTTGCCCACAATCACCCGGATCGGGAGCGCGTTCTGGATGCGCACGCGATCCGTGTTGTCATAGAACACCTCGTCATCGAGGGTGTTCGATTCCTCGGTCATCTGGAACGTATCGGTGAGCACCGCACCCTCGAACGGCTGATAGTCGCCGCCTATGCGGGCATGGTAGGCGTACTCGATATTCACCGTCATGATGTAGTACGCGAGCAACAGGATCTCGTTGGAGTGAATCTCGCGAGTGTACTTGCGCTTGAGTTTCTCGTCGGGGATGAGGTCGCTCTCGATGAGGTGCGCCATGAACGAGCCCGTGCCCGCGAAGGGATCCAGGATGTGCACGCGGTCGTCGGCAAGCGACTGACCGAACTCGCGCTTGAGAACACGGTCGGTCTCGCGGAGGATGTAGTCGATGATCTCGGTCGGAGTGTAGACGACGCCCATTTTGTCCGAGGTCGCCTTGAACGCGACCTTGAAGAACTTCTCGTAGAGGTCGCGGATGAGCTGCTGACGCGCTGCATCCGACTGGATGGCGGCAGCGCGGCGGCGCACGCTCGCATACACGTCATCGAGGACCTCGGAATCCGATGCCTCCTCAATCTTATGCTCTTCGAGTACGCCCAGGAAACGTTCGATGGCGACGGACACGGGGTTCGACTTCGCAAACTCGAAGTCTCCGAACAGGGCGTCGAACACCGGGACGGTGATGATGTGCTGGGCGATCATCTCGACCGCATCCTGCTCGGTGATGCTGGGGTTTAGCGAGTCCTGAAGGCCGTGCAGGAACGTCTTGAAGCTACCGGACACCTCGTCGTTCTCGCGAACAAGTTTGCCGATACGCTCTATATGGCGCTGGGCGATCTCCGCCACGTCCTCGGCCCACTCGTCCCAGTAGATACGCGTGCCGCACTTCTTTACCAGCGTGGTCTTGACGGCCTTCTCCCAGCGCTCGACCGGGAAGAAGGTGAGCCTCATCTGCACGCCCTGCGTGATCTCGGCCGCCTTCTGACTCTCCTCCTCCTGCTTGAGCTTGAGGTCGCCGGCGTCCCATCCCTTCTGGTTGGCAGATCCTGCGACCTTGTTCTTCTCGGCCTCCTGCTGGAGGGCGAGCGCGTTGACCTTGGCCTCGATTCGCTCGTCGTGCGAGCGGAGGGCCTGGAGGATGCTCCAAACGTTCGCGAAAACCTTGCTGTCGTCGAGCGCCTCCTCCGGCGTCATGCCGGCGGGGACGAAAATGGGCAGGATGATATAGCCGAAGTCCTTGCCCTCGGCGCGCCTCATGACGCGGCCGACGGCCTGGACGACGTCCACCATCGAGTTCTTGGCATTGAAGAAGATGACGGCGTCGAGGTTGGGCACGTCGATGCCCTCGGCGAGGCAGCGCGCGTTGGTGAGGATGCGGCACTCGTCCTCGGCGACGTCCCCTCCGAGCCAGGTGATGTTTCTCGTGCGCTGGTCGGACGGCATGTTGCCGTCGACGTGGCGCAGCTCGCACTTGAGCGGGAGCTCCTCGTGCTCGTCTTCGGCAAACTTCTCGACGATTTGCGAGAAGGCCTCCGTGATGGTCTTCGATGCATTGATGGTCGAGCAGAAGCCGACGGCGCGGTGTAGCGGCTTGCAGTCGGTCACCATGGTCTCGACGTCATCGACGACGAGCATGCCACCGAGGCCGGTCGCGTCGTCGGGCGCGCCCTCGCCGTGATCGACGAGGCCCTTCCAGCAGCCGATAATCTTGCCGATGTCCGAGGGCTCGAGGCTCATTGCGTTGACGCCCTGGTCGCTCTCCAGGGAGGGCAGGCGGTCCCCGATGGCATCCTCCTGGACGGTGAGGACGACGACCTTGTAGTCGGTGAGCAGCTTCTGCTCCACGGCCTCGCCGAACTTGATCTGGTAGGCGGTGGGGCCGTAGATGGACTCGTCGTCCATGGAGGCGATGGTGTAGTCCTCCTCGGCGCCTTTGCGCTTGGCGGTCTCGCCGTAGATGCGCGGGGTCGCAGTCATGTACAGGCGCTTCTTGGCGGCAACGTTCTCGTTGAAGTGGATCTTCATGAAGGCCGAAGCCTCAGTCTTGGAGACGCCGGGGAGCGCGTTGCCGGTCGTGCGGTGGGCCTCGTCGCACACGACGACATCGAACTCGGGCATGCCGAGCGCCTGCGCGTCATGGATGACGCCGATGGATTGGTAGGTCGAGAAGATGACGACCAGGCCGTCGGGGTTCGATCGCCTGCAACGCTTGAACGAGCGGTACAGGCTCTCGGGATTCGTCGTCGCGGGATACTCGAATGAATCGAGCGTCATCGGGATGACGTCGTCCTTGCGCGACGCCTTCGAGTCCGAGCAGACGACGAGCGAGGACATGGGCACGCGGCTCTGGCCCATCCACTCGCGCATGGACTGTCCGACAAGGGAGATCGACGGCGCGCAGAAGAGTATCGTGCCGGCGGCGGGGCCGATCCAGTCCTCGACGAGGCGGAGGGACATGAGGGTCTTTCCCGTGCCGCACGCCATGATCGCCTTGCAGCGGTCGAACTCCGCCCACTTCTCCTCGATCGCCGCGACCGCGCGCTCCTGATGAGGGCGGAGGTCGTAGGTCACCCGCTCGCCGGCGGGGACGCCCTCGATAAACGGGGCCCAGTCGATATTGGAGGCCGCCATCTTGGCGGTATCGATGTACATGGACCCGCTGGCGTCGATTTGCTTCTGGAGGTTCTTTCCCGGGCCCTTCGCCGTCGTCATGACCATCAGGGAGTCGACGCCGTCGATAAAAGCGGCATGGGCGAAGAACGAGTCGCAGATGCCCTTGGGGAGGTCCTTCTCGCCGTCGTAGCATTTGCATTGGATTGCCCACCACTCCCCCGCCTCGGCGGTCTGGGCCATAAGGTCGATTCCGTTGTCCTGGGTGTCGTGGACGGGGCAATCGTCCCATTCGAGTGCCTGGGCTATCGTCCCGACGCGGGAGAAGAACAGCGCGTAGAAGGGGTCATTCTTGAGATAGTAAATGCAGGCCGCCTCGTACTTGTCGCCCTTCTCCTTGGTCGTTGCCGACCCATTGACGATAGGATCAAGGGCATCGTAGACGGTCTTCATATAGCGACTCCTTTGTTGCAGCTCAGATGTCATCATTTTAGATAAAGTCATTTATCAGTTAATGCTCATTTGAAGGCGAATCGGCGAAGAGCAATACTGCATTAGCGACCTCTCATCAAAAAGCCCGGCATAGCCGGGCTCAACTATATTCGAATGTCGATGATGATCATTACGCAGTCGTGCAAACCGTTTTCTTTAAACAGTCAAACAGCTTGTCGACTTCTTCCGCTTTAGCGCCGAGACGCAGATAGTAGCTACGCAGCTCCTTTCCTGAATAAATCGACGACAGAATGGTCGCACGTTTATTTAGACGACGCTCGTCGAGAAGCTCGTACAGCATGCTGACTTCTGTCTTGTCCCTCGAATAACCCAGATACGACACCAGCAGGTTCTGAACCGAGCGATACTTATCCAAAGTCCTGTCTTTGTTGTTCGAGCCGTACAAATCAGCACTATTCCAGGCTGACACCATTTGTTTCGCCGAAGCGAACTCGAACTCAGAGCCCGTTGCAATTGCCTTCAACGTCGCTTCAACTGCAGCTTCATCTTGGTCTTTACCGGTAACCCAGAGCCATTTCCCCTTCACGAACCAATCGTCATTGATTATTTCTTGATTCTTCATCACCTTCTTAAGTCTTTTAGAGCTCTCCTCTTCGATCAACTTCGGAGCATTCCTTACCCCCACACCCCGCCCCTCATTCTTCAAGCCTTCTTTCTTACAGAGCAACGACCACTCTTCAGGGGTGACAGTCGTCTTGATATGGATGATGGGGGTGGGGGTATCGGCACCGTTCATAGAGTCCATCTTGGTCGTTAAGCCAGCATTTTCGACAAGCGCAGCACCGTTGGCGGTACGCTCGGCAGCGCCACACGCGTCAGTGACGTGCGCGGCGACGCCGCGCGTACCGCCAACGGGCAGCGCGGCGTCGAGGCATGCGGCGGCCGGCTTAGCAGGCATGGTTGCTGCTCTCCAGAGATGCCAGGTACTCAACCAGGTCGGCCTTATCGACACGCCAGGCTCGACCAATCTTGACCCCGCCAGCGGCTTTAAGAACCTCAATCGCCGTCGTCTTACAGACATGGAGAAGTACTGCGATGTCGCGAGCAGTTACGTAAGCGTGCGGGATTTTACCCAACGCGCGGCACCACTCCTTGCGCCTCACCACACCCATTTGATTTGCATTCATATCGTCCATTTGAACTCCCTTCGTTTATATCGAATGCAATTTATAAACTAGGCTTTACCTCGGCGGATGTCATATATAAGATGTGAATAGAACGGTATTGAATTATTTTCGGATAGTAAGGAGAGAACGATGAACTGCCCCGCAATCAAAGTACCGGCATCTATGCCGACGGAAATCATGCCTTGGACGCTTCCCTCGTGCCGGGAAAAAAATGCTGAAATCTTCGGAATAGAACGAATCGCGCTTATCTGCAAGCCCCATTCGATTGCCTACGGCATCCCTTCGGGCTTCTCAACCGGAACCCTTTTGGACGTAGATCTGAATGATCCAAAGAAAATCATTCAGTTTGTTGAGAGGTATGGACTTCCAACCACTCCATATGCGAACCAATCTGAACGCGTTGAAAAACGTTTCATCTCAAACGACGTCTTCTCCGATAAGCCGGAGCAGGATGGTCTAGATATTTGGTATGACGCATTGAATGCATCAGAAAGAAGCGCTGAAATCAGCTCGAATCGTGATTGCGCCCTATTTAATAGCTTCAAGGATAAGGGCCGCTCACAGGGAACCGAGGTCGCCAACTTAACCGAGGGCATCAGGTATAAGAAGGAACAGGTCATTTTGCTGGACGATCTCGTTACAACGATGGCATTCATGCAATTAGCCACGCTTCTATTTACAGGCAAAGCAGCTTACGGTGACCGTGCATACGACTACGTCTTGCATCAGGTATGCATCTCTCAGAACAAAGATATTTTTGAAAATAGATTTTCGCAGTTGCGTTGGGCACTTCAAATGATCGATGCCTCCGAGCCACAGCTAGCAGTAGCTAAACCCGGCACATTTGAAATGGAGGAGGGGACTAAGATCTGGGTGAGCGATCAATTCGAGTCGATAGAGATAGCCCTTGCAACATTCATTGATCTCGCCATCAACCCTTATCCTGAACCTCATGCCTTCATTCAAGAGCAGACTTTGCGTCGAATGGTCAACCGGAATTTATACGATCAAAATCTAATTTACGGAAGCTTGACAAGAGCCTGGGCGATACAGCTACTTGAAACCCTTGAGAGCCATTTCTCCTGGAACACTTGTCGCGTATGCGGGCGACCGTACAAGATTCGTCAGCAGACAATGAAGGCCTACGTCAAACAGGAGGATGCAAACGAAGATCGGTTCAAAGATCGAAACAATGCGCGCGATAAAAATGGCTATTGCTGTAAAGCGCACGAGCAGCGCGTCCGACGTAAAAAAGACAAGAGGATCAGCAACGATCAACTGGATAAAGCCGCTCGCAAAATGGATGAACATGGCCGGTAAAATGACGGAACTATGAATTTCAATAATTCAATTTAGAGGCTAAAACCCGTTTTATTGCACACGCCATTGCACAGTCCATTGCACACAACAGCCCCAAAACAAGAACGCAGGTCAGAGAAAATAACCTCTGACCTGCGTTTTTGTTAATGGAGCCAGTGACAGGAATCGAACCTGCAACCCACTGATTACAAATCAGTTGCGCTACCGTTGCGCCACACTGGCACACTTGGCGCTTTCGCGCGAAGCCAGTTAAGAATAAAGGAATTGCGGACGAGGCGCAACAGGCCGCACGACGTTATACAAATATGCAAAATCCAGCAACAACAGGTACCGGGCCCGTTCATTTCTGTCGGTTCACCCTCAATCTTAAAACCATTCGTCAAAACGAATAGTTTTAATTACAATTGGCTATATAAAACTATTCGTTTTGACGAAGGGTTTCGCGATGCTTACTACCAAGGAAGCCGCCGAGTTGCTCGGTATCACTCCGCGCAGGGTGCAGGAGCTCATAAAAAACGGAGCATTTGAGGCACGGAAGGCTTCTGGTGTATGGCTCATCGACAAAGACAGCGTAGACACGCGACTCCGCTCCGTGACCAAAACGGGGGGACGTCCCCGCCGCGGCCACGGTAAGAGCGAGATCGCGTTCACCCTCATGAACCGCACGCACGAAGTCGCTCAGCTGGTCTACAGCACATCGCGAAAAGACTTTACCCACATCGGCGCCGACATCGATTACGCCCACGCCCCTATTGGAGTATTTGGCCCTAATAGCCCCATATCGCTCGATGCCTTCCGCATCTGGTGGTGCGGCCGCGGTATCCCGCTCGCACGCATTGGGCTAGCCTCCCTGCTTGCAGAAGCCGCAGTTGATGTTCCCGATGAACTCGTACAGCGAAATCTAGGCCTCTCCTTATCCGACCAGTATTGGATTAGGCCCCAAGACTCCGGTCTCGCGTGGAAAGATATCAATTTCTTCAATAATGCTTTTGATGACGTCTCGCTAACCATTGCACCCTTCGCCCCAGAGGGTAAGGCAGCTGCCGCAAAGCCCGACAACACCTCGGACGGCAAACTTCAAAAGTACTGGACATGCGAGGATGCCCGTCGAATCCTCCACAAGGCAGGCGCGCATCTAAACCAGGAACCTTATAACGAGCTGGTGGCGACTGCACTTCACCGTCGCATCCTAAATGCTTGCGATTATGTGCCTTACTCGCTCGAGGGCACGGGCACTTCCGCCCTGAGCACATGCGATGTCTTCTTAACTGACGAAGAAGAATATGTCCCCGCGTTCTATGTAAACCAGCATGCAAATGCAGACGAGCGACTAACCGATTACGAACGGTATGTAGCAAACTGCGAGGAGCTTGGAGCGACAGGCGTCAAGGATGCCCTTGACCGCATGATCGTATGCGACGACATCATCGCCAACTATGACCGCCATTGGCGTAACTTTGGCCTTGTGCGAAACGTCAACACGCTAACCTGCAGACCTGCCCCCATCTTCGATTCGGGCTCATCGCTCTGGTGCAACATTTCTCTTGAGGAGCTTAGGGCGGGAGAGCACAGTTTTACCAGCGCACAATTTCATTCAAGCCCCGCCAAACAAATGTTGCTCGTCGAGGACATGGGCTGGTTTGACGGCGACAAACTCGAAGGCTTCGTTGACGAGGCAATCGAGATTCTTTCCAGAAACGACGCGCTCACGGCAAGGCTGCCATATCTAAAAGAGGCGCTAACGTGGCGCCTCGAAAGAATGATCGACATCGCTGAATGGAGTTAGCGAGGCAGCATTGCCCCGCCAACTTCCCTACCTCCCGCGCAACGCCTTGAGCTTGGCCAGGGCATCGGGGCTCAGGCGGCTGCCCAGAGTCATCTTGATCTGCGGAGCTTCCTCTGCCTCGTGAACGTCGTTATCGATCTGTTTGATCTCGTCCACCAGCATGCGGCTCGAGATGCGCGTAACACCCTTACCCATGACGACGGCCTGGATCGTGCCGTCGCTCGATACCACGGAGCACGCGCGACCTTCCTCGCGTGCCTCGATGCAGAGCTTTTGCACCACGGTATCGGCAGAGACGCCCGTCGGCGAAAACTCGATGCGCACGCCGCGGGCCGGTAGGTTGGGGCGCTCGCTGGAGATATTGCCCGCGCCGTCAAATACGATCACGGCCTCGTAGCGGCCCTGGGCAAACGCAGCTACGTCATTAATGAGCGCCGTGCGCGCCATATCGTGAACGTCGCTGGAATACGGATCGTCGGAATGGTCGTACACGAGCTTTTCGTAGCGCGGCGTGCAGTGGATCACGTTGTAACCGTCGACCACCAGCAGCTCGGGCTTGTTGGAGTGCACCGTCGAGACTGGGTCGGCGATAGCCTGCGCAAACGCATTGCCGCCCACGCCATAGGTCGCGGCCGAAACAATCGGCTTGGCCGAGCCCTCGCCAAAGCGCTTGGCCTTGGACTTGGCACGGTTCTTTTTGGACATGCGCTACTCCTCCCCCATGAGCTCGCCGACGTTGCGGCGCAGCCACTCAAAGCACAGCGCCGTGGTCGCCTGGGCAACATTGAGGCTCTCGGTCATGCCGCGCTGGGGAAGCTTGGTCAAAAAGTCGCATTTCTCGAGCACCAGGCGCGAGATGCCGTCGCCCTCGGAGCCCATGACGAGCGCCACGCGGCCCTCGAAGGGAGCATCCCAGCAGCTGCCCTCGGCGTGCTCGGAGGCGCCGCCCACCCAAAAACCAGCGGCCTTGAGGTCATCGAGTGCACGGGCAATATTGGGAACCTGCGCGATAGGCAGATGCATGACAGCACCGGCCGAGCTCTTGTAGCTGCCCACGGTCACGCCGGCGGCACGCTTGTTGGCGATGACGACGCCGGCCGCGCCCACGACCTCGGCGGAGCGCACAATGGCGCCAAAGTTGCCGTCGTCGGTCACATGGTCGAGCACGACGACAAGCGCCGGACCGTCGCCTGCGCGGTCGAGAATATCGGCGACATCAGCATAGGGGAAGTTGCCAACCTCGAGTGCGATGCCCTGATGAGCGCCATGGCTCGACAGTGCGTCGAGCTGCGCACGCGGCACATACTTAATGCGGACGCCCGCGGCGTTGAGGTCGTCGACCAGGCGCGACAAGGCGGCATCGCGCTCTCCACCCTCGACAATGAGCGCGCACTTGATGGGAAAACCAGTGCGTAGCGCCTCGGCGGCAGCACGACGACCTTCGATAAACTCGCCCTTGGGAGCCTGGACAGCGTCGCGGTTGCGATCGCGCTGCGGACGTGCGGCCTGGGCGCGATCGCGCTGGCCCTTGGGAGCGGCAGCGCGGTCATTGCGGCGAATCGGACGCGAGCCAGAAGCAGCCTGCTTGCCGCCACGAGGCGCACGCTTGCGATTGTCGGCCATAAAGCGACCTCCTAAATACAACTATCAAACGAAACAAAATAAACGACCGCCCATGAATATTAATTCGGGCGGTCGGTACGGGTTTTCCAAGTGCCCGAGATTGCCGTGAAAGAGGAGCGACGCGTACTTGAGTACGCGAGCGACGGTTTGAACGGCAAGGTCGGGTGCTTGGGAAACCCGAAGGGATTAGAGAGTCTTAATACGGGTGCCCGCGGCAGTATCCTCGATCGTCAGGCCCAGGTCCTTGAGCTGATCGCGAATGGCGTCGGCCAGATCCCAGTTCTTGGCGGCACGGGCCTCGGCGCGAGCCTCGAGAATCTTGGAAGCCGCCTCGTCCACGTCGTCACCAGTGTAGGCGACCAGGCCGGCGGCAACGCCCAGCAGGCCCAGCGGCAGCTCGACCTTGGGCTCGGGAAGCTCGACGCCAAACGTATCGAGCAGCTCGACCAGCGTATCGGCGGCGGCCAGGGCAGCGGCCTTGTCGGCAGCATCGCCCGCCTGCTCCAGGTACTGGTTGCACTCGGTCACAAAGCCAAAGACAGCACCCATGGCACCGGCGGTGTTAAAGTCGTCATCCATGCACTCCTTAAAGGTGGTGCGGGTCTCGGCGGCCTTGGCGGCAAACGCCTCGGCAGCCGCTTCGTCGGCATCGGCCGTCGCGTGGTTCGCGGCCCAACGCAGGTTCTCGACCGTACCGGCGATACGCGTGAGCGAGTTCTCGGCACCCTCCAGGCGCTCCCAAGAAAAGTCGAGCGGCGAGCGATAGCTCGTCTGCAGCATCAGCAGGCGCAGGGCGGCAGCGGAGTGCTGCTCGAGGACCTCGGCCAGCGTAAAGAAGTTGCCGAGCGACTTGGACATCTTCTCGCCGTCTACCAGCAGCATGCCCGTGTGCATCCAGGTGTTGGAGAAGCCCTGGTGCCAGGCGCAGGTGGCCTGGG
>OLPU01001732.1_pt1 | contig 15711 bp, 14 predicted proteins | sample 1673111 | NCBI WGS metagenome assembly OLPU01 (sample SAMEA3136755, study PRJEB25190) | human gut metagenome | reverse complement strand
ATGAGCATGGGCCAGATGATCGACGACGTGCGGCTGGCCATTTCCTGCAAACGGCCGGTGAAGCTGATTCACCGGGCGGGGGGCATCATTCCTTCCCCGGAAGAGGTGCTCAGAGGAATCGAAAATATGGAGGGAGGCGCCGAAAAATGATGGTATTTGAACGACCCCACGCCCTTTTGGACGTACCGCTGCATTACTGCCCCGGGTGCACCCACGGCATTGTGCACCGGCTGGTGGCGGAGGTGATCGACGAATTGGGCATCGAGGGACGCACCATCGGCGTGGCGCCGGTGGGCTGCGCGGTGATGGCCTATGATTATTTCGCCTGCGACATGGTGGAGGCGGCCCACGGACGGGCCCCCGCGGTGGCCACGGGACTGAAGCGGGCCGACCCGGAGCACAACGTGGTGTTTACCTATCAGGGAGACGGAGACCTGGCCTCCATCGGCACGGCGGAGACGGTGCACGCCGCGGCCCGGAACGAGAACATTACCATTATTTTCATCAACAACGCCATTTACGGCATGACCGGCGGGCAGATGGCCCCCACCTCCCTGCCCGGGCAGGTGACCCAGACCTCGCCCTACGGAAGAGACGTGAAGGCCTGCGGGTATCCGGTGAAGATCTGCGAAATGCTTTCCACCCTGGACGGGCCGGAATATCTGGAACGGGTGGCGGTGAACAACGTCAAAAACGTGAAGGCCGCGAAAAAGGCCATCAAAAAGGCATTTGAAAACCAGCTGGCGGGGAAGGGATTTTCTCTGGTGGAGGTGCTGTCCGCCTGTCCCACCAACTGGGGCATGACGCCGCAGGACGCCTTCGAGTGGATGCGCGTGAACATGCTGCCGTACTATCCGCTCGGGGTGGTGCGCGATGTGACCGCCGACGGCTTCGCCAATGCCGCCGAGGCGGCGAGCGCCCGCAATGCGGCCTGCCCCATCGCCCATCCCAAGGCCGTGTCAGAAGGAGGCAACTAATGGGCAAGGATCTCACCTGCGTCGTCGCCGGCTTCGGCGGCCAAGGGTCGCTGTTCGCCGGCAAGGTCATCGCTACGGCCGGCCTCATTGAGGACCGCGAGGTTTCGTGGATGCCCTCCTACGGCCCCGAAATGCGCGGCGGCACCGCCAACTGCTCGGTGACGCTGTCCGATAAGCCCATCGGCAGCCCGCTGATCACGCGCCCGAGCGCGCTCATCGCTCTGAACCAGCCCTCCTTCGACAAGTTCATCGACAACGTGGAAGAGGACGGCATCGTGGTGGTGGACACGGCCATGGTGCCGAGTCTCACCGAGCCCGAGGGCGTGACGGTCATCGGCATCCCCGCGACCAAGATGTGCGAGGAGGCCGGTCTCAAAGGCCTCGGCAACATCGTGCTTATCGGCAAGCTCTGGGCCGAGACCGGCTTCTGCTCCGAGGAGGCGCTCGACGGCGCCATCGCGAAGGTGGCCGGCAAGAAGCCCGAGAAACTCGAGCAGAACCGCCAAGCCATCAAGCTCGGCATCAACGCGTAGTCTTTTACCGCAGCCGGGCGGGCTGGAAGCGGTCGGGGATTGAATCAGGCACCGTCCAGTCAGGGGCGGGACAAGATAGAAGGACGAACATGGAAGAAGAGAACCTGAAAGATTTGGGCGAGCGCCTGCAGGGCCTGCGCGAGGCCTGCGACGTGTCGCGCCACACTATGGCCGAGGAGCTCGGCGTCGATATCGACACCTACCGCGGCTGGGAGGAGACCGGCGAGGACATCCCCATCTCGGCCATCTACCACATGGCCCGCAAGTTCAACGTCGACCTCACCGAGATCCTCACGGGCACCGCGCCGAAGCTGGACACCTACCACTTGGTGCGTCGCGGCGAGACCGAGGAGGTCGAGCGTTTCCCCGGGTATCACTACGAGGACATGGCCAGCCGCTACGCCCGCAAGATCATGCAGCCGCTGCTGGTCATCTTGGATCCGTGCGACGAGCCGGCCGAGCTGGTGTGCCACGACGGCCAGGAGTTCAACTACGTGCTGGAAGGGTCGCTCATTCTCACCTTCGGGGATCGCGACATCCAGCTGAACGCCGGCGACAGCATCTATTTCAACCCCACCTACCCCCACGGCCAGCGCTGCAACGGCGACGTCCCCTGCAAGTTCATCACCATCATCGCTGAGTAGTACCATCTCATTTTTGGAAGAGTAGCGAAGCGACCCGGGGTGTTCCAACCGAGCGAGTTCCGCAGCGACTGGAAATGCCCAGTGGGCATTTCCACAAAGCGAGGACTGTTTGAGCGAACTGGAATACCGCGAGGCGCTTCGCGGACAAAGCGGAATCGCGCACAAAGCGAAATAGGAGAGCAGAGAGAAGCACCACTATGGATCATGTTCTGAAGAAGTACTGCCCGAGAATTGAGTTCGATTCCTACGAGGACTTCGCCGAGAACTTCACCATCGAGGTTCCCGAGGCCTTCAACTTCGGTTTCGACGTCGTCGACGAGTGGGCTGCCGTGGAGCCCGACAAGCGGGCGCTTCTGTGGACCAACGACGCCGGCGAGGAGCGCGCTTTCACGTTCACCGACATCAAGCACCTCTCGAACCAGGCGGCCAACGCCTTCAAAGAGCTCGGCATCGGCAAGGGCGACGTGGTCATGTGCATCCTACGCCGCCGCTGGGAGTACTGGGTGTGCGCCGTGGCCCTCTGCAAGCTGGGCGCCACCATCATCCCCGCGTCGCTGCAGCTCACGCGAAAGGACGTGGTCTACCGCGCCAACAGCGCCGACGTGAAGGCCATCGTGGCGGTGAACGACGAGTACGTCTGCACGCAGGTGGAAGAGGCCATGTCCGATTGCCCCACGGTGCGCGAGAAGTTCATCGTGGACGGCTCCCGCGAGGGCTGGGTCGATTTCGACGAGCTCATCGTAGGCTACCCCGACACCTTCGAGCGCCCCACGGGAGATGTGGGCGTCACCTCCAAGGACATCATGCTGATGTACTTCACGAGTGGCACGACGGGCAACCCCAAGGCCGTGGAGCACAACTTCGCCCATCCTCTCGGCCACATCATCACGGCGAAGTACTGGCAGCAGGTGCAGGAGAACAAGCTGCACATGTCGGTGACCGACTCCGGCTGGGCCAAGTTCGGCTGGGGCAAGATCTACGGCCAGTGGATCGCCGGTGCAACCATCTTCGCCTACGACATGGACAAGTTCGTGCCCACCAAGCTTCTGCAGAAGATTCAGGACTACAAGCTCACCACCTTCTGCGCGCCGCCCACCATGTACCGCTTTATGCTGCAGGAGGACGTGGCCGCCTACGACTTGTCCAGCGTGGAGAACTTCGCCACGGCGGGTGAGCCGCTGAACGCGGAGGTGACCATCCAGTGGGAGCGCCTCACCGGCAAGAAGATCCGCGAGGGCTTCGGCCAGACCGAGGGCCCGGTGCTTCTGGCCACCTTCCCGTGGATCGAGCCGAGGCCCGGTTCCATGGGCAAGCCGTCGCCCCTGCTCAACGTGAAGCTGCTCGACGACGACGGCCGCGAGGTCGATGACGGCGAGGAGGGCGCCATCTGCGTGACGGGCCTGAAAGAGGCCTATCCTCCGGGACTGTTCGTGGGCTACTACGGCAACCCGGAGCGCACGGAGGAGGCCGTGGGAGGGGAGTATTACAACCTCCACGACATGGCCTGGCGCGACTCCGACGGCTACTGCTACTTCGTGGGCCGCAACGACGACGTTATCAAGTGTTCCGGCTACCGCATCGGCCCCTTCGAGGTGGAAAGCGCGCTGGTGGAGCACCCGGCCGTGGTGGAGTGCGCCGTCACGGCGGCGCCGGATCCCATCCGCGGCAAAGTGGTGAAGGCCACCATTGTGCTCGCGAAGGGCTACGAGGGCACCGACGCGCTCACCCGCGAGCTGCAGGACCATGTGAAGAAGACCACGGCTCCCTACAAGTACCCGCGCATCATCGAGTACGTGGACGAGCTGCCCAAGACCATCGGCGGCAAGATCAAGCGCAAGCTCATCCGCCAGACCGACGGCATTCAGGAGTAGTTCCGTTCGCCCTGACGGGACGAACGGGAACGCCGACGCTGCGGCTCCGACAGGCACCTGGTCTCGCCCCTTGTTTTCACCTCGGCGCGTACCGAAGTACGCTTGGGTGAAAGGCGGGGCAATTCCAGGCACCTGTCGGAGCCTCGCTGATTTCCTTGGTCCAATTCCGCTCCCTTTTCTTCTCGATGGGCTAAAAACACCATTGGCGAGAATTTCGCGGTGATCGGCGTTGTCAATTGCAGTCAAGTTCAGGTATCATGCACAGCGAAGCGAAACCCCAAGGGGCGATGGCGTCGCGCTTCGAATGGCGCCGCCCTTGCCCCTCGAGGTTCAGAGGTCAGCTGGGGAGGGCAGATCGCTCGCTTCGAAGGAAGGAGATGCCATAAGGGCATCTCGAGGATCCCCAACTGGAAGGAAGAGGCATGACAGAAGAAGAGAAAAAGGTGGACGGGCAGACTGCCGAGCCTGCCGCCCAGAAGAAAAAGAAGAAGTGGCCCATCGTCGTGGGCGTCGTCGTCGCTGTGCTCGTCGTGGCCGGCGCCGGCTTCTGGGTATGGCACGAGCAGCCGAGCTTCTGCAACGCCATCTGCCACACCCCGATGGACGCCTACCTGCCCACCTATGAGGCCGAGCCCGGCCAGGCCGCCACTGACGTGTGGGGCAACGAGGTCGCCAACGCCTCCGGCATGATGGCTGCTGTGCATCGCGCCGAGAACGGCACCACCTGCCTCGGTTGCCATGTGCCCACCCTGTCCGAGCAGATCGGCGAGGGCATGAGCTGGGTCACCGGCAGCTATGAGGTTCTGAACACCCAGACCGGCCAGCAGGTCGTGCCCGAGAAGTCGCTGGAGGATCTCGTGGCCGCCCGTGGCATCGAGCCCGATCAGTTCTGCCTGAACGAGTCCTGCCACAACATGACGCGCGACGACCTGATCCAGGCCACCTCCGATCTGGAGCGCAACCCGCACGTGGCCCAGCACGGCGAGAACCAGTGCAGCGACTGCCACAAGGCGCATCGCGCTTCCGTGAACGCCTGCTCGCAGTGCCACAACGACGCCCCCATCCCCGAGGGCTGGATCTCCGCTGCGGACAACACCGCGCTGGAGAAGGAGCTGGACAGCCTGAACAAGGCCGCCTAAGCCAAAGCACGAATCAGTGCACAGGAGAAGGCCGCTCGATCGAGCGGCCTTCTTTTTATGTCATGAGCGCAATAGCGAAGTTACGATTACCCAACTCCTTAGGGTTGGCCGCCGCAGCGCGAGGCATCGAGTCTCACTATAGACGAGACGAGACGATACGGTGCCAGCACAAGCGGCACCGCGCAGAAAGGAGTTGGAACCCATGGAACTTGAGAAATCCCAGACATGGAAGAACTTGGAGAGCTCGCTCTCGCAGGAGGCCGTGGCCTATTGTGAGTACACGTTCTACGGCCAGCAGGCCGCCAAAGACGGTTACAAGCAAATCTCCGACATCTTCAACGAGACCGCCGGCAACGAGCTGCATCATGCGAAGCTGCACTACAAGAAGATGCACGGCGGAAAGGTGCCGGGCACGCTCGATAACCTGAAGGCCGCTGCTGCCAGCGAGGATGAGGAAGTCGAGATTTACACCGGCTACGCCAAGACCGCTCGCGAGGAGGGCTTCGCCGATCTGGCCGATTTCTTCGAGGGCCTGGCCGCCATTGAGAAGAGCCATGAGAACCGCTATCAGCTGCTCATCGAGCGCATCGAGAACGACGAGGTGTTCCGCCGCAAGGAAGTGAAGGTGTGGTACTGCACTGTTTGCGGCCACATCGAGATCGGCACCGAGCCCCCCGAGAAGTGCCCCGTCTGCGAGCACCCGCAGGGCTACTTCGAGATCAAGGCAGATAACTTTTAGATTCCGTCGTTGCTGACGCAACAACGGGAATTCTCGATGCTGCGGCTCCGACAGGCACCTGCCCTTCGCATTCAGCGCTTTCCCTCACGGCCCCAAAGCCGCTCGGCCGCGCTTCAAGCGAATTGCAGGCACCTGTCGGAGCCTCGCTGACTTCCTTGGGCGAACCTGTGGCCATCCCATTTTCGCCTTTTTTGAAAAAATTCAATACAATGCTTGCAAGTCATCTTTCTGCGGTGTATGGTGCAACCGTCCTTTAAATGCGGTACAGAGAGGCCGACAAGGTAACCCCAATCAGCGCAGTGCCCGGAAAGCGGGAAGCAAGCGCAACGACGCAGGAAGCCTAGTCGCCAGACGGGCTTTTTCTTTTGCCCGCGAGGCGGCACGAAGCTCGCGGAAAACTCGGACGCGGGGCTTCGCGGACTCGTCTGTACGCACTGACCTTACGAAGGGAGTGTGTATGAACGACGAGAGCATGGTCAAGTCGGTCTGCATGGATGCAGACGACATCGAGCGAGCGGTGACGCGCATGGCGCACCAGATCCTCGAGGCCAACAAGGGCGCGGACAACATCGCGCTCGTGGGCATCGTCACGCGAGGCGATCTTCTCGCGAAGATGCTCGTTCACAAAATCGAGGAGATCGAGGGGGTCAAGGTTCCCCTGGGCAAGCTGGACATCAGCTTCTATCGCGACGACTTCGCGACCCATATGTCTCCCGAGGTTCATTCCACCGACATCCCGTTTAGCATCGACGGCATGACCATCGTGCTCGTGGACGATGTGCTGTACACGGGCCGCACCATCCGCGCGGCGCTCGACGCGCTCATGGACATCGGTCGCCCCGCCGCCGTGGAGCTGGCGGTCCTCGTCGACCGCGGCCACCGCGAGCTGCCCATCCGCGCCGACTTCGTGGGCAAGAACGTGCCCTCGTCCTCCAGCGAGAACGTGCGCCTGTTCTTGGAGGAAGTCGACGGCATCTCGGCCGTGGAGATTCTGGACATCGAGCCGGGCAAGCGCGCAGGCGCCGCGGCCCTGACGAAAAAGGAAGGTGAGTAGGTCCATGGCCTTCGATCACAAGCACCTCATCGACATCACGGAGTACTCCGCCGATGACATCATGACCATCCTGGAGACGGCCAAGACGTTCAAACAGGTCAACGAGCGCCGCATCAAGAAGGTGCCGACGCTGAAGGGCTTCACCGTCGTGAACATGTTCAACGAGCCCTCCACCCGCACCCGCTCCTCCTTCGAGATCGCCGAGAAGCGCCTGTCGGCCGATTCGCTGAACTTCGGCGGCTCCTCTACGGCCACGGTGAAGGGCGAGAGCCTCGTGGACACCGTGAAGACGCTGTGCTCCTACAAGATCGACTGCATCGTGGTGCGCGACCGCTGGGCCGGCGTGCCCCGCAAGATCGCCGATGTGTCCGGCGTGTCGGTCATCGACGCCGGCGACGGCAAGCACCAGCATCCCACCCAGGCGCTGCTCGATCTGTACTCCATCTGGGAGGAGAAGGGCTCCTTCGACAACCTGCACGTGGGCGTCGTGGGCGACATCTCCCACTCCCGCGTGTGCGGCTCGCTCATTCCCGCGCTCAAGATCATGGGCTGCGAGGTGACGGTCATCGCGCCGCCGACGCTGCTGCCCGCGCGCCCCGACATCCTCGGCGCCGACCACGTGACGAGCAACCTCGACGAGGCGCTGCCGGAGCTGGACGTGGTGTACATGCTGCGCATCCAGCGCGAGCGCTTCGAGGGCGCGCCGTACCCGAACCTGCGCGAGTACAATCTGCTCTACGGACTCACCGAGGAGCGCGACAAGCTTCTGAAGCCCGATGCCTGCGTGTGCCACCCGGGTCCCATCAACCGCGGCGTGGAACTGGACAGCTTCATGGCCGACCACCCCAAGCGCTCCATCATCCTCGACCAAGTTTACGCCGGCGTCCTCGTGCGCATGGCCGCCCTGTACCTGCTCCTAGGAGGTAGCAACGATGGCATTGATGCTTAAGAACGCTCGTCTGATCGACCCCCAGATCGGCCTGGACGAAGTGGCCGACATCCTCATCCGCGACGGCAAGATCGTGGAGGTGGGACACGACCTCGCCATGGAGAAGGGCGTCGAGCGCGACCTCGCCGGCAAGATCGTCACCCCCGGCCTCGTGGACATGCACGTGCACTTCCGCGATCCGGGTCAGGAGCAGAAGGAGGACATCGCCTCTGGTTCCCGCGCGGCGGCCCACGGTGGTTTCACCGCGGTGTGCACCATGCCGAACACGAGCCCGGTGGTCGACGACGCCGTGGCCGTGGAATACGTGAAGGCCCGCGCCGCGGCCGTGGGGAAGTGCCGCGTCGTGGTGGCCGGCGCCTGCTCCAAGGACTTGAAGGGCGAGGTGCTCTCCGACATGGGCGATATGTACGCCCACGGCGCGCCCGTGTTCACCGACGACGGCCACGGCATCCAGGACGCCGGCATGATGCGCCGCGTCATGGACTACGCCAACCAGTTTGACACCGTCGTCATGGCCCACTGCCAGGACGACTCGCTCGTGGCCGACGGCCAGGTGAACGAGGGCGTGGCCTCCACGCGCCTCGGCATGGTGGGCTGGCCGGCCGAAGGCGAGGAGCTCGAGATCGCCCGCGACATCGCGCTCTGCCGTCTGACCGGGTGCCCCCTGCACATCCAGCACATCACCACCAAGCGCGGGCTCGATCTGGTGGCCGCCGCGAAGACCGAGGGACTGCCGGTGACTTGCGAGGTGACCCCGCACCACATGTTCCTCACCGAGGACGCCATCACTGCCGAGTACCAGACCGCGCTGAAGGTGAACCCGCCGCTGCGCACCGCCGAGGATGCCGCCGCGCTCATCGAGGGCCTCGCGAACGGCACCATCGACGCCATCGTCACCGATCACGCGCCCCACACCGATTGGGAGAAGGATCGCGAGTTCGAGCTGGCGCCCTTCGGCATGACGGGTCTTGAGACCTCGCTGTCGCTCGTGCTCACGCACCTCGTGCGCGCTGGCGTCATCGACTACGGCCGCATGGTTGAGGCCATGGCCGTCGCCCCGCGTGAGATCCTGCGCCAGGAGCCGGTGAAGATCGAGGCCGGCAGCGTGGCCGACCTCACGGTCATCGACCCTGAGGCCGCCTGGACCGTGGAGGTGGGCGACTTCTGCTCCAAGGCCAACAACTCCGGCTTCATCGGAGCCGAGCTTGTCGGCCGCGCCACCGACGTCTACGTCGGCGGCTACGCCACCATGGAGGACGGTAAGATCGTCGAGTAGACAACTGCCGCCAAATAGCGTTTCGCCTGGAAGGGGCCGTCCGCGGACGGCCCCTTTTTTGTATTTCGTTTACCTTGAAGGAGACAGCCCGCGCGAAATGTGCAAAAGAGGGTACTTCTCGTAGTCAGTTTTCGCGTTGAGGCTCTAGTTGAAGGTATTCACTTGCGGAAATACCCGAAACCAGGAACGCCTGCGCTCTCTTCGGATATGAGAAGTTACGAGAAGTACCCTCTTTTGCACATTTCGGCTAACACCTTGGGCAACGAGAGGGCTTCGGCTGAGAAACAACAGGGGAGATGCCTTGGGGGAAACCGACTGTCGTTGCCTAGAATGGATCAGCGCCGTTTGTGAATGTTTTCCGAAGCGCTTGCATAAAAGTAAACCCGTGATAGTATCCGGCGCTGTGAGTTTGCTAAAGCTAACTTGATTGCTCGGCTTTCAGAAAGGATCTGCCCATGGCCCCGATTTCCCGCCGCACCTTCGCGGCCTTCCTCGCCACTGCCGCCTTGACGCCCGTGCTCGGCGGCTGCTCCTCCACCTCTGCCGGCTCCTCTGCGGAAGGGGAGGGTGCCGCGACGACCGATGCCGGCGCAAGCGCTGCCACGCGCACGGTGGATACCGACAAGGGGCCGGTGGAGATTCCGACCAACCTCCAGACCATCGTGAGCGACTACTACCTCGGCGAGTTCCTGGCCGTGGACGTGAAGCCCGTCATCGCGAGCCCCTACGCCCTGAACAATCCGTTCCTCGCGGGGCTGTGCGACGGCATCGAGGCCCTGAACACCACCTCGGCCGAGACCTCGCTCGAGATGATCGCCGAGAAGCAGCCGGACCTCATCGTCACCATTACCGAGGCCGACTACGACAAGTACGCCAAGATCGCGCCGACGGTCTACATCGCCGATGGCACGCGCACGGACGAGGACCTGTTCCGCTACATCGCCGATTTGGTGGGCAAGAAGGACGCCGCCGAGGCCTATATCGCCGAGTTCAACGACAAGGTGGCCACGGTGAAAGACGAGATCGTGGGCATCGTGGGCGGCCGCACCGTGTCCATCCTGGAGGTGTGGCCCCAGGAGATCTACACCATGGGCAGCCACTTCGCCCGCGGCGGCTCCATTCTCTACGACATGTGGGGGCTGAAGGCGCCCGAGGCCATCCAGGGCCCCATGGTGGAGGGCGACGAGGCCTACAAGGTGATCTCCGTGGAGGCGCTGCCCGACTACGCCGGCGACTTCATCTGCTACGGCGTGCTGGACGGCGCGGACTCGGCCTACGTGGACGACTCGCAACTGTGGAAGAACTTGCCCGCCGTGCAGGCCGGTCGCCTCATGCCCTACGAGCAGGTGGCCTTCATGCACCGCGACCCCATCACGCTCACCAACCAGCTTGAGGCTTTCACCGACTTCTTCCGCGCCCATGCGGACACGGCGGCCTAGCGGGTGCTTTTCGTGTCGCGCCTCAGAACATCGATCTTTCTGATCGGGGGAGTGATCGCGGTCGCGCTGGCCGCGGGGCTCTCGCTGTTCTTCGGCAGCACGCCCATCCCGCCCGACCAGGTGCTGGGTGCGCTCTTCTCGCCGGACATGGCGAATCAGGAGCACGTGGCCATCCTCGAGCTGCGCGGGCCCCGCACGGTGGGCTGCATCCTCGTGGGAGCGGCCTTCGCCGTGGCCGGCGCCATCATGCAGGGCATGACCCGCAACCCCCTGGCCGACTCGGGGCTCCTCGGCATCAACGCCGGAGCCGCCTTCGCGCTGGCGCTGTGCCTGGCGCTTCTGCCGGGCATGAGCTTCGCCGGGGTGGTGGGGTGCTCGTTTGTAGGCGCCGCCTTCGCTTTGGTCGTGGTCTTCGGGGCCGTGAGCTTCCGGCGGCGCAACGTGGATCCGGTGCTGCTGGTGCTGGCGGGCTGCGCCGTGGGGCTCTTCCTCACGGCGCTCGCCCAGGGCGTGGCCATCTTCTTCAACATCGGCTACTCGCTTACCTTCTGGACCGCCGGCGGCGTGGCCGGCATCCGCGCCGATACGCTGGCCATGACGTCGCCCTTCATCGTAGCGGCGCTGGCGGCCTCCTGGGCGCTGGCACGGCGCGTGACGGTGCTTTCGCTGGGCGAGGAGGCCGCCTCAGGGCTCGGCGTGAACGTGGGGAAATCCCGTACGTTGTGCCTGCTCGTGGTACTCGTGCTGGCGGGCGCGGCCGTGGCGCTCGCGGGGCCGGTGGCCTTCGTGGGCCTCATGGTGCCGCACATGGTGCGCCGTTTCGTGGGATCGGACTATCGGGCTGTCATTCCCGCCTCCATGGTGGGCGGGGCGCTGTTTATGCTATTGGCCGATGTGCTCGCCCGCACGCTCATGGCGCCGAGCGAAATTCCCATCGGCATCATCTTCGCCATCGTCGGCGTGCCGTTCTTCATCTGGTGCGCTCGGAGGGAGGCGAGCGGCCTTGACTGAGCGGAGAAAACGGCTGCGCACGAGTGCGGTGCTGGTGATCCTAGCCGCACTGGCGCTGGTGGCCCTGTGGTGCGACATCAACGCCGGCTACCGCAGCATCTCGCTCGAGGAGCTGGCGCAGATCCTTTCCGGCACGGCGAGCCAGAGCCTCACCTACACCCTGGTGGATCTGCGCCTGCCCCGGGTGCTCACCTCGCTTCTAGTGGGCGTGGGGCTGTCCCTTTCCGGGTGCCTTCTGCAGGGCGTCTCCCGCAACGACATGGCCGACCCGGGCGTGCTCGGCATCAACGCCGGCGCCGGGCTGCTCGTGGCCGCCTTCATCGTCTTCGTACCCGCAGGGCTCTTCCCCTCGGCGGTGGCCCTGCCGGTGCTCGCCTTCGCGGGCTCGGCGGCCGTGGCCTTCCTCGGCTGGCGGCTGTCGGTGGTGCGCGGCGCCTCATGCCCCCGGCGGCTGCTGCTCATCGGCGTCGCTCTGGCCACGGGGCTCTCCAGCGCCACGTCGCTGCTCATGCTGCGCATGTCCGACGGCGACTACGCCTTCGTGCAGAACTGGCTCGCCGGCGGCATCTGGGGCGCCAGCTGGGAGAACGTGGGGCTGCTCGCCGTGGGGCTGGCGCTGCTCACTGCCGGTGCCTTCTACGCTTCCCGCACGCTGAACGTGCTGGGGCTTGGGCCGGCGGCGGCCACGGGCCTAGGCGTGAACGTGCCGCGGGCCACGGCCGCCCTCACCGCCGTGGCCGTGGGGGCCTCGGGGCTTGCCTGCGCCGTGGGCGGCGGCCTCACCTTCGTGGGGCTCGTGTGCCCGCACATGGCGCGGCGCCTCGTTGGGCCGAACTTCCGGGCGCTCGTGCCGGCAACGGTACTCGTGGGCGTCGTGCTCATGCTTCTGGCCGACATCATCTCGCGCACGCTGCTCGCCCCCAACGAGATTCCCGTTGGCATCGTGGCGGCCGTCATCGGCGCGCCCTATTTCCTGTACCTGCTGGCGAAATCCTAGGAGAAGGTGACGCTTGTGAAGAAGGCAAACGCAGCGGATTTCCGCGATTCCTCTCGCGAAGGCGCTTCCGAGGTAACCGAAATTGGCGGCGAACCTCTGTTCTGCGAGACTTGCGATCGCACCTGCGAGCGCTTTGTCGACGCGGCCCTGCGCGGCGAGGCCGTGTCGGTGGGCTACGGCGACCGCGTCATCATCGAGCCCATGGATGTGGCCGTGCCTGCGGGCGAGATCACTTCCATCATCGGCCCGAATGGCTGCGGGAAATCCACGCTTCTGAAGGCGCTCTCGCGCACCATGCCCCTGCACGGCGGCGCGGTGTACCTGAACGGGACGGCCATCGCGACGATGCCCACGGCCGAGGTCGCCCGCCAGATGGCCCTGCTTCCCCAGTCGCCCCAGGCGCCGGCGGGGCTCACTGTGGGCGAGCTGGTGGCCCTTGGCCGCTACCCGCACCAGAGGGGCTTCGGGCGCCCGACCGACGACGATCGGCGCATCATCGACTGGGCTCTTTCAATCACGCACTTGGACGGCCTGGCAGAGCGCCCCATCGACGCGCTTTCAGGCGGCCAGCGCCAGCGGGCCTGGATCGCCATGGCGCTCGCCCAGGACACGGGCCTCATCCTCCTGGACGAGCCCACCACCTACCTGGACATGGCCCACCAGCTGGAGGTGCTGGAGCTTCTGCAGGCGCTGAACCGCGACGAGGGCAAGACCATCGCGCTGGTCATCCACGAGCTGAACCTGGCCGCCCGCTTCTCCGATTGGATGATCGCTTTGAAATCCGGTGCCATCCGCGGCGCGGGCACCCCCGATGAGGTGATGACCCCGGCCCTCCTGCGCGAGGTCTTCGGCCTGGACGCCCTCATCGAGCCCGACCCCTGGACCGGCCGCCCCAGCCTCGTGAGCTACCGCATGGCGGGGGAGGAGTGCTAGATCGCCATTCGGCTGCCGTCTTCGGCCGCTTATTTTTGTGCAGATGCATACCTGTCAGGGTGTCTTATGCTCAAAAATGACCTTTAACGGACGGTACCGAGAGACCGGCAAGGTGCGATGAGCGAACTTCATCTTGTGTGCTTGCGAGCGCTCCCGTGCAAGGCGGGGGCGCTTTTTTTGCGGCCGCCGCTGTGGAACGGGCCGCGCATTCACGAGGGTGCGAAGGCGCAGGGATGCGCGGCGGGGCGCCGGCGAAGCACATGAGGCGAAGGCGAGCGAGTCGCGGAAAGGACGGAACCTTTGAGCAAGATTGCGGAAAAGCTGCGGGCGGCCACTTCGAAGCGGGCGGGTGCGTCGGCGCTGCTCGTGTTGGAGGACGGCACGGTGTTCGCCGGCACCTCCTGCGGCGCGCCCGGCGAGGCATTCGGTGAGATCTGCTTCAACACCTCGATGGAAGGCTATCTGGAAATCGTCACCGATCTCTCCTATGCGGGGCAGATCGTGGTGCTCACCTATCCGCAGGTGGGGAACTACGGCGTGAACGCCGACGACGCCCAGGCGGAGAGGCCGGCCCTGCGGGCGCTCGTGGTGCGCGACATGTGCCCCACGCCCTCCAGCTGGCGCAGCCAGGAGAGCCTCTGCGATTATCTGGCGCGCGAGGGCGTCGTGGCCATCGAGGGCGTCGACACCCGCGCGCTCGTGCGTCATATCCGCGACCATGGCGCCCAGCGGGCCGTCGTTTCCACTACGGACGCGGATGTCGCCTCGCTGCTCGAGAAGGTGCGCCGAAGCCCGTCGCTAGTAGGCGTGAACCTGGCCGCCGACGTGTCCTGCGACGGCGCCTACTCCTACACCGCCGCGAACCTGCCCGCTTCCCATGGCTTCGCCCTGGCCGCCCCGGCCGAGCCCCGCTTCAAGGTGGTCGTCTACCACTGCGGCGTGAAGCGCTCCATCTTGGACGGGTTGGTGGCCTCGGGCTGCGAACTCACTGTGGTGCCCTGGGACACCTCGGCCGAAGAGGTGCTGGCGATGAACCCCGACGGCGTGTTCCTCTCCAACGGCCCGGGTGATCCGGGGGCAGTGGAGGAGACCTATCGACAGGCCGAGAAGCTGCTGGGCCGTGTGCCGCTGTTCGGCATCTGCCTGGGGCACCAGATGATGGCCAAGGCCGCGGGTGCCGAGATCGGCAAGCTGAAGTTCGGCCATCACGGCGGCAACCACCCGGTGCAAAACCTTCTCACCGGGCGCGTGGAGGTCACGGCCCAGAACCACGGCTTCTGCCCCCGCTTCCAAAGCTTGGGCGCGCTGATCCCCGAGCTTTCCGGCGGCGCGACCGAGCATGTGGAGGATCTGCGCGAGTGGGGCCGCAAGGGCGTCGCCCCCGTCGTGGCCAACGAGCGCTTCGGGCGCATTCGGCTCACCCATGTGAACCTCGACGACGGCACCGCCGAGGGCTTCGCCTTCCTGGAGGTGCCGGCCTTCAGCGTGCAGTACCACCCGGAGGCGGCCCCCGGTCCCACCGACGCCCACTACCTGTTCACCGCCTTCGCGCGCCTTATGGAGGGACGCGAGGACTACCTGGACATCGACATCGCGACCGACCGCCTGTCCGGTTGGAAGTTCGGAGCTGACACGGAAAGGGAGGTGGCGTAAATGCCCAAGCGCGAGGACATCAAGAGCATTCTCGTTATCGGGAGCGGCCCCATCGTCATCGGCCAGGCCTGCGAGTTCGACTACTCCGGCGCCCAGGCCTGCAAGGTGCTGCGCGAGGAGGGCTACCGGGTCATTCTCGTAAACTCGAACCCGGCCACCATCATGACCGACCCGGAGCTGGCCGACGCCACCTACGTGGAGCCCATTACACCGGCTTTCGTGGAAAAGGTCATCGCGAAGGAGCGGCCCGATGCGTGCCTGCCCACCCTCGGCGGCCAGACGGGCCTGAACACGGCCGTGGAACTGGCCAAGTCCGGCGTGCTCGAGCGCTATGGCGTAGAGCTCATCGGCTGCGACGTGGACGTCATCGAGCGCGGCGAGGACCGCAAGCTCTTCAACGAGTGCATGGCCGACCTCGGCATCGAGGTCTCGCGGGCCGGCTACGCCTACTCCGTGGAAGACGCCCTGCGCATCGCCGGCGAGCTCGGGTTCCCCG
>OLPU01001728.1_pt1 | contig 15732 bp, 9 predicted proteins | sample 1673111 | NCBI WGS metagenome assembly OLPU01 (sample SAMEA3136755, study PRJEB25190) | human gut metagenome | reverse complement strand
AATAAAAGCCCGATTGAAAGAATCGAAGCAACGAACGATAAGGTTTATAAGCAAGGAAACCATATTAAAGAAGCTGATTTTCAGGTAACGGCAATCCATGAATCTGGAGATAAAAGTAAATTGTCAAAAGATGATATTATCCTTTCTACAGATAAACCAGCTATGACGGGCAAGGTTACGAAAGTTGTGGTCTCACTGAAGGATAAGAAATCAATTTCAACAGAAGTAAAAGTAAAAAATGATAGAGAAAAAGTTACCGAATTTGAATGCGGAAGTCCAAAGATCAAAAATGTAAAAGCAATATTATATAGCAATGGAGAGTTATGTTTTGAAGGGACGGGGGATATCCTCGAATATGATGCAAGTTATTTTCCATGGATGGATTATGAACAGAATGATGATTATCCTATTACAGCCATTTCTTTTGAAGAAGGAGTAACACCTACCAGTTTGGATAACGCATTTGAGGGGATTGATACCTTGGAATATGTAAAGAATATCCCAGATTCTGTAGAAAGTTTGTCGTCTACATTTGAGGATGACAAAGCATTGACTCATGTATCGGATTTGTCTGCATGCACTAATCTGCGTAATATGACACGTACATATGCTGGTTGTGTTGCGCTGACAAAAATACCGGAATTGCCAGCAAGTGTTGTAAATGCACAGGAAATGTGCCAGGGATGTACGGAGCTTCAGAATACCCCAGATGCAACTCATGCAGAAAATTTAACCAATGCTTCCGGAATGTATCAGGATTGCAAAAAACTTACAAATGTATCTATGCCACCGAATGTGCAGAATATGGATAAAATGCTTTCTTCTTGCATTAACTTAAAAGCCATGCCAGAGATACCGGAAACAGCGAAAAGTATGTCCGCATCATTCGAAGGAGATTCTGCATTGAAAACACTGACAATCATTCCTAAAAATGTTGAGGATGTCACTGGTTGCTTACGCGGGTGTTCTAAAATCGAAGGAATGTTATGGATTGATGCGAACCCGAAAAACTACAGCGCTTTCCTTGGTGATGCAGCCGTTGCAACGAAAGTGGATTTACAGGGGAATTCCAAAATGCTAAATGTACTCGCAAATACTTCGGATGAAAATGATAACATTACGGTTGATGGAAAAATTCCAGATCGAGACGCCAATTACAGCAGTATTGAAATCGAAGAAAACGAGGATTGAGAAAAAGATCGCTTATGCGATCTTTTTCGTTTGTCCTGTAAAAAAAATCCAGAAAAAATTTCAGTATAATACTACAAAGAGAAGGAGTTAGATTATGATAAAAAACGGAATTTTACATGTACACAGTATGTATAGTTTGCACGATTCAACACAAAGTCCGGAAGACATCGTTCGGTGGGCTTCGGAACATGGTTGTAAGAACATTACCCTTACAGATCATGGATCTCTGCTTGGAGTGGATGATTTCATGGAAATGGGCGTAAAGTACGGGATTAATACGATTCCTGGAGTTGAGGGATATTTAGAAAACAGGGAACACATTATTCTTATCCCATTTGATTTGGAAGGATTTACTGCAATCTCACATGCAATCCGTGATGCAAATGCAAACCAGGTAGAAATCGCTAAAAATGTTTATCCAATTATTACGAATGAAATACTGGATAAGCTAAAAGGAAATACGCATATTTTTGCAACTTCTGCCTGCATACAGGGACCTATCGCATCAATATTGTTAAAACAATACTATGAAAATCAAAAAACAGAAAAAGAACAAAGTAAGTTGGTTGATTTAAAAAGAGCAAAAGATGAATGGAATAACTTAAATCAAACATATCAAAAATATGCAGAGCAAGTAAAATCCATCAAGAAAGAAATCTCCATATATAAGAAACTAACTTCCGCTTCTGTTGAGAAACAAATCGCAAAATTAAAAAGCTCTATCAAAAATACATCTGACCCAAAAGAAGCAGAGAGTCTTAACATAACCCTGAACACTAAATTGAGTGCAAAAAAAAATGCAGATAAAATAATACAGGATTTAAACACTCAGTTAAAAGATGTTACAGAAAAACGAAAATTATATAAGACCAAAGCTGATAAGTTAAAAGGGAAATCAAATAAATATAATGAGCTTTTAAACATCGTCAATAAAAAAGAAATTGTGTCAATGGATCTACTGTATCAACAGGCATTGGAAAAACTGATATATTTGAAAACTATTTTTCCTAAATTTTATCTGGAATTGCAATATCATGGGCTGGAACAGGAAAGGATTGTGATGCCGCTGATTGTTAAAATGGCAAAAGAAACGAACACCCCACTCATAGCCGCAAATGATGCTCATATAACATATGGAACCGATGAGTGCATAAAAGCAAGGCAGATTGTTCGATATAATTATTTTCAAAAACATCAGGATATAAATGGTTCGGATCGTGAACTTTACCTCAAAGAGGATGAAGAACTTATTGAGGAACTTTCTAATGTTGCTAATAAAGAAGATGTTGCTGATGCAATGGATAATCTTTCAATACTGAATAAATGTAATGTGCAATTTTCGCAAGAATCTCATTACCCGAAATGCAAAAATGAAAAAACATTCAAGGAATTGGCTATGGAAGCCCGTCATAAAAAAATAGAAGACAAGGAATGGGATGATAAACATGAAGAAGAATTTCAGAGAGAACTTAAAATAATACCACAGATGGGATTTGAAGATTATCATCTTGTTGTAAGAGATTATTGCAATGTAATGCGTAAACTTGGTGGGATCCCCAAAAAAGAATTAAAAAATATTCCTTCTGATTTTGGAAAGGTAGATGAATGGTTATCGAAAAAGAATTTTCGTACCGGAGTTGGCGTCGGACCTGGAAGAGGATCAGCAGCAGGGTCACTGATCTGTTATTTGCTCGGAATTACCAATATTGACCCGATAAAATACGATCTTTTATTTGACCGGTATCTTAATCCAGAGCGAGTTACCATGCCAGATATCGACACTGATGTAAAAACTTCATTGCGTTCAACCATTATTCGGTACTTCAAATGGCGGTATGGAGAAAAAGCAGTGTGTTCCATTATGACGAAGACGACATACGCCGCGAAAGGTGCTATTCAAATGGTAGGACGTGATCGTTCCAGTGAGCTGTATGGTAGTTTGGACAAAAAAACATCGGATTTGAAAACTGCTGAGTATAGGAAAAAATATACATTACCGATTTCAGATTTGATTCCGGTGAAACCAAACGTAAAATTAGCAGATTGTGAGGATGTATTTCAGGCAAAGTTTGGAAATGATACAGAATCGGTGCTTTTGTGGAATCGGGCAAAATTGATTGAAGGAAAATTATTTGGAACGGGGATCCATGCCGGAGGAATTGTAATTTCTGATAATGATGATATCAACGATTATGTTCCGCTATCTTATAGTGAAGAAGATAAACCGCAAAATGGAACTGTGGCAAAAAAGACATGGGCAGCTCAATGCGATATGGTACAACTTGAAAAAAGAGGGTTACTAAAAATGGACCTTTTGGGATTGAATACGCTTGATGTACAATCTGATTGCCTCCAGCTTATAGAAAAACATCATGGGATTGTCATTGATCTTAATGAAATCGATTTTGAAGATGCTGTGTTTAAGCATATTTATGCAGAAGGGAATACAAATTCTGTTTTTCAGTTTGAATCTGACGGAATGAAATCTATGCTTAAGGATTTTAAACCAACCTGTTTTGAAGACTTGATTTTGCTGGTGGCTGCCTATCGTCCGGGGCCAATGCAATTTTTGCCTGATATCATTGCACGAAAACATAAGAAGAAGCCGTTGGTATATAAAGTACCAGAACTGGAGCCAATCTTATCGACAACATATGGAGGGATCATATATCAGGAACAGGTAATGAAAATTTTCCAATCACTTGCCGGATATTCGCTTGGACAGGCTGATATGGTCCGCCGTGCTATGTCGAAAAAGAAAGAAGAAAAGCTAAAGATGGAAAGACATGCTTTTATTTACGGGGATCCGGAACGAAATATTGTTGGATGCATTCGAAATCATATAAAAGAAGAGGCTGCGAATGAATTATTTGATGAGTTGACCGATTTCGCAAAATATGCATTCAATAAATCACATGCTGCATGCTATGCAGTAGTGTCCTATCAGACAGCTTGGTTAAAATACCATTATCCGGTAGAATTTGAATGTGCTATGTTCAACAATAAACCGATAGAAAAATATGGACCGATTTATGAGGATTGCAGGCTAAATGAGATTGAAATTCTTCCTGTTTCTATCAACAAATCACTCTATGATTTTTCTATAGAAACAGGAAAGATCAGATATGGATTTCATGGGATTAAAGGTATAGGAGAAGAGAATATTCTTGAATCAATCATGTCGGAACGAAGAGAAAACGGATATTATATTGATTATCCGGATTTTATTCTTCGGAATACGATAGAGAATGGGACAAAAAAAATCTCATTACCATTCAAAAAGATCACGGAAGCGCTTGCCAATGCCGGGGCTTTTGATGAAACTGATAGGAACAGGGCATATATGGTCCAGTTTTATGAACAGATTTCTAAACAAAATATCACAAATATAGTTACTTTACAGCAAATTTTTAGTGACAAATATTCTGTATCTGATGCAGAAATTAAAGATATCGTATATAATAGGGAACAAGAAGTGTCGTTAATGGGAACTGTTATTAGCGATAAGCCGCTAAAAGGGTATAGAGACGAAGAATATTATGGATGTGATAAAATAGGCGAGGTTTTAAATGGGAAAACATTCATTATGGGATATATCTCTAATATTACGGAGATAACCAGTAAAGCTGGAAATGAATTGATATTAATTGAATTAGCTGGAAAAGCTGATTTATGTACTGTTATATTTATGAAGAAAAACACAAATATAGATATGGTAAAAAAGTTATCAAATACGGTTGTACGTATTGAAGGAAGTGTAAAAGATGGAACTGTGTTTGGACGAAAAATTGAAAGACTGAATGTCACTGATTCAGGATATTCCATATCACTAGATACAATTTCCAAAACAAAAGTGGCAGCAGAAATCATGAAACCAGGAAATGAATGTTCGGGCGCTATACGATTACTGATTCAGTTCTTTTATGATAAAAGTGGAAACCTGTTAAAAACTCCAATTATAAAAGAACATCATGTATCACTTACTACAATCAATGAATTGAAAGCAAAAAAAATTATAAATGTTGGAAAAAAAGAAGTGTGACTATGTCACACTCCTTTTTTTACATCGCAAACATTGGCTGCGTATTTCCAGTTAATTCCACATAAAAAGAATAATAACTATAATATAGTTCACAATATTCGTTATTTGATGTAATTTCTTTTACGCAGTCTAACAATTTAATATTAAATTGTTCTGCAGGAACTTTCAAACGATATTTCATAAGAAACTTATTGCCTTCTGGAGATAGAAGAAATTCGTACAGTTCATCAAGCGTAAATGATGGCTTATATAAAGCAATGAGATACTGTAAACATATACAGAACCGGAAGAAACCGTCAACTCCGGCAAAATACTCACGGGGAAACTGACCTTTCCCATTTAATACTCTTTGAAAAACTTCCATTACCATTTGCGTGTAGTTTAATTTGATCCGATCCGGATAAAGCAGGGAAAGAATATACCGTGGATCCCTGTCAGGTACTTCTGCAGGATACTTAATGTAATCAACAACACGCTCAAGTTTCAATGCTTTTATCATATATTTGTCAAATTTTTTAATACTTTCTTCTTCATCCCATTCCAGCACTTCTTCTAACGCGTAATGCAAAAGCGATAATGCCCGCTGCTGATTTGCCCCGCCTGGTGCAGCTCCATAGAAATTATGTTTTCCGACATCTTTGGAATTTCCAATTAAAAAGTTTTCGTAATCCGTATATAGTGTATCCATAAAAATCTCCTTCAATAGTTATTTATTTTACTCATAATAAGTATGGAAGAATTTATATTTTTTACCTGATACGATATTTCGCCTGTAAAAAATAAAAAAAATTCCATTTTGTTATGATTGAAATCACAAAAAGGAGGTTTTATTTTTTTATGAATGGAATCTACTACAAGACGATACAGAGAAATGAACAAACAGGAGAAACGTATTTTTACATTTCCCCATTGGAACCGGTAAGTTTTGCGGAAGATGGTCTGGTGAAATGCTATGGAAAAATAGGCTTTTATGCATATAAGATGCCCATCAAACTGAAAGGTGAATATAAAGACGGAATATTCTTAGTGGACTCAGAATCATTGCCTGACGATGGCCGAAATGATATGGAAATTGTCCTCAATTATGTAGCACAAGATGATCTGACTGAAAATCAAAAAAATAAAATACTTGATTTTGGAAATTTATTTGAGCTTGCAGATAAAAATAATGCTGTCGACTTTTTTAATAATATCAAAGTGGATGAAAAAATCGCGCATAGAATTATTAAAAAATTGCAATTTTTAAAAGCGCGAGAAAAAATGACAAAATTATTATTAAAAGAAAATATCCCGGTCGACCGTATTGATTTTTTGATAAGCAAAAATATAGGAGTCCCTGATATTAAAGCATCTCCATATTCTATATTTGCCCTGGCTGATATGGATATATACCATGCAGATGTGTTTGCTGTAAAAAACTGTGGCATGACCGCTTATTCAATGCAACGACTAATCGGATGGATATCCGATACGATCCGGTTTTCAACAGACAGCGGAAACTGCTGTATCAGTATGGAATCTCTTGAACGGATTGTCAATGCAAGATTAAAAAAATCTGTATTTCCAGAAACAGAAGTAAATATAGCCTTATTAAATTTCTGCCTGACTGAGATGGGGAAAAAATATTGTATTAAAACGGTTCATGAAATTCCATATGTTTATGAAAATAAGATCTGGGATGAGGAGAACAGCATTATTTCCGATATCCACAGACTTCAGAACACCCCGGTAGAAGTTTGCAGGAAAATATTTCCAGATGAAATTGGAAAGCAAGAGCGTATTATTTATACAAAGGGACAGAGAAAATGTTTTGATTCCCTTAAGACAAGTGGAATCAAAATTATCACCGGTCCGCCAGGAAGCGGGAAAACCGCCGTAATAAAGGGTTTGATCCGACAGTATAGCCAGGAAATTGGCGGTAGTATTAGACTTGCAGCCACAACAGGCCGAGCAGCGCAGGTTTTGAGTAAATCAACGGAAATGGATGCGGTCACAGTAAACAAGCTTTTGGATATCAGACCATTTGAAACGGCAGTACCAGGGAAAAATATCAATGAACCTTTAAATGCTGATTTAATTATTGTCGATGAAGTATCTATGCTTGGTTTGGAACTGGCATCTTTTCTTTTATCTGCAATAAAAAATCAAGCAGTTTTAATCTTGGTCGGAGATAAGGACCAGTTACCAAGCGTTGATTACGGGAATATTCTCGCTGATTTTATCGGATGTGGACTTATAGAGACGTATTATTTGACCGAAGTAATGAGACAGCATGGAACTATTTTAGATAATTCCCAATTGATCAATCATGGAAGCAGCGCATTGAAACAGGATAAAACATTTCAAGTAAGAAATTTTTGTTCTATGGAAAATGCGGTTGAAGATATAAAAAAATTGCATATTGATACAGATCGAGTCCAATATTTATCAACTGTTAAAAAAGGCAATCTCGGTACCCATGCGATCAATAAATATTCCCAACAAAATAAAAACGGAAAGTGTATCTATTATGGTAAAAACCGGTATTTCGTTGGTGATCGTATTATTATGACAAAAACAAACTATGATCGGAATTATATCAACGGAGATGTCGGGATTATTACGGATATCCGGGAAAAATCAATCATCGCAAATTTTGATGGCAAGATTTTAGCCCTCGATACTCAGGACTTCTTTTATATGGATCTTGCATATTGTGTTACCATCCATAAATCACAGGGGTCGGAATTTGATTATGTAATTGTGTTACTTCCGGATGCAGCTAATGGGATGTTGACGAGAAGAATCCTATATACCGCAGTGACCAGAGCAAAAAAAGCCCTGATCGTATACAATGTCAATCACTCTATGGAACATGCAATCAGCAATCAGGAAGAAAGAAAGAGAATATCGCTTTTAACTTGCCGCGTGAAAACTAAGAAAAAAGGAGAAACATTATGAGTCGGAAAAACAAAAAAGAAAAAATTCTGAGTAAAGAAATCCAGAAAGACATCATGGCAAAAAGAAAACAGATCACATTGAACAGAGATGAGATCGTTGCCAATCCACTAAATGATTTCGGAATTGAAGATATTCCGGAGCTTAAAAACAGTATTATGCTCCAGGGGCTTCTTGACCCACTTGGGGTAATGGGGCCTCTTGAAGATAATCGATATATGCTCCTTTCCGGCGAGCGTAGATGGAGAGCAATTAATGAGCTTGTTGATGAAGGAAAGATGGATGAATTCCCGATTCCAGTATTCGTTATCGATAATAAGAATCTGGATGTTGTTACACAGAAACTTATTATTAAAACTTCGAATCTTGAAACGAGACAGAGGATTGATCAGAATCGGCATCGGGCGGAAATCATGGAACTCTTAAAGATGCAGGTAGATAGTGGGGATATTACACGTAAGGAAATGGCGTTACGTGCCGCTAAGTTTTTTAAGACCTCTGACCGATATGGAAGATATTGGAGAATGGTATTCGAAAGTGATGACTCCGAATTGAAAGATATGGTCAAGGAAGACAAAATTGATATTAAAAGCGCAAGTTATATTGCTGGAATAGAGGACGAGGGTAAGAAATCAGAATTAAAGGAAAAAATTAAAATAACTACTTTAAAAAGTGATTACAATGTTAAATCTAAAGAATTATTTGACTTAGAAAATAAAATTAATATTGCTAAAAGTAATATTGAAAATAATTCTTTTTTACCTAAAAGTATTGCAGCAGTTTTAAATTCAAAAGCACTAAGTGGAATATGTGACCGTATTGAAAACTTAATCGAAGTAAATGTTGCCCATAAAATAGCCATTTCATCTTCTTTAGGTGCCGCTAAAAACTTTATAGTAACAACTGACTTTGATAGCGCAAAAAGAGCTATTAAGTACCTTAAAAACTTCGATTTAGGAAGATGTACATTCTTTCCTCTTGATACTATAAAATCACGTTATATTGATAATGTAACATTAAATAGTATTAAAGATTTAACTGGTTTCATAGGAATTGCATCTGATCTTGTAAGTTATGATAAAAAATATAAAAATATTATTGAAAATCAACTTGGTAATGTTATTATAGTGGATAGTCTAGATGATGCAAATAAAATTGGTAAAAAGACTGATTATAAATATAAAATTGTCTCTTTAGAGGGTGATATCTTATATTCAGGTGGAGCAGTAAGTGGTGGTAGAGTAAATACAAATAATGATGATAAATTAAACCTTTTACATATGCAAAATGAATATAATGATAAAAAAGGATTACTTCAAAGTATATCAGTTACTTTAGATAATGCTAATGATAAATATGAAGAACTTGAAAAAGAGATTAGTGAAATTAATTATAAGCTAACTGAAAAAAGAGTTTTAATTGAAAATAAAGAAAGAGTTTTATCGGAAACAAAAGATAAACTAACATACACAGAAAGTAATATTGATGGTTTTAAAAACCTTAATAATAACACATTGAATGATAAAATCGAAGAAATATTATATACACTTAATAGTAAATCTAAAGAAAAAGAGATACTTGAAAATAATTTAATTTCTTTGAAATCTAGAAAATTTGATTTAAATAATAAAATCGAAGATTTGGAAAGAAAGATTAATGAAGTAAATAGTAAATATAATAGAAATGAAAGTTTAATTAAAAATAATGAAATTGAAATCGGTAAGTTAGAGGTAAAAATGGACTCACTTCTTGAAAATCTTCAAAATGAGTATAATATGACTTATGAAAATGCCTTAAAATCATATGAACTTACTATGGATCCTGAAGAGGCTCGGGAAATTGTAATTAAATATAAAAATGATTTAAAAGGACTTACAAATATTAATACAGGAAGTATTTCTGAATATGATAGATTAAGTAAAAGATATGATTTTTTAGCAGGTCAAAAAGATGATTTAGAGTCATCCTCAAAAGAACTTTATAATATTATTGACTGCAATATTCCAATCGTATGTTTCTATTAATATTGATCAGGAATTACTTTTCTTTAATCTTTTAATTGGAGGCATTGAACAGTTTTCTGAAAAATAAAAACAGGTATGGATATTCCGGGATCATTGTATACGAAACAATAGTCCCGGATTTCTATAAAAAGAAAAAAGGTTCTGTATGGTAAAATGCAGAAAGAAAGGGGAAGGTTATGAATTTTGATTCTTTAAACATCATACTGACAATTGCCGCTTTCATAGTAGGAATAATGCTTCTGACAGGACATGGGGATATTTTCCTGAAAGGTGGAAACTCGGACATCAGTAAGAAGCTTTATGATGAAGAGAAGATGGCAAAAGCAAGTGGAGTTGCGTTTATTTTGATTGGCGTTGTTTCTGCTATAGATCTTTTTACTACAGCACTGGCCTTTAAAATAGCTTACATAGCAGCACTTCTGATCATTATTGTCGGGCTTGTGTGTTATTTGAGATTAAAATGTAAAAAATAATGAATAAGGCAAGAAGGATCGAGATACGGTAAAATGTGTACGGTCCTTTTTATTTTTATGTATTAGCGTTTTTTCCTGTTTTGTGATAAAATGACATACAGGCCAAAATCCAATTGCCACAGGTAATCTGAAATGAATTTTGACGGCGTTACTGAGAATGGAGTGAACAGTAAATAAACGAGGAAAAGATAAATTATGGTACTTGAAGAGATTGTGCAGCCTCTGGTAAAATGGTACAGGGATAATAAGAGGATTCTTCCATGGAGAGATAAGGACAATGCTTATTATACATGGGTGTCGGAGATTATGCTGCAGCAAACCAGAGTGGAGGCAGTGAAACCCTATTTTCAGAGATTTATCACAGAACTCCCGGATATTCAGTCACTGGCGGAATGTCCTGAAGAGAAACTTCTGAAGTTATGGGAGGGACTGGGATATTATAACCGCGTTCGGAACATGCAGGAAGCGGCGAAAACTGTAAAAGATGAATATAATGGCAGACTGCCTGAAGATTATCAGGCACTTTTGTCGTTAAAGGGAATAGGAAGTTATACAGCCGGTGCCATTGCATCGATCGCATATGGGGAAAAGGTTCCGGCTGTAGACGGGAATGTACTGCGTGTGATTTCCAGAATTACAGAGAGTACGGAAGACATCAGCCGGCAGTCTGTCCGCAGAAAAATAGAACAGCAGGTTTCGCAGATCATGCCCTCAGATTGTCCGGGAGACTTTAATCAGGCACTGATGGAACTGGGAGCTGTGATATGTGTTCCCAACGGTCAGGCGAAATGTGCAGAATGTCCGATTGCATTTACCTGTCTGGCTCACAGACATGATAAAGCGGATATGATTCCTGTAAAAGCACCTAAGAAAGCCAGAACACAGGACAACAGGACTGTGTTTATCATTCAGGACGGAGAATGCACAGCTATCAGGAAAAGACCTGAGAAAGGACTTTTGGCAGGCTTATATGAACTGCCAAATACTCAGGGATATTTAAAAAGCGAAGATGCGCTTTTGTATGTAAAAGAGTTGGGACTTGATCCATTATATATAGAAGAACTTCCGCCTGCGAAACATATTTTCTCCCATATTGAATGGAGAATGCAGGCATACAGAATAAAGGTATCATCCCTAAAGACAACACAGGATAAAGAACTCATTTTTGTAAGTAAAGAACAGTCAGGTAAACAATACGCAATTCCATCTGCTTTTGGAGCGTATGCAAAGTATATCAAGGAGGAAACAACAAGATGAAACTGTTAAGTATTGCGATTCCATGTTATAATTCCCAGGATTATATGGAGAATTGTATAGAGTCATTACTGGTGGGAGGAGAAGAAGTAGAGATTCTTATAGTAGATGACGGATCTTCTGACAGAACTGCTGAGATTGCAGATGACTATGCCAGGAAATATCCTACAATTGTAAAGGCAATCCATCAGGAAAATGGTGGTCATGGAGAAGCTGTCAATGCAGGGATCAGAAATGCTACAGGATTGTATTTCAAGGTAGTGGACAGTGATGACTGGGTAAATAAAGAAGCGTATGTACAGATTTTGAAAACTTTATATGAACTGCTCAGAGGTCCACAGACAGTTGACCTTCTGATCAGTAATTTTGTATATGAGAAACAGGGGGCAACCCGTAAGAAAATCATGCAGTACCGCAAATGCCTGCCGCAGGACAGAATATTTGGATGGGAAGAAGTGAAACATATGCCGAAAGGTAAATATCTTCTGATGCACTCCATGATCTATCGTACAAAACTGCTTCATGAATGCAATCTGGAACTGCCGAAGCATACATTTTATGTAGATAATCTATTTGCTTTTGAACCTCTTCCGTATGTAAAGAATCTGTATTATCTGGATGTGAATTTTTACCGTTATTTTATCGGGAGAGATGACCAGTCTGTAAATGAGAAAGTGATGATCAAACGTATTGACCAGCAGATCCGGGTAAACAAACTCATGGTAGATGCATATATCAACTGTAAAAGTACAAATAAGCAGTTGAAAGCATATATGTTCAGCTATCTGGATATTATTACAACTATTTCTTCTATTATGCTGATACGTGCCAATACAGAAGAGTCCCTTCAGAAGAAGAAAGAACTTCTGGAATATATCAGGACAGAGAATAAACAGGTATACAGAAAACTGCGTCACAGTCTTTTCGGAAGAGTCATGAACCTTCCGGGAAGAAGTGGAAGAAAAATGTCAGTGGCAGCCTACAAAATCAGCCAGAAATTCTATGGATTTAACTGATGTGTAAAAGCTTCACATCTGGATATCGGTTTTGGGAAAATATTTTATGAAATTGTTATAACTGTAAAAAAGCAGAATCTCTGAAAGACAAAAATGTATTTCAAAGATTCTGCTTTTTTTAAATCTTTCTAATTCTCGCTCTTTTTTCTCTTTACTTCTCTAAAGCAGACAGATTCAGAAGAAACGGAAATTCTTCTCGGATAAAAAACCAGAAAGCCAAACAATGCAAGTGTTGCACCCATGCATACATCGATCACAGAATGCTGTTTCAGGAACATGGTGGACATGATGATCAGCGCGGTCAGGGTAAAGGATGCTGCTTTTATAAATTTTTTATTTCGCAGTGCTTCGCAGTTTGTAAGCGACATATGTATTGCAAGAGAGTTGAACACATGAATGCTGGGCAGGATATTCGTAGGAGTATCTGTACTGTACAGCCATTTTACTATATCTGTGAAGATATTGTCTCTTGGAAATTCGGTCGGACGTATGTGCTGAGCATTTGGATAAACATAGGAAATAATCAGGAAAACAGTCATTCCCATCATAAGATTAAATGCCAGCTGATAGTATTCATGTTTGTTTTTGTTAAAAAATATAAAATAAATCACAGCCAGGATCATGTATGGAAACCACAGCATATAAGGAACGATAAAGAACTCACAAAATGGAATCCAGTCATCAAATACTGTATGTACGATATGATAGCTGTGAACCGGTCTGTGCTCCAGGTAACTGAAGAGCAGGATATAAATGATACTGTAAACAGCAATCACAAGTCCATGCCGGTATTTGGAAATAAAACGTTTCAAAATTTCACCTTCTTTGGAGAATTATTTCATACCATATCATACCATCTTCATACTGCTTTTACAAATAAATTTTCTCATAAAGTATATAAAAATTTTATAAAAAAATTCTCAATAAAGTTCAGCGTTTTACAAAGTTTTAACATAAAGCAGAACAAAGATTTTACGGCTTTTTATTATACTGATATCAACTGAGCCGGAGAAATTATAGTGATTTTCGAAAATGTCATGTTGTTTCCGGAGATTGTATACTGGTTTCGGCTTATGGCATTCAGTAAATAATTGTAAATGGAGAACAGAAAAATGATATATTTGGTAGAAGATGATGAGAGTATACGTGAACTGGTGATTTATACATTGAAAAGTCAGGGATTTGAAGCAAAAGGATTTGAAAGACCTTCTCACTTCTGGAAAGCCCTGGAAAAGGAAAAACCTGCACTTCTGCTCCTTGATGTGATGCTGCCGGAAGAGGATGGGATTTCCATATTGAAGAAATTGCGTATGCGTCCGGATACACGTAAACTTCCTATTATCATGCTGACAGCAAAAAGCAGTGAATATGATACAGTGGTAGGTCTTGACAGCGGGGCAGATGACTATATTCCAAAACCGTTCCGCATGATGGAACTGATCTCAAGGATCCGCGCATTATTAAGAAGAACAGAAGATGACGGCGCAGAAGAATATCGGACAGGAAACCTTTATGTCTGCCCTTCCAGACATATTGCAACTGTAGATAAAAAGAATGTAAATCTTACATTAAAAGAATATGAAGTATTATGTCTGCTTCTGAAAAACAGCGGAACTGTACTTTCCAGAACTCAGCTTCTGAATCAGGTCTGGGGGTATGAATTCGACGGAGAGAGCAGAACCGTTGATGTACACATCCGAACACTGAGACAAAAACTGGGAAGTGCCGGTGAGCTGGTGGAGACAGTTCGTGGAGTCGGATATAAAATTAATATGAGATAAAGTTAAAGAATAACTGGAAACAGGAATTTATCTATGCTATACTTTTAAATATGAGAATTGCAGGAGTTGCAAAGAGCAAAGCAAAATAGCTTTTGATCCTGACATCTTAAATATACGCAGATGCCAAAAATAAATGGACAGCTGCCCGAAATCAACGGTCAGGGATATCAGAAACCCTGACTGTAGATTTTTATAAGGAGTTATTTATTTTATGAAATCATTAGTAATAGCAGAGAAACCTTCTGTTGCCAGAGATATTGCCAGAGTACTTCACTGTACACAGAAAGGAAATGGTACCCTTGAGGGAAAAGATTACGTAGTCACCTGGGCACTTGGACACCTTGTTACGCTGGCAGATCCTGAGGAATACGATAAGAAGTATATGAAATGGGAAATATCCACACTTCCCATGATGCCGGATCGAATGAAGCTGGTAGTTATTCGACAGACCGGTAAACAGTACAATGCAGTAAAAACGCAGCTGTACAGAAAAGACATAAACGATATTATAATAGCCACAGATGCCGGAAGAGAAGGTGAACTGGTAGCCCGCTGGATTCTTGACAAAGCGGACTGTCATAAACCAATCCGCAGACTGTGGATTTCTTCAGTTACAGACAAAGCTATCAAAGAAGGATTCGGAAATCTGAAAAACGGACATGAGTATGATAATCTGTACAGAGCAGCTGTGGCAAGAGCGGAAGCTGACTGGCTGGTGGGAATGAACGGTACAAGGGCACTTACCTGTAAATATAATGCCCAGCTTTCCTGCGGGCGTGTACAGACTCCTACACTGGCGATGATTGCGAAACGGGAAGAAGAGATACGGGCATTTAAGCCGAAGGAATATTACGGAATCACCCTGAAAGCAGGTGATATCACCTGGACATGGAAGGAACCAAAGAGTAAGAGCTTCAGAACTTTTAATAAAGAACGGGCAGAGGAGATTTCCGATGTTCTCAGAAATCAGTCTCTGGAAGTAACTTCCGTAACCAGCAAAGAGAAAAAATCCTT
>OLPU01001722.1_pt1 | contig 15766 bp, 10 predicted proteins | sample 1673111 | NCBI WGS metagenome assembly OLPU01 (sample SAMEA3136755, study PRJEB25190) | human gut metagenome | reverse complement strand
GGATAAGGAGCAGCCATGTCCAACGCACCCACGCACTCTGTCCACAGCGCAATCGTCACAGGCCCGCTGCTCCTGCTCCTCCTTTTGCTGGTCGGTTGCCTGGCTCCCGGAACTGCTCGCGCCATCGACGGGCACGATGTGCTCAACTTCCGCACCATCAGCGAAATGTGCGGGCCGCTGGTCATTGGCAAACACGAGGCACAAGACACCTCGATTTCATACTGCATGAACCAGGGCTATCCCGGCCCCAGCAAGCCCAGAGGATCATGGCGTGCCTACGACCAAGGCTGGACATGGCTCGACGACGAGTTCGCCGCTGTCGTCTGCCATGGATACCCCTTCGCCACATCGTTTGGCGGCCATAGCCTAACGCCCGATCGCGCCCGTGCCGCCACCCAGCTTGCCGTGTGGATGCTTAAAGGAACCACACACCCCGACGGCACTTTTTCGTATACGAACAACGCCGGTATCCCCAGAAGCGGCAAGTTCTACCAAGACGCCGAGATTGTAGCGGCGGCGCGATGGCTCTACGACAACGCAAAAGCTGGAAACATCAGAGCGACGCCGCATCGCGCAAGGCGCTACCACGGCCCCACCTCAAAAGAAGGACGGCACCAAGACATGCTCTATGTCCTGCCCGCCGTTACCGTTTCCTTCGAGAAGCAATCTGCAAACGCTGCAATCACCAGCGGAAACGATACATACCAGCTCGACGGTGCCACCTTTGACATCTTTGAAAGCGCAAGCGACGCGCGTGTCGGAACCATCCAGATGGACGAGAATGGGCGAGCCCAAGCCACGCTGCTGCCCAACACGGCATACTATCTGGTCGAAATAAAGGCACCGGCAGGTTATATGCCACGTCGCGACCGCATCGAGTTTTCCACCTCGAACGATGGTGGGCACGTCTCCATCGTTGAGACGCCAGGTACGATTTCCCTGCGCATCATAAAGCTCGACAAGGCGACAGGCGCCGGCCCTCAAGCGGGAGCATCACTCGCCGGCGCCGAGTTCACCTGTGTTTCGCAGTCAACTCCGGGCTGGACGCGCATTCTCGCCACCGACGATGACGGCCTGGCGGCGTTGAACGATATCCCCCTGGGCACCTTTACCATCTACGAATCAAAGGCCCCCGAAGGCTACCTGCTGTCCGGTGAAACGTGGAGTTATTCCGTCGGTGCCGATCAGCTTGGCGACACCGGCGTCGTTGAGCTCGAGAGTCGCATTTCCGACACCCCCATCGCCTTCGACCTCGAAATCTCAAAGTTCAAAGACCGTGGCGACAGCAACGAATCTGGCATTGAACAGCCGGCTGAAAACGTTGTCTTTGAGGTCGTCAGCAACAGCTCGCAACAAGTTGTCGGCACGTTGACCACCAATGTCTATGGCTTTGCGTCCACCAAGGACCAACCCGATGCATGGTTTGGCGACGGCACACGCCCCGAAAACGTTCACGGATCCATTCCTTACGATCGAGCGGGCTACACCGTGCGTGAAGTTCGCGAAACCGTACCCGATGGATTTAAGCAGGCGGGAGAATGGTCCATCTCCGCAGAGCAGTCTACTGATGGGACAACACTGCAATATATCGTGGACAACCATGCCATATCGACACACCTTCAGATCGTAAAACGTGACGCCCAAACGGGGAATGCCGTACCACTTGCAGGCTTCGCTTTCCAACTGCTCGACAGCAACCATGAGCCTGTTTCCCAAACATGCTGGTATCCAGCTCACTCCGTCCTGAACACCTTCACGACCGACAAAACCGGTTCCGTCACGCTGCCCGAGTCGCTCCGTCCCGGCACCTACTACATTCGTGAGAAAGATGCCGCTACCCCCTATCTTAGGGGAGAGGATCTTGAACTTTCGATACCCGCCGACATGAACCTAACACCCGTTGCCATCGCCTCGTTCTGCGATCAAGCAGCAGCCGGCAAGATCGAAATTGTCAAAAGCGACGCTGTGGACAGCAGCGCCCTGGCGGGAGCGGTCTTCGAGATTCGTGCGGCGGAGGATATCGTCCGCGCTGACGGCAGCATGGTTGCCCTTGCGGGAGAGACGGTCGCAACTGTCGAGACCGACGAGCAAGGAAAAGCCGGCATCGATGGCCTTTCACTTGGATCTGGCATAGCACATTACGAGGTCGTTGAGATAAGCGCCCCCGAAGGGTACCTGCTTGATCCGACGCCTCACGCCGTTGAGCTCACCTATGCCGACCAGGACACGCCGGTCATCCATGCTCGAGTCGAAGTCTCCAACGATTACACCAAGGTTGATATCTCCAAGGCCGATGTCACCGACCAAACAGAGATTGAGGGGGCGCAGCTCGTTCTACTGGACGCGAACGGACAGACTATCGAAACCTGGACCTCGACCGCGACGCCTCATCGCATTGAGCATCTTGCACCCGGCTCCTACACGCTGCGCGAGACGATGTCACCACGCACCTACGATATGGCCGAAGATGTCACGTTCGAACTAAAGGAAACCGGGGACATCCAAAAGGTCGTCATGAATGATGCCCCGATTGAAATTATAGGAAGGGTCGACAAGCGTCAGGAAATTGCCCAGCCTGTCGCAAGCAATCTGACGGCCAACGGCGACGGTAAGAACCGAGCCGCAACGCGGCCCGATACGCAGGGCGAGTTCGCTTACACCATCGACGCTCGTAACGAATCAAAAACCTGGGTTGATGAGTTTACGATCACCGACGAGCTTGAGTGCGTGTCCACCGGAACTGCCCAGCTCGTGAGTATAGAAACACCCATCGCCACAGGCGACTACGACGGGAGATGCAACATATGGTACCGCACGTCCCCCGGGATCGAACAAGACAGCGAGGAACAAGCCAATGCCACGCTCGATGACGGGCACGAAAATCCTTGGCTCGAAACAGACGAAGTTAAAAATCTCCTTGGTGAAGACACAAGACTTGTCGACTACGACGGTTGGCATCTTTGGAAGTCCGATATATCCACGAGCGAATCGACGACGCTGGCTGTTAAAGATCTTAATTTACCAAAGAATACGCAGGTGATGGGTTTACGCATTGAATATGGTTCCGTATCTGCCGATTTTACGACACGATCAGACACCTCGGCATGGAACCGTGATGACCTGAAGGACGAGCACGATGATCTGGATGACGCCGCGAGGTCGCTCGACTCGCAGACACACGGAGCGCTGGTTCATATGAACGCCATGGCATCCTATGTGCCCGAGAACGCCATAACCAACGGCGTCCGCGTCGACCTTTGCCGCAATGGTGGCGGCAATAAGCTCGAGTCCCACGATGAAGATCACGTTATCCAACGCTGCACGTTGTCCCAAGACCTGCCATCGACGGGCTCCGCTCCCCTTGCCGCATTGATGACCGCCCTTATGACCGCGGGCGGCGCGGCCATCTGGCTTGCCAAAAACAGGTCTGCGGCTGCAACACGCTAACCGTCCAATAAAACGGGGGGAGCCAGTCTCCCGGCTCGCCCCGTATACAGGCATTTTTGATACGAAGGCTCGCGCCTACTCGGTCGAAGAGCCGCCATCGATGGTGGCCTGATCAGTCGCGTCGATGCCGTCGGCACCCACAGACTGCTCCTGCTTCACCTCTTCGCTAATCGCAGACTCGGACGTGGATCCCTTAACGCCCACAAAGTAGGCGGCACCAAAACCGAGGGCAACGGCAATCAGGGTCAAAATCAGATACACGGGCCAATGGCGCTTAATATACGAAAACACGCTGACTCCTTAGAACTGCCTACGAGCGACGAATAACCTCGGTCACAACCTCGGACACCGTAGCGATGTTCGTCGGGTTGACGTTGTAGGGCAGGTCGTCCTCGGTACGAGCGAAAGCCAGGCGAGGACCGTCCACGCCTGCAATCGTAAGGGCGCGGCGGCTCGCCTCGAGGGCGGCATACGCATCCGTCTTGGCATAAGGCATCTCGAATGCACCGCAGTCGACATGGAACGCCTTGCAGACCTTGCTGACCAGGTTCATGATACGGCGGTCGCCCTTAAGCAGCTGTTGTTCGCCCTCGACCGTCACGACCGAAATCCTGCCGGCACCAATGGACTCGAGGTTGATAAAGAACACGCCGCGAAGCTTATCGCGATGAGAGGCCAGGAAAGCCTTCATGCCGGCGCCATCGCAATCGGAAGCACCCGTTGCGACAAACCAAATATCATGGCCGAGCAACTCATCGTCACCCATAGAGGCAACTGCCGCGAGCATATCCTCATTCGATGCGCCATCGGAAGACGTAGCGCCGCCCTTCCAGCCGTCGTCATCGTCTTCGAAGTTATCCCACGAACCGATGCCGCGACCAGACTTCTTGGCATCGTAGTCATCATCGACACCAAGCCAGTCGCTCATGCTGTCCTGGTCGCTCTTTTTCTTGCGCCCAAACAGGCCGCCGATACCGCGCTTTTGGGGCTTCGGGGTCGTCACGGGAGCCGAGATAGTCTCGAGCGGCTGCACATCTGGTGCAACGGGCATAGAGGGCGCCACCGGCGCCGATGAGGGCTCAGGACCCTGTGCCGTAATAAAGGGATCGTCAGTCTGCGCCGAAGGATCGGGCAGATCAAACAGCGACGTACGAGACGCGACGTTGGCCTGCTGCATCGAGGGCAGCGACGGGTCGGGGACGGAGGCCAGCGGCGACGATGAAGGCGCGGCCGCGGAGGCCGGATCGGGGATATTCATCTGCGGGCGCGACGGCACACGAGACGAAATCTGGGCCATGAGGGAGTCTACTGTCTCGTCCTGCGTGGGAACGGCGTTGGTTACCGTGGCGCCGGGATCGCTCGGCGTGGGCATGGTAAAGATCTGCGTGGAGTAGGGCCTGGATTCATCAGTCTTGGGAGCTTCATCAACCGTAGAGGAATTCGACTCCACAACAGGCACCTCGACCCGCTCGGGCACATTGTCCTCAATAGAATCGGCCGTATCGTCAACCGCATCTTCGGTAGCGGCAGCTGCGTCCTCAGCCTTATCGGAGACGGAAATGGGCTCGGCAATCGCTGTGCCCTGCTTCTCGAACGTCATCGTGGCATCGAAGGACACAGTGTTATCGACCGGCTGCTGCGCGTCAAAGGACGTCGTCGCCTCCGCGACGTCAGCGGACGTCGGCTGCGAGGCCTCGAAAGACGTCGTGGCGTCGGCGGGGTCGGCAGGCGCCGGCTGCTCGGCCTCGTTTTGCTCAAACTCCTGCGCCGTGCGCTCGCGCTCGGCCTCGGCAGCCTGCTGTTGGGCTATAGCCTCCTGCTCGGCAGCCTCGCGGGCAGCAGCGCGCTTTTCCTCAAAGTCGTCAACGAGCTTCTTGCCCTTCGCAAAGGCACCCTTAAAGAAGCTGGAGGCGCTGGCGCCAAGCGAAGAGAATGCGGAAGCGATATCGGCATGGGGCGTTGTCGAGGGGAGCTCGGCCGAGAAATCGGTATCGCTCTCGTAGGACACGCGCTGCGGGTACTCGTCGTAGCCCTCATCGGCGGAATCGTCCTCTGCCTGTTCCGAAGCGGCGGGAGCAAGAACGTCAAGGCCAGCTGCGGGGTCGAGTGCGGACTCCGCCTCGGGCTCGACATCAGAGGACGGGGCAGACACGAGCTCGGCGGCTGCATCAGGCGCATCAGACACGGGCTCTTGAGCCTCGGAAATGGGCTCGGGCTCAAACGCCGGCTCCTCGCCTTCATCGTAAACAAGCGAGCAGGACTCGGGCAGCATGCCGAGCGCGCGGATGGCATCCGAGCCAAAGCGGATATTGCCGGCGGCATTGCGATAGAGTTTGGGCTCGGGCTCGACAGGCTCGACCACTACGGGCTCCTCCGCCGGCTCGGCGGCGGGTGCCTCCTCGGTGACCACCTCGGTCTGAACAGCCTGGTCCTGAGCCTCGGGCGCGATGGTACCGATCAGCGTCGCGTCAGCAGAAGCACCCTCGAAGCCATCGATCTGTTCATCGGGCGCCTCATCCTGCTCGGGCTCGGCAGCAAGCGGCTGTCCGAACTCATCCTCGGTATAGCTCGGCTCCTCATATTCGATGGTGTTGCCATAATCGTTTTGCTGCTGCGCGGCGGCATACTCGGCCGCGGCACGCGCCATTTCCTCGGCCCGGCGCTTTTGCTCGCCAAAATACGTATCGAACGGAATATCGTTGGGAAATTCATTTTCGCCCTGATAAGGGGCAACGTTGTCCATAACGCCAAGCATGGAGGCAACAGAAGACTTGTTGCACACCGATCCAGACGTATAGGGAAGCACGAAACGGTTGGCAATGATATTTGCCGCGTTGGCAAGCGCCACCAGCGAAGCGAGAATCGCTACGATCCACAGCAGGACCTTGAGCGCGCCGGGGAGCGGCAGGATGCGCAGAACGGCCACGGCGGCGGGAACGATCGTCGCCACCGGCAGCGACTTTGCGACTAGCGCGCGATAGGGCGCATAGGGCTCGCGCGCGAACAACTCGGCGCGAGGAGAATCATAGTGGGCCACCACGACCACGGGACGATTGCGCGGAGACGCGAGCGGGCCCGAAGCCTTGTGATAGGCGATGACATTTTGGCTCACGCCCGTCTTGCCCAGGCGCGAAATGACAGGACGGCCCGTACGCTCAAGCACATACAGCACCGCGCCGACAATCGCCAGCAAGGTGCCGATCAAACCGACGCCGCCGCCGATACCCATGAGCAAGGCGCCCGCAAAAGCCAAAATACCCGTTACGGCAAACGCCAGCCTGCTGGGTGCAGGAGCATTAAACTCCTGCACCTCGGGATCAAAACCGTGGTTGCGGAAAATCTGAGCGATATCCTCGGCAGCCAAACGCTCCTCTTCGCTGCACGCGGGCGTGATGCCGGTGTTCTGCAGCAGGTGGTTAATATAATTCTGGGTGTTCGCCATGTGCGCTCCACATCCATAATCCGACAAATAGGCCCAGTGCTTGCACATTAGGACCGTATATAGTCGAAAGTATACCCCGAGCGGACGCAAACGGCGGAATTCCGGTTACGTTAACGCCCCATACGGACATGGATATACCCTAATCTCCATATCGGACTAAAATCATGGCATCGAACAACCTTCTCATGCGAGGATTCTATGACGGCAAGCACAACGACCGCAGCAAATAAAAAGAGTTCGGCAGAGCCGGGCTACGACAAAACTGCCCAGCGTATCCTCAATCTTTTCTTCGTACTCAACAGCTCTCCCGAACCGCTGACGACCGAGCAGATCGTGTTGGACTCCGATTTGGGCTACGGCTCGGGCAATATCGATTCGGATAAACGCAAGTTTCGTCGTGACCGCGAAAAACTACTCGAGCGCGGTATCGTGATTAAGGAGGTTCGCGCGCCCGGCTCCCAGGAAACCGAAGAAAGTGCCTGGGCCGTCGACCGTGACCACACGTTTGCCGCCGGCGGCCTGATTACCGCCGAGGACGCAGACATCCTTATGGACGCCATAGACCAGATGCTCGCCGCCGGATCGTCCACTTTTTCCACGCCGCTCGCCGATATTCGGTCCAAGATCGCATACCTGACCGGCGAGGCGGACGTCCCGGAGGCACGCGCCCTGCGCTCTCCTATGGTTGATGCCGTATGGAGCGCTTTCGCCGAGCGTTGCGCGCTGCGCTTCCTGTATCAAAACGGACGCGGGGAACAGCGTCAACGCACCGTCTGCATCTACGGCATGTTCGAGCGCGAGGGCATTTCGTATTTCTGCGGTCTGGATGATGCATCCGGTACCGTTAGGACATTTCGCTGCGACCGCATCGTCCGCGCCTGGAAACCTTCCGGCTTTTACACCATCCCCAGCGACTTTAACCTCAATGACCAGCTGTTCTTTGAGTTCGATTTTGCTGACCGCGACCCCATCGCGGCCACATTCTCGTTTGCCGCCGATACGCCGGCGGACATGGTCCACGCCCTTACACAAGGACGCGGAAACCTCGATCGCGCAGACAAAGGATGGACATGGACCGTTGGCGTGCGCGACCTAGATGCCGCCGCCTCATTTTGTATGGAGCACAGCGCCGACAACATGAGGCCCGTAGCGCCCGACGCACTCAAACAGGCTTGGAATCGCCTCATCGAAAGGACGGTGAACGCCCATGCCTGCGCGTAAACTCACGAGCGAGCAAAGGCTCTCGCGCGCCATCGACATCATGGAAGCCCTCTACGCCGCTGGCGAGAAGGGCATGGATCGCAGTGAAATCTGCAGTCGCTTCGACATCACTGGTGATTCACTCGATGAGATTATCGGCATCATTTCGACGCTCGCCGACCGGGAATCGGGAGCACGCGCCATCTGTGAATGCCGTGACGAGCGCGTCATTCTGACGGGCGAGGCGGGCCGCGTGCTGCCGTTGCGTCTCAGTGCGGCCGAGGGCGCCGTACTCAACCATGAACTTGAGTCGTTAGGCATCGAACCGGCAACGGCAGCACGCATCCGCCGCGCGCTTCTGCCCGAGGAACTGGGGTATAACCAGCGCGTTGTCGACACTGTTGCGCGCGGCTCCCATTGGCAGCAGCTCAACTGCGCCATCCAGGACGGCGTTCGCTGCCGCATCACCTATCGCTCGCTTGGCGACGGGCACGCGCGGGAGCGCACCATTGACCCCCTGTGCATTATGACGAACGGCGATAGCATGTACCTGGTAGCCTGGGACACCGAGCAGGATGCGCAGCGCCGCTATCGCCTCGACAAGATCGAGGATATCGTCCTGACCGACGACTCGGTCGAGCGGCACCACTCAAAGATTACGACCCTTCAAGACTCGCTTGCGAAAGCGGGACGCGAAACAAAGCTCGCGATGCCGCTCAATCTTGCCGACCATCTAGATTGGGCGGGCATCACATCGGTCAATCGGGCTGACGAGGACACGGCGATCGTAACCGTCCGCTACACGTCCGAAGCGTGGCTATTTGCCCAAGTAATGGCAAAGGGCGGAGCCATCCGCATCATGGATGACCCCGCCCTGTCAAAGCGCCTGTGCGACTATGCGGAGACGCTCGTCTGTCCGCTCTAATGCCGTTGGTCGTGCGCCTGTCGCCATAACTGCAGGTAGTGGCCGATCTGGGCTGACTCGATACGCTGGTATGAACTGGTGGGCAGCGATGTCAAAAACTTCTTGCCATACCCCTTCGTCACCAGGCGAGGATCCGCCAAGATCAGCACACCGCTATCGGTCGACGAGCGAATCAAACGCCCCGCTGCCTGCTTGACCTCGAGCACCGCCTCGGGTAGCGAATAGCGCGCCCAAGCACGGTCCTCGCGCAGGTTACGCTCGCAGGAGAGCGGATCGGTAGGGCTGGAAAACGGCAACTTGGGAATGATGACACATCGCAGCGTCTCACCGCTGGCGTCAAAGCCCTCCCAAAAGGCCTTGAGAGCGAAGAGCGACGAAGCCGGCTCGTTGATAAACCGGTCGCGTAAGCGACGAGGAGATGAGTTGCGCTGTTGACAGTTGAGCTCCAGACCCGCACGGGCAAGCTTGGACTCAACGCGAGCGTACAGGTCCTCCATGTCGCGCCGGTTGGTGAACAGCGTGAGCACCGATCCGCCCATGGCGAGGTGCGCATCGACCAGAACGCGCTCGAGCGCCGTAAGATAGCGCTCACGATCGCGCGGATCGGGGATATCGCCCGCAACGACTACAGCCATGTTCGAATCGAAGTCGTAGCTCGAGTCCAAGTGCAGCGACGAGGATGTTGAAGCACCGATGCGATCGAGACCGACCGCGTGGTTAAAGTGTTCAAAGCTTTTGGACACCGTCATGGTCGCCGAGGCAAAGATAGCCGTGTGAACCTCGGGCAGCCACTCGGTTGCCAAGGCCTCGCCAATGTCGATGCGCTCTGCGGTCATCGACTCTCCGCCGGCACGCAGCCTGCGATTGACCTGCAGCGAATACACGTAGTGCTCATCGGTGCCATCAATGATGAGCTTGAGGTTCTCGGACAGCTCGTGCAGGCGGCGCGAGATGTCGCCCAAGTCGACAACAACCTCGGGCTTGTCGGCGGCGACTGCTTGAACCAGCGCGTCGACGCTCTTGTCGGCTTGCTCCAGCGCGTCAATGGCAGCGCAGGCCGACTGCAGGAAATCATGCCAGTCGTCCGACTCGCGCAGCTCCGGACCTATCCAAAGGTTCGCGTTGTCATAGCCACCACGAGCGCGTCGGCCAAGCTCGCGGACACCATAAAACACGTCGGCGATCGCCATGCTCGCGCGGGCAACCGTCGACGTCGCTTTGGCAGTAAGTCCCAGGTAGAGCGTAGAGCCCTCAGATGTCGCCAAATCGCGGGAGACTTGGCTCAACGCGCCGGTGCTCGAACCGCCCAGACGCTCAAACAGAACGCGCGATTCGTCCGCCGAGACTACGCGCGCCCACTGACGACGCGCCTCGCGCTCGATAGAATGGGCCTCGTCGATTACCCAATGGCGAATCGGAGGCAAAATCCTCCCCTCGGCCGCAACATTGCGGAACAGCAGAGAATGGTTCGTAACAACCACATCGGCATGCGCCGCGCGACGGCGTGCGCCGTGGACGAGGCATTTATCAGGGAAAAACGGGCAGAGGCGACGAGCGCACTCGCGCGAGGCCGTCGTAAAGTCGGGACGGTTGACGCTGCGCCAGCGAATGCCCAGCGAATCAAGGTCGCCGTCGGCTGACTGACAGACGTACGCCATGATCACGGCAACCGCCGTAAGCGTGTCGGCGGGATCACGTTTGGTTGTAATTTCGACTTGGCTGCGGCTCATACGCTCAAGTTTGCGCAAACACGGATAGTGGTCGTACCCCTTCAATGCGCAAAACGACAAGCCGCCGGGCAGTTGCTCGGCAAGTTTTGGCAGCTCATGGTACATGAGCTGGTCAGCGAGGTTATTCGATTTGGTCGCAATGCCGACGGTAATGTTATTACGTCGCGCCGCCTCGGCAAACGGCACCAGATAGGCCATCGATTTACCGACGCCCGTGCCCGCCTCAATCACGCGATGGGTACCCGTGACCAGCGCATCGCGCACCTCAACCGCCATCACGATCTGCTCGTCGCGCGGCTCATAGGTGGGGTACATACGGTTGACCAGGCCGCCAGGGGCATAGTCCGCCTCAATCTCTTCGCGACTCGGCATCTTGAGGACCGGCAGTTCGTCGGCATCCACCCGATCATCGGCACGGTCGGCCTTGAGAACGTCAGCGCGAGCTGCGCTGAGAGAGAAGATGGACCCGGGGTTCTGCCCCGCCAAGAACGAAAAGATAGGACGATAGGACCAGGGCACATCGGGGTGCATGTCGGCCAGGCGCGCCATAAGGCCCTGGGGCAAGTCGGTGAGTGCCACGAGTAACACGCGCCACACGCCGCACAGGGCATCGACATCGGCGTTGGCACGGTGCGACACCGAATCGCAGCCGAACAGGTCGGCCATAAAAGACAGCTTGTGCGAAGCCAAGCGCGGAAGCGCAATGCGCGACAGCGCCAACGAATCAATCCAGATATCGCTCACGTTGACGCCGCCCTTAACCGACTCGATAAACGATCGGTCGAAGGTGGCGTTATGCGCGATCACCGGGCATCCGCCGACAAAATCGGCGAGAGCAGACACGGCCTCAACGGCTGACGGAGCATCGGCCACGTCAGCGTTCGTGATGCTTGTGAGCTCGGTAATCTCGGCGGGAATCAGCTGCTTGGGATGCACAAAAGTATCGAACCGCTCTACGACCTCGCGGCCCGAAAGACGGGCCGCGGAGATCTCGATAAGTTCGTTGTCTTGCACCGACAAACCCGTGGTCTCGGTATCGAGGACGATGACATCCTCCTCGATAAGACCGAACGACTGCGTCTTGGCGCGCTCGGCGAGCGTGGCATAGGCATCGATGACAAAATTCGGCGTTCCAGGAGATACAGCGTCCTCGATTAGCATGCAACGCCCGCTCGACGAAAGCCCATGCGAATCAGACTATCGCAGACCTGAGGGAACGTCATATCGTCGGTGTGGCGAATCTCATCCGGATACAGCGACGTATCCGTCATGCCAGGAATGGTGTTAGTCTCGAGAATGACGGGGCCGTCTTCACTCACGATAAAGTCACTGCGCGAAATTCCCAGACAGCCGAGGGCCTTGTGGGCAGCGCAAGCAAGCTCCTGGGCGCAGGCATAGTTTTCAGGCGAAATCTGCGCCGGAATACGGTGGATATCCGTAGGGTCGACGTACTTAACGTCCAAGTCGTAGAACTCGCAGTCCTCAGGCTTGCGAATCTCGACGATCGGCAGGGCGCGCACATCGTCCTCACCGTAAACGCCTACCGTAATCTCGGTTCCCTCGATGCACTTCTCAACGAGCACTTTGTCACCATACTCGAATGCCTTCTTGATGGCAGCCGGTAGCTCGGAAGGCTCATGCACCAGTGAAATGCCGTAGCTCGAACCATTGACAGCAGGCTTCACGAAGCAGCGTTCGCCACAGACTTCGACGATGTGGTCGATATCGACCTCGTCACCCGTCTCGAGCGCCAGGCCGGGGGCGATGGGAATTCCCGCCTTAGCGTACAGGAGCTTGGACACCTCTTTGTCCGCACCGCAAGCGCTGGCAAGAACGCCCGATGCCGTGTAGGGGATACCCAAGGTCTCCATGGCGCCCTGCATGGCGCCATCCTCGCCGCCAGCACCGTGCATGGCGATAAACGCCACATCGAAGCCGCCGGTCGCCATAGTCACCATAAAGTCATCGGCGGCCGTATCGAGCAGCTCCACCGAAGTGTAGCCAGACTCCTTCAAGGCCGCCACGACGTTTTTTCCCGAATTGAGCGAAATCTCGCGCTCGGCGGAATGACCGCCCGCCAAGACCGCTACGTGCATGTTCTCTAGGCTTTTACCCGGCATGGGCAGACTCCTCCTCTATAATTTCTGCAGCTGATACCATATTGTAGCGATACCCTCTACGTTTCCCCAAAATCGAAAGGCTTCCATGAATCCCAGGACTAAATCTCAGGACATTCGCGACTTGAGCCAAAACGATATTCGCGAGCTCGTTGCCGAACTCGGCCAGCCCACCTTCCGCGCCAAACAGCTCATTGAATGGGTTTTTGAGAAGAACGTTTGTTCGTTTGACGATATGACCAACCTTCCGAAGGCCTTCCGCGAGCAGCTCAAAGAGGCATTTGCTTTTGACACTCCGACCGAGCTCACAAAGCAGGTTTCCAAGGACGGCTCCCGTAAATACCTGCTCGAGTATCACGACGGCATTTCCGTCGAGACCGTCGGTATGCCCCGTCGCAATAAGCTCTCCGTTTGCGTATCCACCCAGGCCGGCTGCGGTATGGGATGTGCATTTTGCGCTACCGGTCTGAACGGCCTTAAGCGTTCGTTGACCGCACAGGAGATCGTTGACCAGGTGCTCCATGTCTCCAACGACTTTAGCGAGCGCGCAACGAGCGTCGTGTTCATGGGCCAGGGCGAGCCGTTTGCCAATTACGAGGAGGTCCTCAAGGCGCTGCGCATCCTCAACGACCCTGACGGCATCGGCATTGGAGCACGTCACCTTACCGTTTCCACCAGCGGCGTTATCCCTGGAATTCGCAAGTTTGCAGATATTCCCGAGCAGTTCACGCTCGCCGTCTCGCTGCACTCCGCTATCCAGACAACGCGCAACAAACTCATGCCGGGTGTTAAGAAGTACACGCTGCTTCGACTTCACGAGGCACTCCAGCTCTATACCGAAAAGACCGGACGCCGCCCAACCTACGAGTACGCCATGATTGAGGGTGTCAACGACACGAACCCCGAGATGCAGGCACTCTGCGACTTCTGCGAGGGCACGCTGTGCCACGTCAACCTGATTCAACTTAACGATATCGAGGGCAGTCCGCTCAAGCCGTCGCCGATCCATAAGGTTGAAGACCTTCAGCGCCGCCTTGAGTCTCGCGGCATCGAGACCACGATCCGTAATTCCCGCGGCAACGATATCGACGCGGCCTGCGGTCAGTTGAAGCAGCGTTTCAAGGTTCAAAAGAACGCATAGGGGAGACACACCCCAAACGTTTCATATGAAACATCGAACGGCCTCGGTTGTTTAATTGCAACCGAGGCCGTTTCATATCAACCAGCTATCCGCATCACACGATTGTTCAACGACTATTTCGGAAGAAATAAGGGATCCTTGTTCCGGTAATCAGACAAGGACCCCTATAAAATAGGCGAGTAATTGTTAGGTACCTAAAAACCCACATTCTCCCATTGATGATTTACCCAGTCTTGATTGATTTTGGGATTCTTTGTTACCTGGGCCGTTCGCATGGCAACATCTTCAGTCATAACATCCATTTTCTTCTTAGATGTATCAACGATATCCTGGGCACTACGGAGTAAACGCCCACGAAGTTCTTCATCCGTAGCGATCTTATATCCTGCAAATGCACCAGCAACTACCGTTGCTGCCAAAGCGACAGCTGTCAAAATCTTATTCTTCATCCTGGTTAACCTGTTCAAATTGAATCATTTCACCCAGAATACGTGAGAGCTCTTCCTCATCTTTGAACTCAATCTCGATCTTGTTCTTCCCTCGTGAACTCTTCACACGTACGTTGGTATTAAATACCTGACGAAGAACACGCGCAGCCTTCTTGAACGACTGAGGTGTTGCTGGCCTAGGAGTCTTTGGTGTCTCTCCGGCAGAAAATAACGGAGCAAGATTTTCTGTCGCACGGACCGAAAGACCTTCCGCAACAACCTTCTCCGCAAGCCTAATTCTGGCATCATCATATGGAACGGCAAGAATCGCCCTAGCGTGACCTGCCGTCAGTTTTCCTTCGAATATCATCTGCTGTACGACTTCAGGAAGATCGAGTAGGCGAAGCGAATTTGTAATTGCAGAACGTGACTTGCTGACAGCCTTTGATAGAGCCTCCTGTGTCATCCCGCTTGCATCAATAAGCTGACGATAGCCTTTTGCCTCTTCGACTGGATTGAGGTCAGAACGTTGAAGGTTTTCAATAAGCGCAAGAGCAAGCATTTCTTCATCATTAACTTCCTTAATGATGACCGGCAGTTCCTCAAGTCCCGCCAGCTTGGATGCCTGATAACGACGCTCGCCAGCAATGATTTCATAGCCGTTGCCATGCTTACGAACCAAGAGCGGCTGTAAAACACCGTGTTCCTGGATAGACTCACTTAGCTCGCGAAGTTCAGTTTCATTGAAGTGAATTCGAGGCTGATTCGGGTTGGGAACAATATCTTCGATGGGCAGCTTGGTTTCGGAAGTCGATGCAGAAGACGAACCACCGGTTTCATATTCAGCTTCAGAAACCAGTGCGCTCAATCCACGACCTAATCCACTGCGTTTTTTAGGGCTAGGCACGCTTGATCACCTCTTTTGCAAGATTCATATATGCTTTTGCACCCTTATTTTGCGGTGCATAAGTAATAACCGGCTCTCCAAAAGAAGGAGCTTCTGAGATTTTGACCGTACGGGGAATCAGCGTCTTAAAGGCCTTATCACCAAAGTACGACTGAACCTCTTCAACAACCTGATTCGATAGCGAAGTACGCGAGTCATACATAGTCATAAGCACACCATAGGTGTCTAAGCCCTTGTTCAGACGCGATTTGACCATCTTCATTGACTCAAGCAGCTTCGTAACGCCCTCGAGTGCGTAGTACTCGCACTGAATCGGAATAAGAACGCTGTCTGCTGCGGTCAATGCGTTGATAGTAAGAAGGCCGAGCGAAGGGGGACAGTCAATGAAAATAAAATCGAACTCGTCCTGAATCGGCTCAAGCAAATCTT
>OLPU01001718.1_pt1 | contig 15783 bp, 18 predicted proteins | sample 1673111 | NCBI WGS metagenome assembly OLPU01 (sample SAMEA3136755, study PRJEB25190) | human gut metagenome | reverse complement strand
AGTCTCAATACTGCTTTTTCGTTTGCACCACCTTCGATTCTTTCCTTAACGATTTACTTATCTGTACTCAACGATTTCTTCGAATGGTTTCCTCGGTCTTTTGTCCGGAGCTTCGTCGGCAAAGCCAACCGCAACAATTCCTGTCAACCAGTTTATCTTTTTCTTTCGATCTCATCTGGCTTATATTTCCTTATACTTCTTCTATTCTCAATTTCTCGTATCATAGATTTCTCTCTTCCTTGGAGACTTGCCCTCAAGGCTCATTTTCCCCTATGATTTCCAACCTATCCTTCCCAACATGACATTTCAGGGAAAGCACCTCAACACCTGCGTCCTTTGCCTCCTCCAGTGCAATGCCAAATTCGGGATGCATTGCCGTATTCGGCCTGACTTCACTGATTTCCTCCATTTGAATCACAAATGCAATCAAGCATTTATATCCTTGTCCGCACGCAGCTGCAAGTTCCCGTAAATGCTTAACTCCTCTTTCCGTCGGGGCATCCGGAAAATATCCAATTCCGTCTATATCAAGGGTGCAGCCTTTGACTTCCATTAGATATTTTTGCTTTCCTTTTTTCATATAGAAATCCATCCGGCTGTTTCCAAAGACATACTCTGGTTTAATACAATCATACCCCTGTTTGATCAGCCATTCTTTTACCACTTTATTCGGCGCCTGGGAATCAATGTTAACCCACATCCCATTCTTTTTAACCGCAATCAAATCATAACGTGTCTTTCGATTTGGATTCTTTTCTATGCAATCTTCCAAAATCACTTCCGCCCCTGGCAGCAGTAATTCACGACAACGGCCCGTATTCTTTACATGAACCAATTCTACCTCTTCCGCTCCGTCAATCTTTACCCGCGCAATAAAACGATTGGGACGTTCTATGAAAAATGCTTCCACTATCTTATCATATTTCATGTGCTGTTTCCTATTCTCTTATCATTCGATAGAATGTTCCGGTACCAATTCCTGTTGTCAACTCATAAGCTTGTCCATCAATCCTAAATCCTGCTTTTTGATAGCACTTTACCGCTCTGATATTCCATGTACGAACTTCCAGATACAACGGCTTGTCAGGATATAACTTTTTTGAAATCTCATAAGTAATCAAGAGCATTCGTTGACCATAATGTTTATTACACAAATCAGGATTTACGCCTATTCCAATAAATACCTCTTCTTTTTCCTCCAATATATTGACAAATCCTACCAATATGCTTTCATCCCAAAAACCATAATAATTTTTTTCACTTTTGGGATTCATGAATCCTATCTGTCGAACTTGCATTTCTTCATAAGCAGGAAGATTATACAAATCGTATTCTCCGCCATATTTCCATGCACATATTTGTCGTTTTGCATCTTCTGATAGATTTCTATATACTAATTCATTCATAACATTTGCCTCGTCGAACTTAAAGTTATCAGTCTGTTTCATCTTTTTTATACCTTTTATTGGCTCTTCATTAGGATGTGTGGTATAGAAAAACGCTTTGGAATCTCAACTCACAGCAGCAATGTTGAATCAGTCCTGCTCCAGCTTTACCTGCTCACCTGTGTCTGCCTCAAATTCCTCTAGCTGCTTAAGCCAATATTCCTTATCTTTATTTGTTATCATTCTTATGACTTTACATGGATTTCCTGCCGCTATCACACTATCCGGAATATCCTTTGTGACAACCGACCCAGAGCCTATGACAACATTTGAACCTATGGTCACACCCGGATTGATGACCGTATTGCCACCGATCCATACATTATCGCCTATTGTAACCGGCTTGCCAAGCTCCACACCGGTATTTCTGATCATCGCATCTATCGGATGACATGCACAGTATATATTGACCCTTGGCCCCAGAAATGCGTGATCTCCAATGATGACATCACACTGATCCAGAACTATCAGCCCTGTATTTGCATAGAAATAATCTCCCACGTGTATATTGGTTCCATAGTCACAATAAAAAGGTGGCTCTATATAACACTCCTTTCCCATGTGTGCAAATAATTTTCCAAGATATTCTCCGGTTCTTGTCATAGTCTCAGACCTCGAAGCACTGTTGAACTTATCTATCTTTTATTAATACACATAAAGGTACATTCCAAACCAATGCAATGCAGCCCCCAGCATCACAAAGATATGCCAGATAAAGTGCATCCCCTTGGTGTCCTTCACAAATGGAATCATGCCGAGCGTATAGACAATACCACCGCCCACGATCCATCCCAAAAGCGGCTTGTCATTTCTGAACCAATCTGGAATGAACATGATGGCGCTCCATCCGATGACGAAGTACAGCGTATAGTGTATCGGTCGGAACCTGCCTGGTCCGAACACACATATGATGGTGATCCCCGCTATGATGAGCGCCCACTGCACACAGAACAACACTATTCCAAGCACATTTTCCCAGTACACAAGGTACATCGGAGCAAATGTTCCGCCTATCAGCAGATATATCGAGGAATAGTCAAATCTTCTCCAGATACGCTTGACTGCTAGCCCGGATTTATATGAGTGATACAGGCAGCTCATAAGAAACATCAATATCAGTGATATTCCATAAAAACACGATGCCATCACTTTGAGCCCTGTGTCTGACTTCAGGAGAAGAAGGACAAAGCCGGCTATGGCAAGTCCTGCTCCTATTCCATGGGTGACTGCATTTCCCACTTCCTCAAGCACGGTGAGTTTTGGTGGCTCATTCAGTTCCCTGTAGTGCTGCCTTTTTGCTCTTTTTGCCTCTTTCTTCTCTTCTTTTCTTTTCTCTTTGTCCAGCTCAGCTTTCTGCTGAGTGCTCATATCTGATTCCGAGTTCTTTAATTCTGCCATATTTAATCCTGAAACTCCTTTCTATCTATAATTCTATCTATAATTTATTCTGCTATCTATAATCTACACTGTCTTACAACCGCAGTTTCCTGCACCGTACAGAGTACAGCCCTGGTTTCATCATCGCAGATCGCTAAAGTGCCTCAAACACCTGCACCCCGCGTCTCTTCAGCCATATCCTAAACAAAACTGCAGCGGCTGCCGTCAATGCAGTGCTTATTGCTAGATACATTGTCGCTCCGGTAAAACCTCCGAATAACAAATATCCCACCACAAGTACAATAATATACACAAAATTAGATAAAAGAGCAACAAGTACACCCATGCTCTGCTTCACGACTGATGCTTCCGACGTCCAGTCAAGCTTTGGCATCTTGAGATTGACTGCAAGCCCTATGTATGCAGTCAAGCACACATAAAGACATGGTATCAGTAACATCATCACGCCATCTACAAGTGATGGTGTCACAAAAACAAGCATCACTATATCAAGGATCAGCGCCGGAATCAGGGTAAGTATCACATGCATCCTCAGTTTTGCCCTAAGTATCTGCCACGATGTGACTGGAAGCGAACGCACGATCCAAAGATTCTTTCCCTCCAGAGATATCGATGGTGCAGTCAGATCATTCATCGACGCGGCGGCACATACGGCTATACACGCCCCAATTATAAGTACACCATCCGGTAGTCCGGGAGTTTTCGTAATCATATCTACTACATACTGTCCTTTAACAAGACAAACCACTGCCATAGCGATCATTATCAATGTCCCCAGGGAACAGTTGAGCATATATACGGCAGATGCTGCCAGTCTTTTGAACTCTTTCTGAAGAAGTGCTGCATCCTGGCTCTGCGCCTTTGCAGCTTTTATTATATTCTTCCTTTTTGTATGTCCGGCTTTTGTCGTCACGATTCCGATGAATGTTCTCTCAAGTACCAGCCACACTGCAAGAGAGATGATCAATGTGCCTGTTGCCACAAACGCCAGCTGCAATCCATCTCCTGTAGCCGCACGACCAATTGAATAGAGCGGATATGCAGCACCTTTTATCTTTGCACTGTATTCTCCGCTGTTTGCCAGGATCTTTGAGAGCAGCTTATTTGCATTCATGTATACAGCATAATATGCGGCTATAAATGCCAGTGACAATACAACTGTCACAAAGCTCTTATTTCTGGTCTTATTGCCTATCTTCCCCACTACCCAGCCAAGTATACATGAGAGCACCAGTATGACAAATGTCAGAAGAACCAGTACTATAATAGATGACACGACCGGCCACACACCGGGATGGGCTACTATTCCATATACTATGATACCGGGAACCATGGCGGTCACGGCGAACATCGCACCCATGATGTACACTCCTGACAGTCTTGCAAATAATATAGCCCTGACCGGGATGGGCAGTGACAGCATCAGGTCATTGTCTTTTGCCTGATACAAGCTCGCATATGTATTGAACACACTTCCTAATATACCGATGGTCAACGCCATCATAGACATCATCGCCATGTACATCCAATCAAGCCCCGCAGAACAAAGCGGCTCACACACCGAATATGCCTCCATTCCGAACATGGCTCCCATACAGCCCTGCAGCACTGCCACATAACTGATGATACCCAGAACTACAGCACCTTTGGATCTGGACTTTCCAGTCTTCCGGTCAACGAAAAATCCACTGAACAGCATCTTAAGCTGTTTCTTCATCAATATCCTTATCATGACTCACCCTCCAGATCAAGGAACACGGATTCAAGTGACTCGTCTCCCTTCACCTGCTCCATTATGCCCGCCTTCACCAGTCGTCCGCCTTTTATGATCGCCACTTTATCGCACAGCTTTTCTGCGACTTCCAATACATGTGTGGAGAAGAATATCGCCCCTCCGTCATCGCACATTTTTCTCATCATCTGCTTGAGTATATGGGAAGCCTTTGGATCGAGTCCGACAAACGGTTCATCCATGATGACAAGTTTCGGCTCATGTATCCATGCTGATATGATTGCCAGTTTCTGCTTCATACCATGGGAATACTCGGATATCAGCTGTCCTAGGTTGTCTTTTATCTCAAATGCGTCAGCATATTTGTCTATGAGCTCGTCCCTGACTTCCTCCGGCACGTCAAATATATCTGCTATAAAATTCAAATATCCGATTCCGGTCATAAAATCATACATATCTGGATTGTCAGGAATATATGCCATCTGTTTCTTGCATTCCAGCGGTTTTTCCTTTATGGACACACCATCTATAAGGATATCTCCCTCCTCAAAATTCAGGATCCCTTTATGTCCATACCAAAAAAATTTATTTTCCCCGACACATTGTTGGTAAGCCCTAAAATACTTCGTAGAGTGGTTGTCTTACCTGCCCCGTTGTGTCCGATGAAACCATATATCTCCCCCGGCATTATATGTAGGCTTAGATTGTCCACCGCCAACTTATCTCCATATCTCTTTGTGAGATTTTTTATTTGCAGCATATTATTTTCTCCTTTTTCAAAACAGGGGACGGAGGTACCTGACCTCTCCGTCCCCATAGATTATCGCGCTCTATGCTTATTTCGCTTCATCCTGCCCCTGAACTCATCAAGTGCCGCGCGACCAGGTCCCGTCATAGGTTTGATCCACCTTCCTTTTAACAAGTACGGTGTCAGTATGACAAATCTCAGAAGTTCATCCGTGTAAACAAATGAGAACACTGCGAGGAATGGCAGCTTGAGCACCATTCCTGCTACCCATGTAGCCGGGACCGAAAACAACATCAGTCCACTGATCTCCATAACTGTTCCAACGATGGCCTCACCGCCTGCACGGAAGCACTCGTTCTGTATATAGCAGCATGTTCTGACTGCTCCGAAGAACAGATATATTATAAGCATATACTTTGTGTACATCATCGCCTCAGCCCCGAGTCCAAACAATCCAAACAGCGGATTGTGCAGCAGCATCGTGATGAGCACAATTGTGAATGTGATGGCAGGACATACCAGTGCAGCTCTCTTGGCATAGGAAAGTCCCCTGTCCAGATTACCCGCGCCAACTTCATTTCCCACGGCAACGCTGGACGCATTTGCCAGACCACCAAAGAATGCATATACAAACCCTTCACATACACGGAATGCAGCCATGGCGGCTATGGCGGAATCACTCTGATGTCCCATGACAACGTTGATTATCATCTGGCCCACGCCATAGAGGATCTCGTTGCATACGATCGGGAATGCCTTGGACGCATAGGACTTCACAAATCCCATATCAATATCAAATGCCTTTCGCGCACTGAACTTTATCTCATGCCTGCTCTTTGCAAGATACAGAATGAGCAGCGCTATGTTCACGATACCAGACACCAGTGTACCTATAGCCGCACCAGCAACTCCCATCTTGGGAGCACCAAATTTACCATAGATCAACACAAAATTTATACAAAAGTTGAGTAAAAGTGAGATGACCGAGCATACCAGTGGCACCTTCACCCTCTCCGTTGACTTAAGGAGTGCTGTAATTATTGCGGCAAATACCTGAAGCGGATAAGACCATCCAACTATTCTCATATATGGCTTCGCAAGTGCTATGATCTCTACTTTATCTGTATATATTCCAAGTATCCACCCCGGTGCAACCACAGTCACCACCGCAAATGCTATTCCAAATATTCCCGCACATATGATCGCCAGACCAAATGCCTTGTTCATTCCCTCTGGATCCTTGGCACCCCAGTATTGAGACATGAACAGAAGGGAGCAGCTGACAAATCCCCAATATGTTGAAAACAAAAGTGATCCTATCTGTGCACACACGCCAACCGCCGCAACGGCGATCTCGCCCTCACTTCCTATCATGATGGTATCAACCATACTAGCGGTGGTCGCCAGCAGATTCTGCATCGCAATAGGCACAGCAAGCACAGCCAGCATTCTGGCAAATTCTTTCCATGTCACCTTTTTATTATTTTTTACAAAGCCCGTAGCAGCACTTCCCATTTTTGTTACCTTTTCCTGTTATTATCTCTTTCATCATTTAATTTGATGCGTCCGATTATTGTACTCCCGAATAATTGTATTTGCAATGGCTTTATACCTGTAGTATGAAGTATTTTCTTATTAATTTTAACAGTCGCACCACTTTTATTCCATCTGTGATGCGCCAAGCCTTGTTATTTTCAAGTATTATATTTTTGTGTGCCATTGTTACATACTGTTGTTGGTTGACAAATCTTCAAGCTCACGCTCTACTCTCTCAAGCTCGCCGTCACTCCAGTTCTCCCCCAGTGCAAATACTGCCCTGCACACACTGAAGTTCACCTCGCCATCTGCGTTGATCTCCCCGGAGATCACTCTGTGGGATATCTTCTGAAGTGTGGAAAGTATGTCTATCCGCACGTCCGATATGACAGAAGGCTCTGCCACATTGCCATCTCTATTGCCTTCCTCGTGCTCTGTCCGTTCTTCTCTGTACACGCTCTCCCAGTCATAATCTGCAGTCCTGCCACATGGTGCACCGCATACACTGCAGTCAGGGACAATTGTATGCTTATCAGCATGCACCCTTGCGATCATCGCCTTCATGTCTGCATCAGAGATGCCAAGAGCAATATCAGACATGTGCAAACCTTCTATTATTATGTTATTTGTATCATCAGTCACATGCATCATCCCATCAGTGGCTCTCACCAGCCCTATCAGAGCACCGACCAGACGACTGCCTGTCTCAGTTGTAATTCTTATTTTATCTTCCATTGTCTTTACCTTTCATGGTGCTGTGAAGAGAATGTCAGTCAAGAATTCTTCCATCTATTGATATTGTTGCAACCTGCCATGGGATAAACTTGCCGCTGTCCTGAAGTGCCTTCTTCGCAGCCATCTCCAGTCCTCCACAACAAGGAACCTCCATACGGACTATTGTAACACTTTGTATGTCATTTCGCCTGATAATCTCTGTAAGTTTCTCTGAATAATCGGCACTGTCAAGTTTCGGACAGCCGATCAGAGTCACATGTCCCTTTATGAATTTCTCGTGGAACGATGCATAGGCATAGGCTGTACAACCCGCCGCTATAAGCAACTTTGCACCATTAAAGTATGGCGCATTTACCGGGGCAAGTTTGATCTGCACCGGCCACTGTGTGAGCTGGCTCGGGCGCTCATAATTATATATGTCACCCGCCTGCTGATTGACTGTTTTATCAGTTGTACTCTGTACGCATTCTACTGCTGCCTGTTCATAGGAGCTTGCCTGTACCGCTTCCCCTGAAGCTGCTGCCGGTCTCCTGAATATGCTTCTCGCCATAGAACCAGGGCAACCGGAGTGTGCCGGACTTTTTTCATGCATCACCCCTGAGCCAACCATATTTTTGGATTTTTCTGCATCGAGTCTTGCCTGTTTGTTTGCCATGACTGCCGCCTCATCATACGCAGCCGCCTCTCTCTCCACAAATGTTATGGCTCCTGTAGGACACGACGGCAGGCAGTCGCCAAGTCCATCACAATAATCGTCTCTGAGCAGCTTTGCTTTGCCGTTTACCATGCCTATAGCACCCTCATGGCACGCATTTGCACAGGCTCCACATCCATTACACTTGTCCTCGTCTATCTGTATAACTCTTCTTATCATATATATTTCCTCCAATCTTTTTCCTGCTTTTAACGTCATTATATTCAGTCAGAGCATTTGTGTATGTTGAATTTTCAACATAAAAATGTTATACTTTTCAGGGACAATCCTTGTGACAAAAGAAGCGTCCCCACTAAGAGGTAATATGAACAAATACATGGACACATTATTGAAATCCAGTCTTTTTTCCAGTATCACCGCTGATGATGTTGACTCCGTACTGGACTGTCTGGGTGCAATCATCAAAAAATACCAAAAAAATGAGTGTATTCTCATGGCTGGCAACACAACAGAATATATAGGATTGCTGCTTACAGGCAAAGCGATAGTCATCCAGGAGGATTACTGGGGTGGTCAAAGCGTCATGTCTGCCATCCTGCCCGGACACACGTTTGCGGAATCATATGCCTGTACCCCTGGCTCCGTACTCGACGTCAGCGTATATGCTGAAGCTGCAAGTTCTGTATTGTTTCTGAATGTTCAAAAAATGCTCACCACCTGCCCGGTAACATGTGGCAGACATAATCAGATGATAAGAAATCTCCTGTGCGATCTCGCCGGCAAGAACCTGAGGCTCGGCGAAAAATCAAAGCACATGAGCCAGAAAACAACCAGGGATAAGTTGCTCTCCTACCTGTCATCGGAGATGCACAGACATGGCAGCAACGAATTTGATATACCATTTTCCAGACAGCAGCTCGCTGACTTTTTGTCCGTGGACCGCAGTGGACTGTCTACTGAACTTGGCAGGATGAAGACTGATGGGCTGATTGACTTCCACAAATCTCATTTTGTTCTTAAGTCTCCTGCCCAGGGGTGGACTGATGTATGATGTTGATGTATCATGTAATTAACTGTTCAGGGAGATTCATTAAAGATGGGGGATTTTCCCTGATTCAGGATTTATCAATATAATATGATCAGGAGGGATTTCAATGAAACCAATGAAAACTATCAAAGACGGATGGAACAAATTCACTGTTGTCGTAAAGGATAAAGACTACTCAACAAGAGAGGCCGTGCTTTTCGCTATCTGCACATTCCTCACAGGACTTGTACTCGGAATGCTCTGCTCTCCTAGAAAGAGCCAGACATTTGGCTCATACAACGGCAACTGCAGCGATGGCGGCTGTAACTGCGACTGCGATTATGATGAGGACGATTTTGAGTAGGCTGCGAACTGATAACTAATATCCCAAAGCAAAAGACAGGTGTCGATTATCTGACATCTGTCTTCTGTGTTTCACAGGATACATTTCACTTATATCTTCCAGCTCACCGCCAGCTCTCGTGAGTCTACAAATCTTCTATAGATTCCATCCTGCTTCATGAGCTCCTCGTGGGTTCCCTTCTGGGCTATTCTTCCCCGATCCACCACTACTATCTGATCCGCATGTCTTACGGTCTTGAGTCTATGGGCGATCATGATGATCGTCTTCTCCTTTGTCAGAGCGTCCACTGCAAGAGTAAGCTCCTTCTCGTTCTCAGGGTCAACATTTGCAGCCTCCACAACCTCTTCATGGGTTATCTCACCCAAATCCACATCCCAGAATCTAGCGATCAGATTGCACAGGGTTGTCTTTCCACCGCCAGATGGTCCGACGATCGCCGTCGTTGTCTTCTCCGGTATGGTGAGTGAGATTCCGTCTATTATCTTTCTCTTGTCGTAAGAGAACTCTATATTCTTAACCTCTATATCGTGATTTTCAGGATTGAGTTCCTTTCCATCTATATCCATTGTGTCAAGTCCGAGCACTACATTTGCCCTGACGCAGGCTTCATTTGCCGCATTGAGTCTCTTCGTCTGCTTGCCGGCATTCTGCATCACAGTATTTATCACAAGGAATATGGCAACTCCTGCAAGTGATACCAGCGCGATCCTCCAGTCGCAGAGCAGGATCATGAGTATGATCATGGATGTCTCGAGAAGTCCCTGAGTCGTAAGCATGACTACTCTCGTAGCCACATCTCCCAGATTCTCCATGGTATTTGCCGTGACTGATGCGATCTCGCCTATTCCTAATTTGGTTTGGGTATAACAGAATTCACCGCCAAATTCAACTACGGATTGCAGTTCTTACAAGGTTCATATCCCTCAGATATAAGCTCGTCCCTTGTGGTCGTTCTCTCAGATTTATTCACTTCCTTCATCTGTTTCACACTCCTGCATGATGGCTTATGAAACTTACCGGTGTTGGTGTTGACTATGTATGTATCCTCATCCGCAGACTCCTTCTGGATCTCCGATGTATCACTGCCAATATCTGACTCCGTATCCTGAGTTTCTCCGATCATTCCAGCTTCTGCTGTCTGGTCATCATCTCCTTTTTCCTCTGATACTTTAGTGCTGGCATTCTCTCCCGGCACCACATAATCCGGATCCGCTTCGCTGTCCCCTGTAGCATAGTCGATTATCACGCCTGGCTGTACATTGTACACATACACATTGAAACTTACTCCTGCGCCTTTATCCTCCACGGACTCCGCCTCCATCTGCACTCCGGACGCAACCAGATTGTCTCCATCGTATACAGGTGTAACCCTGTAAAGCACATGATTTCCAGTACTTTCCACATAATCAGCTACCTCATTTTCAAATGGCAGCATGCCAGTGACATTCAGATATCTGGTTCCAGTTATCAGATTCTTTTCATTTGCATTCTCCCCGGCAAGCTGATATCCGATCAGATGGCAGCGATTATACAGATAATTGCCGTCTATACGATCATTGTATTTAACTGTATGCCACCCTGAAGGCTTTATCATACCTATCTCGCCGCGCTCCTCCGTTGGCATAATCTCCTTACAGATATTGGCATAGGCAACTCCACATCTTCCAAGAAAGTCCAGGTCGCTGTAATTCTCAAATGCCTCCGTCACCATCTCATCCTCACTGAAATAAGGCACATTGCCATTTATCTCACAATATGCCTCTCCCGAATATATGGGAATATCAGCAATCTCCATGCTCGAAGCCTGCTGATCTGCAATATTCTCAGATGCTGCCGCACTGCTTTCAGGTGACATGTTGCCGGTGTTATCTTTTTTCTCCGCAACTGTGGTATTCTCTGATTCTGAGGTATCTTCTACAGTCTCCTTCTCATATCCCTTTACCGCGGACCTGCTGCCATCCGCAATTCCTGACATACTGCACCCGGACATCAGCAATGCAAATATTGCTACATACAGTACACTGTAAAATTTTCTTTTCACGTCACATTCTCCTCTCTGAAAATGTTATCCCTGCCTATATACATCCTATTAAAATTTAGCTATCTTTTTCCAAAATGTATAATAACATTCTACATTTTGTCATCCGTTTTGTGAATACATCCCCGCATAAAACCTCAATTCAAAACAAAGAGTTTTCACTAGCTGCTTTAACAAATCATTGCAACAAAAAAGAGGATATATACCACATGTGATACATATCCTCCTTACAATTTATGCTTCCTTGTGTAAGCTTTTCCCTACACCATTCCATTTGCGACCTTATACTTGTAGAGCATCTCCGCATGATTCTGCTCCTCGATCTGTATATCCGCCAGAAGCTTTCTCACCGCGCTCTCGCCAAATGCAAATATCTCTCCATTGTACTCGCCTGACACAAGCTTCTCTGTTCCAATACAGTCTGTTGCAAGGAACTCATCATTCTTCTTATCCTCGGAATCGTCCATCATCTTGTATGTCTGCTTTGGCTCATAATCTTTTCCATCGCTGTCATTGCAGTCACACTGTGGAACCTGTCCGTCAAGCACCTGGGTAAGTGAATCATAGTGCTTCTGCTCTTCCTTCTGTATAGTCTGGAACAGATTCTTAAGCTCAGGATCCTTCGCCTGCTCCGCATATCTTCCATATTTCTCCACACAGGACTTCTCCTGTGTCTGAAGATCCTGGATAACTGTTTTCTCTTTTTCCTTTAATATCATAGCAATACTCCTTTCGATTAAAATTCATCCCATCGCATAGATATTATTGTCCAAAATAGTACAGCTCTATTCCTACATCTCTATTTTTTTATATTTTTCTGCCTTCTGGTCATTTATATATATGTATGGCAATGAAAAATCTCAGGACCGTGTCATACAATAAAAGGCGAATGCCCTGCAATTGTCATACAGCCATCCGCCATTATATCACATATATTTATTTCTGTAGTCTCACAAACTCTCTGCAATAAGCCACATACATTACAATCAACACAAGTCCAACAGCCACTATTGGCATCACGCCTGTGTCAAATGCAAACATGCTCATAAACGTAAGTATCCACATGACAAATCCTGCCTTAATTCCAGTCATAAATCCCTTCTTGGAGGATTTGGCTATCATGATAAGCTCAGCCTCGTCCGATGTGTTCTCCCAGTCACGGCGAAAATGCATATCGAATATATTTCCGCTTTTCTCCGGGTTAAGCTTCTTCTCTTCATCGATGACAAGCTTTTCAACCACACAATACAGTGTCATAGATATCAGAAATACAAGCTCAGACAGCACTGTCAGGAATGTGCCACGCCCATCACTGTACGTCCTGTCCACAGCGTATATACACACCGGAAACAACACAAGTCCAACGAACACGATGACACACGGGAGATATGAGGCAGTCGTGATCCGACTCTCTATATCCACTATCACATCCTCGTTCTCTCCGTCCCAACCTCTGATCATCCTCTTTATCTTCCCATACATGACAAATGACACCACAAACGTCGCCAGCATGAGCACACCATATACTATAGGCAGCGTATCAGCTGTTATCCACCATATATGATCCCAGTTGATCCCATCCAATGTGTCCTTGTTCACCGCGGCAAGCCTTCCCGCCAGGAAACCTCCCAGCAGACTTGCCAGGATCATGACCGCAAATATTATATATATCTTCAGATTACTTTTCTTGTTCACTTTTTTATCAGTATCCTTCATCTCATATCCTCTTTTCATTCTATGAATTAACACGACCTTATCCATATGTCAGGAATCATTCCTTATCATCCTCGTATTGGAATATATCCTCCACGCAGACACCACATACCTTCGCGATCTTCAGTGCCAGTGTCACCGATGGGCTGTAGTCGCCCCTCTCTATCTGGCTTATCGTCTGCCTTGATGTCTGCACCAGTGCACCCATCTCCTGCTGGTTTACCCCCAGCTTAGCCCTGTATTCCTTCAGCTTGTTGTACAGCGGCATCTATATCACCTCCAGCTTGTTAATCTGTATTGTCATCATAATCAGATCCATTATCTGTTTATGCCGTCCTCTCCATCAGAGCCCAATCCTTTTATTACATTGTCCGCATCTTCAGCTTCTGCTCTGTCTGCCAGCCCATGCTCTGCATACTTATGTGTGGATGTCCCCCATATCATGGAAAAGCTTATTCCAAAACAGAATCCAATGGAAATTCCAAGCGCCAAATTGTCAAACAGCATTCCATACACTATACCAAGTGCAACACCTATGATAATTCCAAGTGGTGCGCCAGTGGTTTTATCGCGCTTACACACATATATTTTATCCCTCAAAAAGAATCCATCACTCTTCCCATCTCCAAATACAACTATCACATTCTGATACACATTGCTGTGGGCAACCTCCATCATGTCATCTGCCAGATTCTCCACCTCAGGATGAATGTAATACTTTCTAAGCTTGTATATACTGAGTACATCCTTGCCACTTTCAGGTTCAGGCGTCAACTCACTCCTGGCAATATCTTCTTTATCAAAGATAAAGCAGCTCCACATCTGTTTCTTCCTGAAAAATCCATACACCGGAAGCCCCTTCTTCAGACTTTCCCGGATCTCATTCTCAAGCTCATTTATATCACAGACCTCAGCCATAGCATCTCCTAGCTTGTGCTTCTTTAACATTCTTTCTGTGATCATTGTCACGGAATACCCCTTGACCTGCGTCTTCAATTTGTCCACTGGTTGGGAGACGATCATGCCCTCAAACATAGCTTGTAGTGTTTCACAGGTAGATTTCTTATTACCTTTATCCATGCCATTTTCACTTAGATTGTCCTTTTTATTTACACCTTGCTTTTCCCTCATATCCTCATAACTCCATTTTAATTCTTACCACTAAAATCCCATTCCAAATTCAAGCTATATATATTATATATGCCAAATGACAACTATAGTTGTCATTCCTTTTACAATTGAGTATAACAAATGACAAGGAAAGTTGTCAATAGCTTTTGACAACTTTCCTTGTCATCTCAATATTGGAACGGAGGCACCTGAAACCTGGAGAACCGCCAGACTGATGCCTGGCAGTGCAACAACTAAACAATTGAGCAAGATCATCTTTTGTTAAATTATATCATACTTCTCCACATCCACGACTGCCTGTCCCACACATAACAGCTCTATTCCATCCGCTTCAATAGGTGTATATATCGCCGTGCTCATTGTCATAGCTCCATCATTTACAAACAGCTCTATCGAATTCCTGTCCAGTATAAATCTGAGCTTTATACTATCTTGAGCCTCCTGCTGTTCATCAACCTTTTCCTTGACATCCCCGTAACATTCTGCTGATTTCACGCAGGCCCTTCTGATACACACCACATCTTTCTCAAATCCGGCAAATGTCCTGTCCATCTCTATTATATTATTTTCTCTGTCATATATAAATCGAGTATAATATCCGCTTCCCTTTGCCAGATTCACGGTAAATCTGCTGTATTTGTTTCCAGTGATTACAAATGTCACATCCAGACTTCTTCCACTTATACCTTCCAGACTACGCCGTCCACTCACTACTTCATCTGAGTACCTGACCATATTAGCATGATACTTCTCTATCTCTCTCACTGGCTTCTGTATCAAGCATCCATTTTTCAGAGATATCTCCCTCGGAATCGTCATCATTCCCTGCCACTTCTGTCCACCGGGTATCCACAGATTATGCCACGACTGCATCCACGCTATCATTATCCTTCTGCCATCCGGCAAAAGTGTAGTCTGAGGCGCGTAGAAATCTGTTCCATAATCAAGTGATAATGGCTCTCCACCGTCAAATTTCTTCTCACCTTTATCAAATTCTCCAACAAAATAGATAGAATTATTTCCATTGTGGAATTCATATCCCTCTGCTTTCATTCCCGTAGGCGATACGAGAAGTACATGATGATCGTCTAATTTGAAGAAATCAGGGCATTCCCATATGCCGCCCAGATCACCTTCATTCCGTGCAAGGATACTCTCAAATGTCCAGCTTTCCATATCAGCGCTCGAAAGTAGTACCACAAGCCCCTTATTATCCTGATCCCCACAGCCTGCAGCCATATAGTATCTGCCTTCCTCAAGC
>OLPU01001717.1_pt1 | contig 15788 bp, 18 predicted proteins | sample 1673111 | NCBI WGS metagenome assembly OLPU01 (sample SAMEA3136755, study PRJEB25190) | human gut metagenome | reverse complement strand
CAAGTAATATGTAATGAACTAGGTCTTAACGAAGAGGAGAAATAGATAACTTCCAATTTGTATGTATGGTAAATCTAAACTGTATTTTAGTAATATTTCCTGAGTGGGGGCAAAAAGCGCCACCACATATAATAAACAAAGGGTTCAAGGGAAAAATCCCTTGCTAGAACAGCTTCTGGACGAAAAGGCTGCGTAGGCAACCGGCATCCTGCAGATAATATGCTGCAGGATGTATACATATATTACGGGACTTCATTCATAAGAGTGGAGTCTTTTGGTTTTATTCTTTCATCTTGGAAAAAGTTTTGGTTGAACAGAGGTTGAATGATGATAAGGTTTAGTTGGGACAATAGTGAACATATGTGTTTATCTATGAGGAAGAACAAAAGGATGGCAGGATATTAAAAGGTCTCCGGTTTAAATTTCCGATATATATGAATGGCAGGAATGTATTGGTTGTGGATAAACAGCATCATGTGTTAAAAATATAGTGAAGTATGGGTAAAAAGGACATTCCAGAACTGTAGATTTTACAGGTCAGGGGATGTCCTTTTTGCTGATATGGAAGTGTTCAATGGACAAGGTAATGATACTGAGAGATATTAAGACTGATAGGAATGATATCTATCTTATCTATTGTTACTTGTTCTGATTTCTCCATTCCCGTGGGGAGACACCATAAATATTTTTAAATGCACGGGAAAAATGAAGCTGATTTTCGTATCCGACAGCGGAACTGATGTCCGCAATAGATAAGGATGTCAGCTTTAACAATTCGGTAGCCTTTACCATGCGGTAGTTCATAAGAAATTCCTGCGGAGAGCGGCCAATAGAGTTGCGGAAGATTTTCCCCAAATAACTCCGGTTGATGCCACATACTGTAGCGATATCTTCGATCGAGATATTATTCTGAAAATTCTGTTCAATATAATTGATTGCTTCTTTTATATAATAATCACTCATGCGCCCACTGGAAACCAGCTTAGTAGATTTTGCTGATTGCAGCAGATAATCCATAAATAAATACAGATGGCCAATGAGATGAAAAGAAGATTCATGAGGATGATTTACAATATAAAGCATTTCATCAGCAAGTTTTTCACGCAATTCTTTGGAGTGTGAATGATAAATGGGCACATCTTTACACAAATCTGTGACACTTAAAGCTTCTTTTATACGCAAGCCATCAAATTCAATCCACATATATTCCCAGGGAAGCTGTTTATCGGCAATGTAGGTGTTGATCTGACCGGGAAAAATAATAAATCCCTGCCCGCTTTTTATGGAATAGGTCTGTGTTTCACCTTTTGCATTGTCAGCCATAAGGGTTCCGGTTCCGGAAAGAATGTAATGGAACAGATAGTGATTGCGTGTGGCAGGACCAAAAGAATGACCGGGATCACACTGTTCATATCCAAACTGATACATACACAGATCAATAAAATTTTCATTCGGAAAAATATTAAATAATATATTGCTCATAGAATACTCCTTATATACCAAAATGCGACATCAATATCTATTATAGCATAAAATATTGCATTTCGGTATAAAACTGAAAAAATACAGATATTTAAGGACGCATAAAGGTATGTTATAATTAGATTATCAAAAGCCAAGCGCATATATTTAAGAAAAGGAGAGAGGAATATGGCAAAAAGGAATATTTTCCGTGGTCTTGCGGCTGTGCTTGCACTGGGCATGTGCATGACAGGACTCGCTGGATGTGGAAGCGAAAAAAGGGCAGACGGGAAAACAGAAATCGAAGTGGTTTCCTACAAACCAGAAGCAGTTAAGGCATTTGAAAAAATTGAAAAGCGGTTCAATGAAACACATGATGACATTCATTTGACGATTTCATCTCCAAACGAAGCAATGACTATTTTAAAGACACGTTTTATCCGGGAGGATTATCCGGATATCATCGCAATCGGAGGAGACATCAACTATTCCAACTTTTTAGATGCAGATCTGTTTGATGATATTTCCAATCTGGATGAAGTCCAGACCGTAAAACAGGCATATCTGGATATGGATAAGGAACTGGAGTTTATTCCAAAGGATGGCACGTATGCACTTCCATATGTGGCAAACGCGGCAGGAATTTTATATAACAAAGATCTGTTTGAGGAAAATGGCTGGAAAGTTCCGACCACCTGGCAGGAATTTACCACACTGTGTGATGAAATAAAACAGAGCGGAACACTTCCGCTGTATCTGGGCTTTAAAGATACCTGGACCTGTCTGGCTCCGTGGAATGCGCTGGCAGTCGGACTCACCGATTCGGATACCTGCAATCAGGTAAATATGGGAAATACCACATTTTCCGATACGTATGGACCGGTAGCAGAAAAGATGCGTGCGCTTTTGGATTACGCCGAAAAAAATCCGTATGCATACGGTTATAACGATGCCTGTACAGCATTTGCCCGTGGGGAATCTGCCATGTATCCGATCGGAAGCTATGCAATTCCGCAGATTAAATCGGTCAACCCGGACATGAATATCGGCTCTTTTACATTTCCTGCAAATGATAACGAATCAGACAATGTATTAAATTCAGGAATTGATCTGCAGTTTTCCGTAATGAAAGCATGCAAAAATAAAGAGGCTGCATATGAAGTTTTAAAATATCTGTATGACGATGAGACCATTCAGATTTATCTGGATGATCAGGGCGGAATTGCCTGCAAAGACGGGGATTTTGCAATTCCGGAAACACTCAAGGATATGCGTCCTTACATTGAAAACAACCGCATGGCAGATTATCAGGATCACCATTATCCGAGTGAGATGAGTGTGGATGCCATGATCCAGACGTTCCTGCTGGATACAAGCGATAATGCACAGGAAAAGTTTTTGAAAAAATTTGATTCCGACTGGAAGCGCTATAACCGGGATCTGATTCGGAAAGTACAGGATTATCAGAAAGAACAGGAGGATGCACAATGAAAAAGAAAATGTCAAACAGGGACAAAACATTCTGGGCGGTTATCATACCGGTTGTAATCTTATTTTTTGCATTCAATACACTTCCAATGATCAAAGGTGTGATTTACAGTTTTACCAATTATAAAGGATACGGAACTTACGATTATGTCGGGTTCCGGAACTATGCAGATCTGTTTACGGATTCCCGCGTGGGAAAAAGCTATTTGTTTACGTTTAAATATGCACTGGCAGGAACGATACTGGTAAATGTGCTAAGTCTGATCATGGCAGTTGGATTAAACAGTGCAATCCGTTTTAAAAGTGCACTGCGCGGTATTTATTTTGTGCCGAATATTTTAGGAGGACTTGTCATCGGTTATATTTTTAGTTTTATTTTTACTTACATTCTTCCAACTGTGGGAAATGTGTTCCATATTGGATTTTTACAGAACAGTATTCTTGCAAGTGAAAAATACGCATGGATTGGTGTGCTGATTGTTGGTGTATGGCAGGCAGTTGCCATGAATACCATTATTTATATTTCCGGTCTGCAGACCGTCCCGGAGGAAGTTTACGAGGCGAGTATGCTTGATGGAGCAAGTAAATGGAAACAGTTCTGGAAAGTAACATTTCCACTGGTTATGCCGTTTGTAACGATCAATCTGGTGCTGAGCACAAAGAATTTCCTCATGGTATTCGATCAGATTATGTCATTGACCAAGGGAGGTCCGGCACAGAGCACGGAATCCATTTCTTATCTGATATATAAAAACGGTATGGATGGCGGACAGTTTGGATTCCAGAGTGCAAATGCAGTTATATTCTTTATTGTGATCGTGGCGATTTCACTTTTCCAGATGACAGTTATGAATAAGAAGGAGGAGCAGTTATGATGAAAAAAAAGCAGAAAACAAACTTGGTACTTACAATTGTTCTGATTCTGGGGACATTAACTGTATTTTTCCCACTGTATATGGCAGTGATTATTGCATTTAAGAAACCGAGTGAGATGACAAACGATGTGGCGGGTGCACTTTCTTTCCCGAAACAATGGAGTTTTGAAAACTTCCGTCAGGCAATGGAAGTGACCGATTTCTGGCGTTCTCTTGGAAACAGTTTACTGATCACTCTGGTAACGATCGTATTGGCAATTCTGATCCACTCGATTGCAGGCTATGTGATCGGGCGGGGCATGGCAAGAAGAAAAAGTTTCCGTTTTATCTATCTGTATATTGTCAGTGGTATGTTTGTTCCATTTTCCATCTTAATGATGCCGCTGGTAAAACAGACGGCACACATGGGACTTGGAAACCGTGCCGGTGTCATCGTGTTGTATCTGGTATTTTACATGCCAATGAATGTCCTGCTTTACAGTGGATATTTAAAAAATATTCCGGAAGCACTCGAAGAAGCAGCAGATATTGATGGGGCAAGTACCTGGACGACTTACTGGAGAGTGGTATTCCCGATGATGAAACCGATGCATGCGACGGTTGCGATTCTGACAGCCCTTGGAACATGGAACGATGTTATGACACCGCTTGTGATCATGTCCGGAACCGGACAGAATACGCTGCCGCTTGCACAGCTTAACTTCCAGACACAGTTTGGAACCAATTACAATCTGGCGTTTGCCTCCTATATTCTGGCACTGATCCCGATCCTGATCTTTTATATGATCTGTCAGAAACAGATTTTGAATGGTGTGGCAAACGGCGCAGTCAAAGGATAAAAAATAAAACGAGGTGGCTTCTATGGCAATTATATATTATCCAAATAAAAAAATCTTTACCCTGCATACAGCGCATACAACTTATCAGATGCAGGTCGATCCACTGGGATATCTGCTGCATCTGTACTATGGAGATAAAACAAACAGCCCCATGGATTATGTTTTAACCTATGCAGACCGTGGATTTTCCGGAAATCCTTATGCAGCGGGCATGGACCGCACCTATTCGCTGGATGCGCTGCCACAGGAGTATCCTTCCATTGGAACTGGGGATTACCGCAATATTGCGCTGAATATCAAAAATGAAAAAGGGGTGGAAAGCGCAGATCTACTTTTTAAAAGTTATGAGATTCGAAGCGGCAAATACCAGTTACAGGGACTTCCGGCTGTCTGGGCAGACAAAGAGGAAGCACAGACACTGGAAATTGTCCTTGCAGACGAAAACGCACAGGTTGAAGTTCATCTGCTGTATGGTGTTTTGGAAGAAAACGATGTCATTACAAGGAGCGTCCAGATTAAAAATACGGGAACTGGGCAGATTACGATTGAAAAGGCAGCGGCAGCCTGTCTGGATTTTGTACAGGGAGATTTTGATGTCCTGCGGTTTTATGGAAAGCATGCCATGGAGCGCAATCTGGAGCGTACGCCGCTGGGGCATGGAACCATTGCGTTTGGCAGCCGCAGGGGAACGTCCAGCCATCAGTATAATCCGGCAGTGATTTTGGCAGAAAAAGGAACAACAGAGACCGCAGGCATCTGCTATGGAATGCTGTTTGTATACAGCGGAAATTTCTCCTGTGAGGCAGAAAAAGATCAGTTCAACCAGACGCGCCTGCTTCTCGGATTAAATGAAGAACTGTTTTCCTATCCACTTGCGGAAGGAGAAACCTTTACGGTACCGGAAGTCATTTTGTCTTATTCGGCAGACGGATTGTCTGCACTGTCGCAGCAATATCATAACTGCATCCGCAACCATGTGTGCCGCAGCAAATATGTCCATATGCAGCGCCCGGTGCTGATCAACAGCTGGGAGGCAGCATATTTCGATTTTACGGGAGATACGATCGTGGATCTGGCAAAAGAAGCTGCTTCCCTTGGAATTGATATGGTAGTGATGGATGACGGCTGGTTTGGGAAAAGAAACGATGATAATTCTTCCCTTGGGGACTGGCAGGTCAATGAAAAGAAACTGGGGGGAAGCCTGGCAGAGCTTATTACCCGTGTGCATAATCAGGGGGTGAAATTTGGCATTTGGATTGAGCCGGAGATGGTCAATGAAGACAGCGACCTTTACCGGGCACATCCGGACTGGGCAATTCAGATTCCGGGGAAAAAGCCGGTGCGCTCGAGAAACCAGTTACTGCTTGATTTTTCCAGAAAAGAAGTGCGCGACTGTGTATTTGATCAGATTTGTGCCGTGCTGGATCAGGGAAAAATTGATTATGTCAAGTGGGATATGAACCGCAGTATGGCAGATGTCTATGCCGGAAATCTTTCCTATGATTACGTGCTTGGTGTCTATAATTTTATGGAGCGCCTGTGCAGCCGGTATCCGGATCTTCTGCTTGAGGGATGCAGCGGTGGCGGCGGCAGATTTGACGCAGGAATGCTTTATTATTCCCCACAGATCTGGTGTAGTGACAATACCGATGCAATCAACCGCACAAGGATCCAGTATGGAACGTCGTTTTTCTATCCGGTTTCCGTAATGGGGGCGCACGTTTCAGCGGTGCCGAACCACCAGACCGGACGGGTGACAAGTTTCCACACCCGAGGGGTGACGGCGATGGCTGGAACCTTCGGTTACGAATTAAACCCGGCGCTTTTATCCGATGAGGAAAAACAGCAGATCCGGGAGCAGATTAAAACATACAAGAAGTATGAAACGCTCATTAACGAGGGAACCTACTGGCGGCTGTCCGATCCGTTTATGGATGAAATTGCGGCATGGATGACGGTGTCAGAGGAACAGGATCATGCATTAGTCAGCGCAGTGCGTCTTAGGGCAGAGGCAAATCAGGCAGCCGTTTATGTCCGCCTGCGTGGGTTAAAACCGGATGCCGTGTATTTGGAAGAACAGAGCGGCAGACAGTATTCTGGTGCAGCACTGATGCATGCGGGAATTCCGCTTCCGCCGTTTACCAGAGAATATGAGGCGTATCAGTTTGTTTTTACAGAGCTGAAAGAGGATGGAGCATTATACGAAAAAGTATAGAAATGGTGTGAGAGGAATACCAAAAATCGCATGGTCATCAGCATTTACGGTGGCTCCGGTTCCGGAAAAACAACACTTGCCACGGCATTTCATGAGGGAAAAGATACGATCACGTTGCGGTATTTGGAACGGGAAGATGGCGAGATTTCATCAGAAGAAACCGATTTTTCCGGAATATCTGTATTGCTTCTGGAGTGGACGCACGGAGGAAGTGACGATTTACATGGTGTGGATCTATCCGTCTTTCTGGAAAGTTCCCCGGAGGAGACAAAGGAGCGGCGCATCCGCAGAAACCGCGTCGAGAATGCCGCAAGCCCGTTTATCTGCCGTGTGGTGGAACTGGAACAGGAAAAACTCGAAGTGCAGCGCAAAAATGCAGGATTGATCGTGGGAAAGGACGGAAGTGTTTATGAACAGTAAACCGATGCTCAATGCATATCCAGACAGTCTTGGAGGAAATCTTGGGGATATCGTAACATTGCTGAAAACGGAGAATTCTGCATACTGCGATTTTTTCATCGATTGGAACCATTTCTGGGAAGGGCATGGCAGACAGTATCTCGGACAGATGGATGTTAAACATCCAGTCATCAAAAGTGTGGGAGTTTTATCGTGAAACACTGGAAAAAATAGCCTCTTACGGCGCGGCGATTGTGCGGCTGGATGCCTTTGCCTATGCGCCGAAGACACCGGGAAAAAAACTTTCTCAATGATCCGGAAACGTGGGAACTTTTACAGAAGATCCATGCGCTGGCAGAACCTTTGGGACTTACGCTTTTGCCGGAGATCCACGCAGCGTATGATGAAAAAATATATGAGACACTTGCAGAAAAAGGCTATGCAACCTATGACTTTTTCCTGCCGGGACTGGTCATTGATGCGATTGAGAACCGGCGGGGAACGCACCTTGCGGCATGGGCGAAGGAGATTGAGCGTCAGTTTTAGTATAAAGGCGATATCAAACTGGACTATCCGTCTACGGGAAAAATATTTTTTAATATGTATGAATTTGACTTGTAATAATATAACGAGAAACATGAATCATATCAAAAAGGCGTCTCCATGAAAACGTTGGAGGCGCCTTTTTCTTTCAGGAAATATGGTAAACAGGTTTACAGAAAGTGCTTCTGTTTCCGGTACTCCGTTGGGGTTAATTTGTAGCGTTTTTTGAATAATCTGCAAAAATAGTCGACGTTATGAAATCCTGTCTCAGAAGAAATGAGACTGACTTTTTTCTCAGTTTTTGAAAGCAACTGACCGGCCTGTTTTAAACGGTAGTTAATGAGATAGTTAACCGGTGTTATATGTAAATATTTCCGAAATAGATTCAAAGCGGTACTCTTACTGACCATTGCCTGTTCTGCAATGTCATCCAATGAGATACTCTGTGAGTAATTTAGGTGGATAAATTGCATCATGAGCTGTAACCGGGCTTGAGAAGCGGTTGAATGCTCCTTGTGCTCTTCCTGGTATGAAATGTCTGTGTTTTCAAATATTTCCAGCCAGAGATTCTGAAGGAGAGAACTGGTAAGGAGTTCTTTGGACGAAACGGAATCCTGTGCAGAAATAATTTGCCGCATGATAGATAAAACCTTTGCTTGCCAGCATACTTCTTTATGAAATATGAGAAATGGCAATGGGTAAGAAATGATCGGCAGAATATATTTCTGATAAATCAGACTGTCGCAAGGGGCAATAAAAGAAGGCATAAATACAAAATTGGGAATGAGGGCTTTTGAGGGAGAATACAGGCGATGGATTACCTTTGTATTAATGAATATACCATTTCCTTCGGTTAAATTAAATTGGTCTTCTCCAATCCACAAAGTAACGGTTCCGGATTCAATATAAATAAACTCCAATTCTGTATGCCAGTGCCATTCGACACAGTTGAAATCAAAAACTGACAGATCTTCATAATAAAACTGGAAAGGATAGAGATTGCTTCCGTGCTGAACTGTCTCCATCAAATCTTCATCTGTAATGATTTTAGTATAGGTTGTATTTATATTCATAGAAACTTCCTTCTTTGAAACATATTTTACGATATTATACAATAAATTTCGGAAATAAATCAATGAAAACAAAGATATTATGTTATATAATTCAATAAAAAACGAGGTGAAAGAACATGATATTTAAATGGTTAAATGAAAGTGAAATAATGATGGAGGGGGATAATATTGAAATATTCGCTCCTACAGGGATGGGGAAAACGTGTATATGAAAATTTGTCTATTAAGAGAAGAACAGTAAAAAATATCAGAGCTGGAAAAAAGGATTGGTGATTCCTAATATCTTATGAAAATAATGGTGAAAATAGAAAATTCCATATCAGGAAAGAGTCTTTCTCTGTATGTTGGCAATAAGAGGAAGGTAAATAAATTAATGATCAATCTGATAGAAGCGGGATTTACCGTTAATTATGAGCCTCGTTATATATCGGGAAATTATGAAGGATGCTTTCTGTGTGAGGATGGAAATGTGATTAAAATATGTTGTAGAAAACAAAAGGAGTGATGACCATGTCAAATTATCAGAAAACAAAAAGAGCCTGTTATATGGGATTTATTACACAGGCAATTGCAGCTAATTTTGCTCCATTGTTATTTTTAAAATTTCATAATGATTATCAGATTGCACTTGGAAAAATCGCATTGATTTCTACCTGCTTTTTCCTTACACAGTTGTTGGTAGACCTGTTTTGTGCTAAGTTTGTGGACAAAATAGGGTATCGTATCTGTATTGTTATTTCTGAGGTGTGTTCCGCAGCAGGATTGGTTGGTCTGGCTTTTTTGCCGGATCTTTTGCCAGAACCGCTTGTTGGAATTATCCTGAGTGTGATAGTATATGCAGTCGGAAGTGGTCTGATTGAAGTACTTTGCAGCCCGATAGTGGAGGCGTGTCCATTTGATAACAAAGAGGCAACGATGAGTCTGCTTCACTCTTTTTATTGTTGGGGAGCAGTGGGAACGATTGTGATTTCCACACTGTTTTTTGCGGTGTTTGGCATGGACAGCTGGAAATGGCTGGCTGTCTTATGGGCACTTGTTCCGGCCATAAATATCTATAATTTTGCAACCTGTCCGATCGAGCATTTGGTAGATGAGGGGGAAGGAATGGGAATAAAAGAACTGTTTCGAAAACCTCTTTTCTGGATTTCCATATGTTTAATGATTTGCTCCGGTGCATCAGAACTGGCTATGGCACAATGGGCATCTGCTTATGCGGAGGCTGCTCTGGGGCTGTCAAAGACAGTTGGTGACCTGGCCGGTCCCTGCATGTTTGCTGTTACAATGGGAATCAGTCGTATAATTTTCGGAAAATATGGTGATAAAATAGATCTGATGAAATTTATGATCGGATCTGGATTTTTATGCGTGATATGCTACCTGCTTGCTTCTGTATCGTCAAATCCGATATCAGGTTTGATTGGATGTATTATCTGTGGCTTTTCTGTTGGGATTATGTGGCCCGGCACAATCAGTATTTCATCAGAAAGATTTCCGGCAGGTGGAACGGCTATGTTTGCTTTGCTTGCTATGGCGGGGGATCTGGGTGGAAGCATAGGTCCGGGGATTGTTGGACGTGTTACACAAAGTGCAGGAGACAATATTCGTGCAGGTATGGGAGTTGGACTTTTGTTCCCGGTTATTTTATTAATCATGCTTTTTATTTTTGCAAGGCAAAAATTTCTTTCAATAAAGTTTATGGGGGATATGATGGATGAAAATTGATATTAAGAATTTCAAATGGATTCGTGAACCAAAAGAATATAAAATTACGGAAAATGAGATTGAGATTGTCACAGAACCTCATACAGATTTATGGCAGAGAACATATTATCATTTTAGGAATGATAATGCGCCTGTTCTGCAGATGGAAACGAATGAAAAATATTTCAGTTTTGTAGTTGAGACCGATTTTATGGATAGTCATACGAGATTTGATCAGTGTGGGATTGTACTTTATCTGGATAGTGAGAATTGGTTAAAAGGTTCTATCGAATATGAAAATAAAAAATTTCAACATCTTGGAAGTGTGGTAACCAATCATGGTTATTCAGATTGGGCAACTACAGAAATTCGTGCAGATGTAAAGAAAATGTGGTATCGTTTAAGCAGAAGGGAAGATGATTATTGTATAGAGTGTTCAGCAGATGGGATTAAGTTTTCCCAGATGCGTGTCTGTCATCTTCATGAAGGTGGAAATCAAATTCGGTTTGGAGTTTATGCCTGCTCACCGGAAGAGTCATCCTTTAAAGCAATATTTAAGAATATGCAGCTGACGAAATGTCAGTGGCTGGCACACGATGGGCAGCAACCAGATTAAGAAATATATGGAATTCATCCAGGGATAAAGGCAGTACTGATAATTGGTTCTGCAAGTGAGCATATTTTATAACTGTAACAAACCGTTTTGGTACAGGACAGAACATCTTGATTGATGGACTTGAGGCTGGAAATGCGCATTTTGTATGGCCGGAGGAATAGCAATATAGACTACATAGGGAGATGACAGAATGAACAGATTCGAATTGATAAGTCAGATAAAAAAGTATAAAGCTTTTAATGAACAGGAAGAAAAAGATAAATATCTTCTTTTAGAGTGGATCATGGACAATGAGGATGCATTTTCAAGAGAAAATAAAATTGCTCATATTACAGCAACTGGTTGGGTGGTAAACAAAGACAGAAGCAAAGTCCTTATGGTATATCATAATATTTATGATTCATGGTCATGGGTTGGCGGACATGCAGATGGAGAAACAGATCTTCTGGCAGTTGCCATGCGCGAAGTCAAAGAAGAGACAGGAATTAAAAAAGTCTGTCCTGTAACAGAGGATATTTTTTCTCTAGAATCACTTACAGTAGATGGTCATATTAAAAATGGCAGCTATATTTCCAGTCATTTGCATCTTAATATAACCTATCTTCTTGAAGCGGATTCTGAAGAAACTGTTTCAATAAAAGAAGACGAGAACAGTGGAGTAGCTTGGTTCGCTCCGGAAGAAGCATTAAAAAAATCTTCGGAACCTTGGTTTGTAGCACATATTTATAAAAAACTGTTGGATAAGATGGACGAGACAGGAAGGAATGTAAGATGAAATCAACGCATGTGGAGACGGTATGTTGTCTACATCAGGTGAAATCGTAGAAGTCCTTAATTTTAGGCACTTTGCGAGGTATATGAGTTTCACACTAACAGGCAAACAAGGCAAGAAAAAGCAGACTATGAACGGCATCGAAGTGTCAGTAGTATTGCATCTGATATGAGGAAACACATTCGGATGGAATTAACATTTTTTATTCAATAGCATAGAAAAGAACCGAAAGGGCGCTTGTTTTCAGAGCTTCTGAAAGATGAGTGTCCTTTTCTTTTACTCAAAATCAAAGAAGCAGATAAAAAATGGAAAGAAGAAAAGAAATGTGTTCATTAAAGAGCAACGAGCCGGGTGCAGGCATTGTACTGATGAAATTGGACGAGATTCATAGATTTGAAGGACATCCATTCAAGGTGGAAAGAAATCAGGAATTAATTAGATCAGATGCTGAAGAATTACTTGCGTCAGCAAGGGAAGATATGTCGGGATATCCATGGAGTGATTCACCGGAAGGAAATAATTGCCAACTGAAGTTTGTGGGAAATGGGCAGCATTGGCTTCATACAGACGCAATTTACATAGTGGGCAATTTGCATAGATGATGATATTGACACCGCATTTAATATTATGTAAAATAGTATTGATTAAGTGGTATGTTTTTTTTACAGTAATATACTTAAATGGAAAAATTAGTATTTAGTTAAACCTGTCGAACGGCAGCAACACAAAATCAAATGAGCCATCTGTGTAAGTTTGTCTTCGCAGATGGCTTTTTTGAGCTTTAACAAAAAGTATGAAAAAGGAAAATATATATGAAGACAATTATAAAGTATGAACTGGTTATAAATGAAGCACTTCGATCAGCACTTAATTATGATACACCTGATGAACAGATAAATGAATTTATTCGCTTTTTTGGTAAACATATCGGTTCTGACAGGATATATATTTTCGAGGATTGCGATAAAAGACATGCTACCGATAATACTTATGAATGGTGTGCTGATGGGATAATTCCTGAGATTGATGAATTGCAGAATGTCAATATGGATATCATAGACTGGTGGTACGAGGCATTTTCTAAAGGAGAAAGTATAATCATCACTGATGTAGAAGAAATCAGAGAAGAACATTGCATATCCTATAATATGCTGAAGGCACAGAATGTAAAAAATGTGGTAGTATGTCCTTTATACTATAAGGATGAGATAAAGGGATTTTTTGGTGTAGATAATCCTCCAAAGAGTGATTATAGAGGACTTACCACATTTCTGGATATGGTGGGAACGCTTCTTGTTTCGTTTTTGAAACTGCGTAATTCGTTTATAAAATCAAATAATATGGCAAAGCTCAGAAGTTACTCATCACTTTCAAAAATTTATGAAGCCATGCATTATATTAATGTACAGACGGGCAGATATCATGTCGTGAAGACAACAGTACAGTTTACCAGAAACCTGGAAAAGTATGTTGGAAACATGGGAGAATATGAAATCAGGGATGATTTTTATGGACATATCAAACACTTTACAGAAAAAGTATGTATAGAATCACAACTTGAAGAAGCACTTGAATTTATAGATATCCGTACGCTTGAAGAACGGCTTCAGGGGAAAATCAGTATCACACATGAATTTACAGATAAAAGAACAGGCTGGTGCCGCAGCAGGTTTATTCCTGTAGATTATGATGAAAATGGCAGCCTTTTGCATGTGCTTTATTGTATCGAGTCTATAGACGAAGAGAAAAAACGTGAGAATCGTCTGCTCTATCTGGCACAGACGGATCTTATGACTGGAATATGTAACCGTGGAAGTGGAGAATGCAGGATTTCTGCATATTTGAAGGAACGAAAAGCAGGACTGCTCTGCCTGATCGACTGTGATAAATTTAAATCCATAAATGATACATATGGTCACGCTGTAGGGGACAAGGTGCTTATAGCCATTGCAGAGACTTTACAGAAAGTATGCCGCGATAAGGATGTAATTTTTCGACTTGGAGGCGATGAGTTTGCAATATTTATGCCGGGGATGATGGAGCAAAAGGCAGCAGAGAAATTTTTTGCAAGACTTTTTGAGAATATCAGACAGATCGATATTGAGGAAATGCAGGGGAAAAGTATAGAAATAAGTATGGGAGCATGTTTTTACGAGGGAACTGAGGAAGTTTCTTTTGATGAGCTGTACAAAAATGCTGACAGTGTAATGTATCAGAGCAAAGAAAAACAAGGTTGTAGTGCTATGATTTACGGATTGTATACAGACAAAAAAGACAGCTGAAAGGTGATAATTAAATATGAAATCAATGCAAAATGACATGACTGTTGGAAATCCAATGAAGATTATTTTAAGCTTTACGCTTCCGATTTTTATTGGAAATGTATTTCAGCAGTTTTACAATATGGCCGATGCCGTGATCGTTGGTAAATTTGTCGGCAATAAAGCACTGGCGGCAGTCGGAAGTACGGGTACGATTATGTTTCTGATTTATGGGTTTGTAGTCGGCATGACTGCGGGATTTACCGTACTTACGGCACAGAAATTCGGAGCCGGAGATATGAAAAGCATGCGCAAGACAGTAGTAGGCGCAGGGGTGTTATCCTTTGTTGTGGGTGCTCTGCTTACCGTATTGTTTATGGTATTTATGAAACCGCTTCTGACTTTGATGAATACGCCGTCTGATATTTTTGCGGATGCGTATGCATATATCATGATCGTCAGCGGCGGAATTCTTGCGCAGATGCTGTACAATTTATTGTCCAGTATTCTGCGTGCACTGGGAAACAGTAAACTTCCACTGTATTTTCTGATTATCAGTGCACTTTTGAATATTGTGCTGGATCTGGTGTTTATCATAGGATTTCATATGGGCGCAAAAGGAGCGGCAGTAGCGACCGTGATTGCACAGGGAACATCCGGAGTGCTTTGTTTGTTTTATATTATTGCGAAGGTGCCGGTGCTTCATCTGAAAAGGGAAGATTTCTATGTAGAAAGTGATATATACAAAAATCAGCTTCGTATAGGAATTCCGATGGCATTGCAGTATTCAATCACAGCTATCGGAACGATGATGGTACAGTCCTCATTGAATATTCTGGGATCTACACTGGTTGCGGCATATACTGCAGCAGGAAAAATCGAACAGGTAGTCACACAGGCATATGTAGCTATGGGCACAACTATGGCGACCTATGGTGCGCAGAATATGGGCGCCGGTTCTGTAAAGCGTATCCGTGAAGGGTTCCGAGCATGCACGATCATCGGTGCCGTGTATTCTGTTGCAGCCGCAGCGTTCATTATGACGGTGGGAAAATTTATGACCTATCTGTTTGTATCAGAAGATGTAAATGTGATCATGAGTTCTGTTGATGTTTATCTGAAATGTATCGGAATTTTCTTCATTCCGCTGGCAATCGTAAACATTTATCGAAATGGAATTCAGGGACTTGGTTATGGACTTCTGCCGATGATGGCCGGTGTGGCAGAGCTGATCGGACGTGGAGTTGTGGCAGTGATCGCCGGAGAAATGCGCAGTTATACAGGGGTCTGTCTGGCAGGACCGGCTGCATGGTCGCTGGCGGCGGCGCTGTTGATCGTAATGTATTTCTTCATTATGAATGTACATTTGAAAAAAGTATTTGGGACGAACGGGAAAGACTGATGAAGTCTTTCCTTTTTTGTACACAAACGTAGTAATAAAAACTATATCACAAAGAAAATAAAACAATAAAACATTGACATACATAGTGAAAAGATTTATACTAACAAATAGTTTGATAATCAAAATAAATACAGGAAAGAAAA
>OLPU01001715.1_pt1 | contig 15803 bp, 9 predicted proteins | sample 1673111 | NCBI WGS metagenome assembly OLPU01 (sample SAMEA3136755, study PRJEB25190) | human gut metagenome | reverse complement strand
AAGATTTGCTTGAGCCGATTCAGGACGAGTTCGATTTTATTTTCATTGACTGTCCTCCTTCGCTCGGCTTGCTTACCATCAACGCCTTGACCGCAGCAGACAGCGTTTTGATTCCAATCCAGTGCGAGTATTACGCACTCGAGGGCGTTACGAAGCTGCTTGAGTCAATGAAGATGGTCAAATCACGTCTGAACAAGGGTTTAGACACCTATGGTGTGCTTATGACCATGTATGACTCGCGTACTTCTCTGTCGAATCAGGTTGTTGAGGAGGTTCAATCGTACTTTGGTGACAAGGCGTTTAAGACGCTGATCCCCCGTACGGTCAAAATCTCCGAAGCTCCGTCTTTTGGAGAGCCGGTAATTACCTATGCACCTCAAAATAAGGGTGCAAAAGCATATATGAACCTTGCAAAAGAGGTGATCAAGCGTGCCTAGTGTAAAGAAACGTGGCGGATTGGGACGTGGACTCAATGCTTTGGTCTCAGAGGCCGAGTATGAGACCGGTGGTTCGGCTGCATCGGCTTCAAATGCCACATCTGAAACAAAGCTACCTATTGAGGACATCGTTCCCAACCCAAATCAGCCACGAATTCACTTTAACGAAACTGAACTTCGCGAGTTGAGCGAGTCAATCCAAGAACATGGCGTTTTGCAGCCACTTTTGGTTCGCAAACATGGAAACGGCTATGAGATCATCGCTGGTGAGCGTCGTTACCAAGCGTCAAAGCTTGCAGGTCTTGAGGAGCTGCCTGTCATCATTAAAGATGTTAATGATGAAGAGATGCTTGCTCTTGCACTTATCGAAAACCTTCAGCGTTCTGATCTGAATCCTGTCGAAGAGGCTAAGGGCTATCGCCAGCTCATAGATGCCAGCGGTATGACCCAGGAGGCATTGTCAAAGGCTGTAAGCAAGTCACGCTCTGCAATTACAAACTCGCTACGCCTTCTTGATCTTCCCGAAGTTGTTCAGCAGATGATATTTGAGGGCAAACTTACTGCTGGTCATGCACGTGCGATTCTTGCAGTTCCCTATGAGGATGCTCGAATTCGACTTGCTGAGAAGGTTGTTGCAGAGGGCCTTTCCGTAAGAGCGACAGAAAATCTTGCTCCGTTGTTTTCTGCCGGAGAGACACCTAAGACTCCGAGGCCTGCAACGCCTCAGTCTTTTAAAAAGGCTGCCCGCGTGCTTCGTCAGGTTTTTAATACCAACGTGCGTGTGAAGAGCTCGCGAGGAAAGAATAAGATTGAGATTGAGTTTAAAGACGAGGAAGAGCTCTCTCGTATTCTTGGCGAAATGATTCAGTTTGATCAAGGAGGCCAAGATGAGGAATAGGATTTTAACTGCGATTGCATTGGCGACGACTGTCGCGGTTGGTGCCTTTGCTGGCTATAAGATCGCGACAGACGATGAGCTTCGAGGTCGTTTGCTTCGTAGCGCGCAAGATATTGTCGATACATCCAAGAAGAAAATGGATGTTATGACAGAAGATGTTGCCATGCGCACTGCTCAGGTAACGAAGAATCCCAAGATTAATCAAGGTTGGGTTAGCAACCAATGGGAAAATGTAGGCTATTAGGTACCTAACAATTACTTAGCATATTTTGAGGGGTTCTTGTCTGGTTCACGAGGCAAGGACCCCTTATTTTGGCCGTAAAAAATGGGACAGGTAGCAGCTGATTCAAAATTAAGGCCAATAAATGAAACGGCCCCGGTTGCATATCTTGCAACCGGGGCCGTTCGATGTTTCACATGAAACGTTTTGGGGTGCGACTCCCCTATGCGTGCTTCTGAACTTTGAAGCGCTGCTTCAGCTGTCCGCAAGCGGCGTCAATATCGTTACCACGGGAGTTACGAATCGTGGTCTCGATGCCACGAGACTCAAGGCGACGCTGAAGATCCTCAACCTTATGAATCGGCGATGGCTTGAGCGGGCTGCCCTCGATGTCGTTAAGCTGGATCAGGTTAACGTGGCACAACGTTCCTTCGCAGAAGTCGCAGAGCGCCTGCATCTCGGGATTCGTATCGTTGACGCCTTCAATCATGGCATACTCATAAGTCGGGCGGCGGCCAGTCTTCTCGGTGTAGAGCTGAAGCGCCTCGTGAAGGCGAAGCAGCGTGTACTTCTTAACGCCGGGCATGAGCTTGTTGCGCGTCGACTGGATGGCGGAATGCAGGGAAACGGCAAGCGTGAACTGCTCGGGGATGTCGGCAAATTTGCGAATACCGGGAATAACGCCGCTGGTAGAGACGGTGAGATGACGAGCGCCGATACCGATGCCATCGGGGTCGTTGAGGATTCGCAGCGCCTTGAGAACCTCGTCGTAGTTGGCAAACGGCTCACCCTGGCCCATGAAGACAACGCTCGTGGCGCGCTCGCCAAAGTCGTTGGATACATGAAGTGCCTGGTCGACGATCTCTTGAGCGGTCAGCGAGCGCTTGAGGCCGTTGAGACCGGTAGCGCAAAAGGCGCAGCCCATGCCGCAGCCTGCCTGGGTGGAAACGCAGACGGAAAGCTTGTTACGACGGGGCATACCGACAGTCTCGACGGAAACGCCGTCGTGGTACTCGAGCAGATACTTACGAGAGCCATCTTTGGAAACCTGCTTGGTTAGTTCAGTCGGCGTGTCAAAGGCAAAAGCCTCTTTAAGCTGCTCGCGGAAAGCCTTGGGAAGGTTGGTCATATCGTCAAACGAACAAACGTTCTTCTCGAAGACCCATTCGATGAGCTGCTTCGCGCGGAAGGCGGGCTGGCCAAGTTCGGCCACGAGCTCGCGAATATCGTTTTGGCTCAAGTCGCGAATGTCCTGAGATTTAGTCCTGGGATTCATGGAAGCCTTTCGATTTTGGGGAAACGTAGAGGGTATCGCTACAATATGGTATCAGCTGCAGAAATTATAGAGGAGGAGTCTGCCCATGCCGGGTAAAAGCCTAGAGAACATGCACGTAGCGGTCTTGGCGGGCGGTCATTCCGCCGAGCGCGAGATCTCGCTCAATTCGGGAAAGAACGTTGTGGTGGCACTGAAGGAAGCCGGCTACACCTCGGTGGATCTGCTCGACACGGCCGCTGATGATTTTATGGTAACCATGGCGACCGGCGGCTTTGATGTGGCGTTTATCGCCATGCACGGTGCCGGCGGCGAGGATGGCGCCATGCAGGGTGCCATGGAGACCCTGGGTATCCCCTACACGGCCTCGGGCGTGCTTGCCAGCGCCTGCGGTGCCGACAAGGAAGTCTCTAAGCTCCTGTACGCCAAGGCGGGCATTCCCATTGCCCCCGGCCTTGCGCTCGAGGTGGGCGATGAAGTCGATATCGATCATATCGTCGAGGTCTGTGGCGAGCGCTGCTTTGTGAAGCCGGCCGTCAACGGTTCCAGCTATGGCATTTCCCTGGTCCATGAGCCCTCCGAGCTGCCCGCGGCAATCGCCAAGGCGTTTGAGTACGGCGACAAAGTGCTGGTCGAGAAGTGCATCGAGGGTACCGAGATCACCGTCGGCGTATACGGCGAAGATGACGTGCGCGCTCTGCCGATTGTCGAGATTCGTAAGCCCGAGGACTGCGAGTTCTACGATCTGGACGTGAAATATGTCGACCCTACGGACATCCATCGCATTCCGGCGCAGATTTCACCCGAGAACTACGCTCGTGCCCAGGAGCTTGCCTGTGCCGCTCACAAGGCCCTCGGGTGCCTGGGTATCTCGCGCAGCGACTTTATCGTGAGCGAGGACGGCCCCGTTATCCTCGAGACCAATACCATTCCCGGCATGACCGATACGTCGCTGTATCCGGATGAGATCCGCCACACCGACGACATGACGTTCCCGCAGGTCTGTGACAGTCTGATCCGTATGGGTCTTCGTCGAGCGGGCATTGCATGCTAATCGAGGACGCGGTTTCGTCAGGAACGCCGCAGTTTGTCATCGACTCCTATGCCACGCTAGCCGAACGCGCCAAAACGCAGTCCTTCGGCCTCATCGAGGAAGATGTGATTGTCCTCGATACCGAGACCACGGGTCTTTCGGTGCAGGACAACGAGCTGATCGAGATCTCGGCGGCCCGTCTTTCGGGCCGCGAGGTTATCGACCGCTTCGATACCTTCGTGCATCCCAAGCAGCTGATTCCTGCCGAGATTACCGAGCTCACGAGCATTACAAATGCCGATGTGGCAGATGCCCCGTCGGCCGTTGAGGCCGTCGCCGCCCTCGCCGATTTTGTCGGTGGTTGCCCGGTGATTGCACATAACGCCACGTTCGACCGCTCGTTTATCGAGTCGGTCAAAGGCGGCGTCAATGTGAGCGATATTTGGATCGATTCGCTGGCGCTGTCGCGAATCGCGCTTCCGCGCCTGGCCTCGCACAAGCTGTCTTTTATGGCCGATCTGTTTGGCTGTGACTCGGTATCACACCGTGCCAATGCCGACGTCGACGCCCTGTGTGGCGTATGGCGCGTGTTGCTTGTGGCACTCACCGACTTGCCCCAGGGCCTCATGGCGCGCCTAGCCGACATGCATCCGGATGTGCCTTGGTCCTATCGTCCTATCTTCTCATTCTTGGCAGGGCAGAACCCTGGTTCTATCTTCTCTCTCAGCGCCGCTCGTACTGACGTTCTCAAGGCCGATCGCGCCGACGATCGGGTGGACGCCGACGAACTGCCGGTCCTCAAGATGCCGAGTCGTGAGGAGATTGAGGCAGACTATGCGCCAGGTGGCCTGGTCAATCGCATGTATCCCACTTACGAGCCGCGTGATGAGCAGATCGCGATGGCGCTCGAGGTCCGCGATGCGCTGGTCACGGGCACTCATCGTGTAATTGAGGCGGGCACAGGCGTCGGCAAATCGATGGCCTATCTGGTGCCTTTTGCCGAGGCGGCACGCCGTAACAACATCACGGTTGGTATTGCGACCAAATCGAACAATCTTGCAGACCAGCTCATGTACCATGAGCTGCCAAAACTTGCCGAGCAACTGGACGGTGGTCTGTCATTTTGCGCTCTCAAGGGCTATGACCACTATCCGTGCCTGCGCAAGCTTGAGCGCATGAGCCGAGGCCAGGTCGAGATTACCACCAAGCGCGATCCGGCGGACACGCTCACGGCGGTCGCGGTCATTATGGCGTACGTCTGCCAATCAGCCGATGGCGACCTCGACTCGCTTGGCATTCGGTGGCGCAGCGTCAACCGCCCCGACTTTACGACGGCCTCGCGCGAGTGTGCTCGCCGCCTCTGCCCGTTTTTCCCTGATAAATGTTTGGTCCACGGCGCTCGCCGTCGTGCGGCGCATGCCGATGTGGTGGTCACCAACCATTCCCTGCTGTTCCGCAATGTTGCGGCCGAGGGCAGGATTTTGCCTCCGATTCGTCATTGGGTAATCGACGAGGCTCATTCTATCGAGCGCGAGGCGCGCCGTCAGTGGGCGCGCGTGGTGTCGGCGGACGAATCACGCGTTCTGTTTGAGCGCCTGGGTGGCTCGAGCACCGGTGCGCTAAGCCAGGTCTCCCGTGATTTGGCAACCTCCGAGGGCTCTACGCTCTATTTGGGCCTTACTGCCAAGGCGACGTCGACGGTTGCGCGCGCGAGCATGGCAATCGCCGACGTGTTCGATGGCGTTCGCGAGCTCGGCCGCCGTGCCCGTGGGGGTTATGACAATGCCAATCTATGGATTGGCCCCGAGCTGCGCGAATCTGACGACTGGCATGATTTCTTACCGTCGGCCTACACTGCCATCGACGCATTGGAACAAGCTGACAAGAGCGTCGACGCGCTGGTGCAAGCCGTCGCCGCCGACAAGCCCGAGGTTGTTGTCGACCTGGGTGATATTTCGCGCCGCCTGCACGAGCTGGCCGAGAACCTCAAATTCATCATTGACGGCACCGATGAACACTACGTGTATTCGCTGCAGGTCAATCGCAGGCTGCGTGCCGGCGGAGAGTCAATGACCGCAGAGCGCATCGACATTGGCGAGGCCTTGGCAACCGAGTGGCTGCCCGAGGTTCACACGGCTATCTTTGCCTCGGCGACCATGACGGTGTCCAAAAGCTTTGAACACTTTAACCACGCGGTCGGTCTCGATCGCATCGGTGCTTCAACATCCTCGTCGCTGCACTTGGACTCGAGCTACGACTTCGATTCGAACATGGCTGTAGTCGTTGCGGGCGATATCCCCGATCCGCGCGATCGTGAGAGCTATCTTACGGCGCTCGAGCGCGTGCTGGTCGACGCCCATCTTGCCATGGGCGGATCGGTGCTCACACTGTTCACCAATCGGCGCGACATGGAAGACCTGTACGCCCGCGTTGAGCCCAAGATGGCCCGTGCGGGTCTGGAGCTCAACTGCCAGCAGCGCAACTCATCTCCTCGTCGCCTGCGCGACCGGTTTATCAACGAGCCGACCTCGTCGCTTTTTGCTCTTAAGGCCTTTTGGGAGGGATTCGACGCCAGCGGCGAGACGCTGCGCTGCGTCATCATTCCCAAGCTGCCGTTCTCGAGCCCCACGGACCCGCTCTCGTGCGAGCGCAACCTGCGCGAAGACCGCGCTTGGGCGCGCTATTCGCTGCCCGAGGCGGTGCTCGAGGTCAAGCAGGCGGCCGGCCGCCTTATCCGCTCGTCGACCGATTGCGGCGTGCTGATTCTGGCCGACCCGCGCCTGGTGACGAAGGGCTACGGAAAGAAGTTCTTAACGTCGCTACCCACGAGCTCCTACCAGCGCATCGAATCGGCGCAGATCGGGCACTATCTGCAACTGTGGCGCGCACGCCACGAGCGGCGGCGTTAAAGCGGACAGACGAGGGTTTTTGCCATATCGCACAGACGCTTTGACAGGGCGGGGTCATCCAAGATGTGGATGGCTCCGCCCGCTGCAATTATCTGGCTCAGTAGCCAACGCTCGGAGCCGTAATGCACGGTTACCGTTGCCATGTCTGCTCCGCTGCGCTCGATTAGGGTGATGCCGGCCCAGTCCAGATGCTCCGCCATATCGAATGGCATCAAGAGTTTTGCACTACGCTGCGTCCGGGCAAGGGAATCGTGGAGGGATGCGACGTCCGGTGCGTGAGGCACGACGGAGTCTTCCGTCAAGGCGAGTCCCTCGATTTTATCCATGCGATAGGTGCGCTGCTCATCGACTGCGATGTCCCAGGCAATCAGGTATGTTTGGTCGCCGTTTGCCGTAATGCGCAAGGGGTCGACCAGACGCTCGCGTGGCCGTGCATCGTCCATCGAGCGATACGAGATGCGGCAGCGAACGCCGTCCTGAATGGCGCAGCTCAGCTGCTGCCAGTGCGATCCGTGGTTGACGGTGTCAAAGACGCGCTGGTTATAGCCAAGCTCTTCGGGTAGAAGGGCATGTCGAATCCGAGCTGCCGTCTGCGGCTCGATCCCCAACGATTCAAGTTCATGGTTGAGCACAGCGCCCTCGGCGGCACTCAGGCGCAACGGTAGCACACGCCCGGCGTCACCGGTGAGGACCACACGCTCGCCGCGGCATTCGCAGATGATGCGCGCGCCCGATTCTCGGTCCGCGAGCGTCGAGACGATCTCGAGAATCTCGTCGAGCGATACCCCTGTGATGTCAAAGCGACTGCAAATCTCGGTTCGTGTCATGCCGCTCTCGCCGGCGGCGTAGAGGGCCTCCATGATGTCGATGGCGCGCGAGAGTCTCTGCTCGCTGGTGAGTTTACGCACGGGCATACTCGTGCACCGTCCTTTCGATGAGGTGGTTCCACGCCTGCTTGAGCGATTTGGGGGCCATGGGCCTCATGCCGTCCATGGCGTGGGCCATGCAAAATGAGGCGGCGGCTTCAAGATCGCGCACGTCAACGGTCCAGGCCCATCCCACATCGGTGTGTGCGAGCTCACCTCGCCCGCGCGTGAGGCCGTTGATCATATCGATCTGTGTCTGAGGGGCGAACGAGAACGTGGCTGCAACGGGCGGCCGGTCGGCAAAATCGAATTCAAAGAACAGATAGTCGTTGAGATTGAAGTCCGCGGGGATGACGTAGGCCTTCGAAGGACGCCAAGCGCGAACGATACGGTCGCAGCGGAATGTCCTGATGTCGCCGGTGACGTTGTCGAGGCCGCAGAAATACGCCACGCCCTCGCGCTCGAACATGCCGTAGACGCGGACGGTACGCTCTTTCTGCTCGCCGCGTCCGTTCTGATATAAAAATCGCAGCGCACAACGCTCGGCAAAGGCGCTCCAAACCGCATCGACGGTGGGAGAGCGGCTGATCGGCGCCTCGTCTACCGTCGTCCTGCCGGTGAGATAGGCAATCTTGGAGCGAATATCGGCAAGCGGTGCGGCAAAAGTGGATGAGCCGGCCGCTAGTGTCTGGTCGATGGCGTTGAGCAGGATATCGGCGTCGTCTGCGGTAATGAGGCCGCCTGCCGCAAACGTGTGCTCGCGGTCGATTGTCCACGAGCTTTCCTCGGTCTCCTGCGCGCCGGTGGGGCGAACCTCCTTGATTAAGATGCCGCGTTCGAGCAGCTTGTCACGATCGCGTCGAAACTTGCGCTTATCCGAGTCGATATTGCCCGAGCCATATCCCAGGTCAGAATCCAAGACGATCTGCTCGGTCGTCAGCGGTTCGGGGGAGCTATTGAGCACAAAGAAAAGATTGAGGATGCGCTGAGCCGTTTTATCGAAACTGGGCTCCGAATTTCCCTTTTTAATTGTCTCGGTCGTGTCGCTTGCCGTCATAGAGTCCTCGCATGAGAAGGTGGTTTGCTGCCATGATTTTAGTCCGATATGGAGATTAGGCTATATCCTTGTCCGCTCGGGGCGTTAAGATAGCCCGAATTCGGTCGTTTGCGCTCGCTCGGGGTATACTTTCGACTATATACGGTTCTAATGTGCATGCATTGGGCCTATTTGTCGGATTATGGATGTGGAGCGCACATGGCGAACACCCAGAACTATATTAACCACCTGCTGCAGAACACCGGCATTACGCCGGCATGCAGCGAAGAAGAGCGCTCGGCTGCCGAAGATATCGCTCAGATCTTCCGCAACCACGGCTTTGACCCCGAGGTTCAGGAGTTCAATGCCCCGGCGCCCAGTAGGTTGGCATTTGCCGTTACCGGTATTCTTGCGTTTGCCGGCGCCCTGCTGATGGGCATCGGCGGCGGTATCGGCTTGGTCGGCACCTTGCTGGCTATTGTCGGTGCCGTGCTCTACGTGCTCGAGCGCACAGGGCATCCCGTGGTTTCGCGCCTGGGCAAGACGGGCGTGAGCCAAAATGTCATCGCCTACCACAAGGCCTCGGGCCCGCTCGCGTCTCCGCGCAACCGCCCGGTGGTCGTTGTCGCACACTACGACTCTCCCCGTGCTGAGCTGCTCGCCCGCGAGCCCTATGCTTCGTATCGTGCGCTCATCGCCAAGCTGTTGCCCGTTGCCACGGTTGCCCCCGCTGCCGTTGCCATCCTGCGCATCCTGCCGCTCCCCGGCGCGCTCAAGGTTCTGCTGTGGATTGTCGCGATCCTCGCTTCCCTCGTTGCGCTTGCCAACGCGGCAAACATCATCTCTAACCGCCACATTCTTCCCTATACGTCCGGCGCGGTGTGCAACAAGTCTTCTGTCGCCGCTATGCTCGGCGTTATGGACAACGTTGCTCCCTTCCAGGGCGAAAACGAGTTTCCCGACGATGTTCCGTTCGATACCTATTTTGGGGAGCAGAAGCGTCGTGCCGAGGAAATGGCGCGCGCAGCGGCGGAATATGCCGCGGCCCAGCAGCAAAACGACTACGGCAACACCATCGAGTATGAAGAGCCTACCTACGCCGAGGACGAATTCGGTCAGCCGATTGCTCCCGACGCTCAGACCGAGCCCGAACAGGGTGAGGCTTTCGACGAGCAGATCGAGGGCTTTGAGGGTGCATCTGCCGACGAGACGCTGATCGGCGCTATCGTGCCCGAGGATCAGAATCAGGCTGTCCAGGCCGAAGAGTTCAATGACGAGGTTCCCGCTGCCGAGTCGGCGGAGGAACCTGCCGCGGTCGAGCCCGAGCCCAAGCTCTATCGCAACGCCGCCGGCAACATCCGCTTTGGTTCGGATGCCATCCGTGCGCTCGGAATGCTTCCCGAGTCCTGCACGCTCGATTACGAGGAGGGCGAGGAGCCGACGTTTGAGCCCGAGCCTGCGCCCGTTGTCACTGTGGATGATGAGTCTGCCGCGGTTACCGCTGCCGTTGCCGAGCCCGAGGCGGTGTCCGCGATCGATCCCGCGGCAGGACTGGACATTTTGGCTCCCGCCGCGCCGGCACAAGACGTTGCGGACGAGTCTGACGACGATTACGTTGAACAGCCGAGGCGCGTGTCTTACGAGAGCGATACTGATTTCTCGGCCGAGATTCCCGCGGCAACGCCCCATGCCGATATTGCATCCGCGTTCTCTTCGATTGGCGCCAGCGCTTCCAACTTCTTTAAGGGTGCGCTTGCAAAGGGCAAGAAATTTGTCGACGATTTCGAGGAGAAGCGCGCTGCCGCACGCGAGGCTGCCGAGCAGGAGGCTATCGCTCAGCAGCAGGCAGCCGAGGCGGCACGTGAGCTCGCGGCGCAAGAGTTCGAGCAGAACGAGGCTGTGCAGTCCGTGCCCGTCGACGCCGCCGAAGCTACAACGTCCTTTGAGTCCCAGCAACCGACGTCCGCGGATGTTGTTGAGGCAACAACGTCTTTCGAGGCTCAGCAGCACGTCGATAGCACCATGTCGTTTGATGCCGCGAAGTTCGATTCCACGATAACGTTTGAAAAGCAGGGCACCGCGATTGCCGAGTCCCTTCCTGTTTCCGATGAACAGGGCGACGCGGTGGACGATGACGAGCCCATTGATGCTGCCGAGGACGAGCCCGTCGAGGCCAACTCTGGCGAAGAGCAATACGCGGCAGCCGATCAAGGTGATTCGACCGAGGCCGAGCAGGAGGAAGTGTCTGTGGTTTCCGAGACTCTCGAAACGGATGAGTCGAGGCCTTACTCCACGCAGATTTTCACCATGCCGACCCCGAGTGGTTCCGGTGCCACGGTTGCCGATGTCGCTCCCACCCAGGACGAAACGGTCGATTCCCTTATGGCCCAGATTTCCTCCCAAGCATCGCCGCGTCCGCAGATGAATGTTCCCGATCCGGCGTCGGCACCGTCGCCTGCACCTTCCTCGTCTCCGCTGGCTTCGGTCCCCGATCCGTCGCTGCCGTCTATGAAGCAGGCAAACGTTGCGTCTCGCACGTCGCTGTTCGACCTTCCCGATCCCTCTGCCCAGGTCAACGACCCCTTTGCTACCGCCCAAGGTCCCGAACCCACATCGGCACCCGTTGCGCCTCCTATGCCCGTTGCGTCGGCCGCGCAGCCGATTGAGACCATTTCGGCTCCCGCCCCGGCGGCACCCAAGTCTCGTAAGCGCGGCCTGGGTGGCCTGTTCGGCCGTAAAAAGAAAAACGAGCAGGACAGCATGAGTGACTGGCTGGGCGTCGAAGACGATTACGATGCCAAGAAGTCCGGTCGCGGTATCGGTTCGTGGGATAACTTCGAGGACGATAACGATGGCTGGAAGGGTGGCGCTACGTCTTCCGATGGCGCTTCTTCCGAAGATATGCTCGCGGCTGTCGCCTCTATGGGCGATGATGAGCTGCTCGGTCACGATATCTGGTTTGTGGCAACGGGCGCCTCGGATTGTGATGGCGCCGGCATGAAGGCCTTCTTGGCTTCGCATCGCGATAAGCTCCGCGGCGTATTCTTTATCAATCTTGAATCCGTCGGCGCCGGTAGGCTTTCGGTTGTGACGGTCGAGGGCGAACAACAACTGCTCAAGGGCGATCGCCGCATCATGAACCTGGTCAGCAAGGTCTGCAAGTCGTTCCATGTCGATTGTGGCGCGCTCGAGATGCCCTATGCCAAGACCGATGCCTATGCCGCGCTCGAGGCGAGCCGCCGAGCCCTCACCATCGCCGGCGTGGACGGCACGCGTCTGGCTTGCGCTCGTACCGAGGACGACCTGCCCCACAATGTCAACCCGACGAACATTGCTACGGTATCCGAGGTCGTGACCGAGGTTATCCGCCGTTCGTAGACGGAGCTCTAAGGAGTCAACGTGTTTTCGTATATTAAGCGCCATTGGCCTGTCTACGTGATTTTGACCTTGATTGCCATTGCGTTAGGATTTGGGGCTGCCTACATCGTGGGTGCGAAGGGCTCGACCCCCGCCTCCGCAATCAGCGAAGAGGTGGAGCAAGAACAGAGCACGGGTGCCGATGGGATTCCTGAGTCCGAGCAGGCAATCGTTGATGGTGGATCTTCGTCTGCAGAGTAGATACGGCGATTTAAATGATTGAAAGCGGGCGAGCCGGGGGACTGGCTCGCCCGCTTTTTCATCGTGCTAGCGGTTCTTTGGGATCGACCTAAGGCGAGCGAACCATAGGGCTGCGGCACCCGAGGTCAGGAGCGCGGTGATGCAAGCGGCGATGGGAACTGATCCTGTTGCCGGTAGGTCCTGCGGTAGGGTACAGCGTTGAATGACGCTGTCCTCGTCATGTGACTCAAGTTTATCGCCGCCACCGTTGCGGCAAAGATCGACGCGCGCGCTGTTGGTGAGTGCGGTTTGGGGCGTATAAGCCGACGTTGCCTGCATATGTACGACTGCGCCCCGAGCGTCTGCACCAAGGATTGCTTTGGCATCGTCAAGGTCGTCGTGCTCATCTTTGAGATCATCGCGGGTCCAAGAATCCGCATCGCTTCGAGTCGTAAAGTTGGCGGCTACCGCACCGTATTCAATTCGAATGCCCGTTACGACGGTATTGGACGCAAGGTCGAGTTCTTTCGCCTCGAGTGTGGTGGATTCCGTGGTCGAGACATCCGCCTTCCAGAGGTGCCAGCCGTCGTAATCGACGAGGCGGCAATCCTCACCCAGACTCTCCCTTACTTCGTCGGACTCAAGCCAAGGGTTTTCGTGCCCATCGTCAAGTGTCGCGTTTGCCGGCTCATCGACGTCTGTCGAGTCCAACGGCGTCGTGCGATACCATACGTTGCACAGACCATTGAGGTCGCCGATGGCGACGGGGGTTTCGATTGAGATGAATCTCGCTGTGCCGTCTTTGGCGCACTCAAGATCATCGGTAATCGTAAACTCATCAACCCAAGTAGCGGAATCGTTTCGAGCATCGATGGTATAGGAGAAAAGCCCATCACTATTGGTTTGCGTCGTGGCGCGGTTTTTACCATCGCCGTTAGCCAACAGGCCCTTTTCGATAGGTTGGACAAGTTCCTGACACTTGTCGACCTGTCCCTTGATCTCGATGGGCGCATCCTTCATCGCGACGGGTTGCACTTCTCCCGTATCCTTTATTTCAAACGTTATCTCCTCGGCAAGGTCATAGGTCCGCGGAGACATCATTTCGCGCAACGAGTAGGTGCCGGGTACAAGATGTTCGACGCGGTGCGGCTTGTCGGATGAGGTCCAGGAGTCTATTTCGGTTTTATCGGGACCATATAAGGTGAGCTGTGCGCCTTCCACTTCCTGCTCGCCGCTTGCATCGACCTTGGAGATATCTACCTTGGTGTAATCGTCGGATACGTTAAGCCGTGCTTCTACAACGGGTGTTTTCTGGTCGGCATAAGTAAGGTCGACAATATGGGATGTCCGATCGAGTAAGAAGCCTGCCGGCGCTTGAGTCTCGACAACCTCGTAGCGTGCGGTGCCAGATCCCAGCGGGAGGTCGTCCGCGCGTGCTTCTCCAGTTTCATCCGTCGTGACGGCAGCGACAGTCTCACCGTCGAGCGCGGCAATGCTACCGTCGGGGCGCACGATATCATCCGAGGCACGGATCTCAAAGACGGCGCCCGCGAGGCTGCTGCCGTCTACGGCATCGGTTTTAACGATCCTGATGCTTCCCGTCGCGGCGTGGTCATAATACGAGGCGATTGCAACGGGCGTTAGGTTCATGTCGGCGGGTATGTTTACCTCGATCTCTTTGCCGACAAGATAGGGCTCTTTGGCCGAGGTCTCGCGTGCATAATAGGTGCCCGGCACGAGCGATTCGGGCAGTGTGACGGTCCCGGTCGCGTCAGTCGTAAAGGTGTCCATTACGTTATGTGCTGGATACCAGCAAGTTTGTGAGACAGGTTCGTGATTGCTGTCTAGGAGTTGGAAGGTGAATCCGGCTAGTGGAACAGAAGCGCCTGTTTGGGCATCGCGTTTTACAATCTGGAGATGCGTCGACAGCGCGTGGTTGTCCACGATATATTGAAGCTCGGCGCCGTTGGAAATCTGATTGGCCCCGACGGTCCATTCCCCTGCACGCTTAAAACCCTCGGGGACGGTTTCCGGAACCTCGCGAATCGTGTAGCCGGCACGGTCGTATGGGACAGCTCCGTGGACACCGGCGGGTCGCTTGCCTGTGCCGAACCATGCTTCGGGCTGATCTTTGGTGGAGGCAAAGCCATAGATGTTTGTGGTCAGTGTGCCAACAACCTGCTGAGAACTGTTGCTGACAACCTCAAAGACAACACCACCCGCCGGTTGCTCCAGGCCGGATTGGTCGCTATTGCCGTAATCCTTGAATTTGGAAATCTCAAGGTCAAACGCAATGGGGATATCGGAAATGCGAGATTCGATCTCGACTACGCCTGAATCGCCGAGCTGGTCGGCTCCAACGGTATAGGTCCAGCTGTCGTTGGATGGCAGGTAGCCCTCGGGGGCTTTTGATTCGTAGATGGTAAAGGTTCCTAAGGGGACATCGACGAGGGTAGCCCGACCGCTTTCGTCGGTCGTGAGGATTTGCGCCCATCCAGGGGTTGATTGCGACACACACGTGAACTCTGCTCCTGCGAGTGAAGATCCCACCTGGGGGCCGGCATTCGTCGCGGCATCGAGTTTTACGATACGCAGGTTGATGGTGCCGGGCTGTTCATCAATGGCGACCTGTCCACCGTCATTCCCCGTGGTAAAGGCGATGTGATCACGACGGGGGACATAGCCGGCCGGTGCCTTCGTTTCAACTAGGTAGTATGCCGTGTTGGGCAGAAGTGTTGCTTGCGCCCGACCGTTGCTGTCCATCTGGATGGTGCCGACATGCGCGCCGCTGGCGCTCTCAAAAATATCGAATGTTGCCCCGTCAAACTGATAAGTATTGTTTCCGCTGGTAATGGCGGCGTTTGCAGACTGTTTTTTGAAGGAAGCAGAGACCGCCGGCAGTACATAGAGCATGTCCTGACGTTTGCTGCCGCCCGATACGGCTCCTAGATAGCGTCGCGCGCGGTGCGGAGCGGCTTTGATGCTTCCTGATTTTGCGCTGTCGTGGAGCCACCGCGCCGCCGCCACGACTTCATTGTCAGTGGTAAAGTGCCCACTCTTGGTTTTGCCCTGAGCGGTCGTGTAAGAGTAAGTACCGTCGACATGGGTAGTGCCGTTGAGCATCCATACGGCAAGCTGGGTCGCGGCGCGGGCGCGATCGGGTGAAAGATGGTAACCGCCAAACGACGTGGCGGTAGGATATCCGTGACAAACGATTGCCGCGAACTCGTCGTCGAGCCACACCCAGCCTTGATCAAAGTTGAGCCATGGGCCGCCCGGCTTGGTGGGGCCGGGGCGCTCCTGGTTCATGCAGTAGGCAACCGAGGCGTCTTGAGCTTCATACTTGCCGATGAAGAAGGGCCCACAATCATCGCTAATAGTGCGGAAGCCGAGCTGATCGTAGCCATCGACGGCAAATGCGGCTCCCGGTGTCAGGCAGCCGAAAAGCAGGAAGAGGAGCAGGAGCAGCGGACCTGTTGCGATTGCGCTGTGGACAGAGTGCGTGGGTGCGTTGGACATGGCTGCTCCTTATCC
>OLPU01001709.1_pt1 | contig 15831 bp, 17 predicted proteins | sample 1673111 | NCBI WGS metagenome assembly OLPU01 (sample SAMEA3136755, study PRJEB25190) | human gut metagenome | reverse complement strand
CATTTTTTATAATTAAATTTTATTATTAAATTACGGTTACTCTTCAATAGGATTAACAATATAGGACAAAAAACAATAGGACAGAAAAATAGGGAAATTTCGTTAGAAATATCCCTATTTTTCTGTATTTTTTTAGATATAAAGAAAAGAAAAAAGTTTTAAAATATGTGCAAATATATGAAAATATCAATAATACTTTTAATTAATGCAAGTTAAAAGTATAAAAAATTGCATTTTGTGTAGAAAAGTATTGTAAAATTATATAAAAATGAAATATAATAAAAATATAAAATGCAAAAAAGCTGAGGGGGCTATTTAAAATGAGAAATTTTCCAAATTCAATGATGACGCAACATCCAGATAATGTAGAAAAATACATATCAATTCAACAAGAACCTACAGAGGCTATAGAGGGATTAACACCACAAGATAAAGGTGGACTTGGAATAGATGAAATAATGATAGATTTTGAAGGTAAATTAACTCCATATCACCAAACATCACAAGTTGCATTAGGGCTAATTGGTAATGGTGTTATACCAGGAAAGGATGTTAGAATAACTCCTAGAATACCAAATGCAAACAAGGAGTCTGTATTTAGACAATTAATGAGTATAATGTCTATTGTAGAAACAAATGCACAGGCTTATCAGCTTACAGGTGTACAAGCTATTAGAGAAGTTGTAGTTCCAATGGTTGAAACAGGACAAGAAATTTCTGAGTTCCAAGATAGAGTTAATTCTGTTATAGAGCTAGGAAATAAGAATTACCCAGTGAAATTTGAAGAAAATAGTGTTAGAATAATTCCTTTAGTAGAGGATGTTCCAGCATTAGTTAATGTTGAAAAGATATTAGATGAATTTTATCATATATCAGAAGAGAAGGGGCATAATATAGATTATTTAAGATTTATGATAGCACGTTCTGATACTGCTATGTCTTATGGATTAATATCTGGAGTACTTTCTGTTGTTATGGCTGTTGATAAGGCATATAAATGGGGTAAAGAGCACGGGGTAGAGGTAGCTCCAATATTAGGATGTGGGTCACTTCCGTTTAGAGGGCATTTTACAGGAAGAAATATAGATAAAATATTACAGACTTATGCAGGAGTAAAAACTTTTACGTTCCAATCAGCATTAAGATATGATCATGGTGAGGATGAAACTAAACAAGCTGCTAGAGAGCTTAAAGAGAAAGTAGATATGTATGAGCCTAGAAACTTCTCAGAAGAGGATATAGCGTTAATGAAGGAATTTATAGGAATACTATCTAAACATTATTTAATGACGTTCTTAAAGGTAATAAATACAGTTTCATTTGTCTCTGATTTTATTCCAAAGAATAGAGATAGATTAACTAAGGCAAAGACAGGATTAGAATATAATAGGGAAGTAGCTAATCTTGATAATATAGCAAACTTAGTAAGTGATGAAGAGTTAAGAAAAGAAATATTAAGTATAGATAATTCTGTTGAGTATGCTGTACCAAGAGCTATATCATTTACTGGAGCTATGTATACATTAGGTATGCCACCAGAACTTTTAGGTATGGGTAGAGGGCTTAATGAAATAAAGGATAAATTCGGACAAGAAGGAATAGATAAATTATTAGAATTCTATCCTATGTTAAGAGAAGACTTAGGATTTGCAGCTAGATTTGCAAATGCTGGAGTTAGTAAAAGGATAATTGATGAAACAGCAAGACAAGAATATAAAGAAGATATGAAGTATGTTAATGAAATATTGGATTTAGGATTAGACTATGAGTTTATGAATGATAATGAGTTCTATCATACTTTATTAAAGACTACAAGACCAATAATAATGCATTTAATAGGATTAGAGTCAGACATAATTCAAAGTAAGACTGAAGAGTTGAAGATTCTAAATGAATGGATTATTAGAATGGGTAAAGTTAGAGGAAGTATTGGATAAAATTAATAATTAAACAATTAAAAGTCGGCTAGGCCGACTTTTTTGCTTTTTAGTAGATATATTATTTTCTTATTAAATCAATAAATTGATATTTTAATCCGCTTTTTTCACAAGTAAATATTTCTGACTGAAAATCCACAGTGAATTCTTCAAAATTTATCTGTGGAAAACTTGTATCTCCATCAAAAGATTTAAAAACTTTTGTTAAAAACAACTTATCCACATTGTGGATAAGTTGTGCGTAAATTTCGCCTCCACCTATAATAAATGCGGTTTCAGATGAGTTTTTATATTTGTTGATAACTTGAGACAAACTGTGGATAACTTCTACATTGGAATTATCCACAGAATAGCTTTTATCTCGTGTGATTATAACATGTTTTCTATTAGGCAAGATGCCAGGTAAAGACTCAAATGTTTTTCTACCCATTACAATTGAATGTCCTGAAGTAATTGATTTGAATCTTTTTAAGTCTTCTGGTATATGCCATAAAAGCTTATTATCCCCACCTATAATATTATTTTCTGCTATAGCAACTATAATGGAAAGCATTAAACGGATACCTCCATTTTTATTGCTGGATGATACTTATAATTTATAAGCTTAATATCATCTGCTGTAAAGTCATAGAAGTTAGTTATTTCAGGATTAATCCAAAGCTTAGGAGCTTCATACTCATCATTAGCTCTAGTTAATTGAAGTTTCATTCCTTCTACTTGGTTTTCATATATATGGGCATTATTAATTACATGAGTAAATAAACCAGGTTTAAGACCTGTTACTTGTGCAATTAAATGAACTAGCACTGCGTACTGTGATGTATTAAATGGTACACCTAGTGGTATGTCTCCGCTGCGTTGTACAAGCATACAATTCAATCTACCCTCAGTAACATCCCACATAGTCATGAAACAACATGGTTGAAGTGTCATGTGAGGTAGATCTTCGATATTCCACATAGACATAATCATTCTTCTATCTTGAGGATTTGTTTTTAAGGCATCAATAAGCTTATCAATTTGATTAAATTTAGCTATTTGATATCCATATCCTCTACCAATAGTGTTATTTTCATCAACCCATTCATCCCAAATTCTAACATTTTGTTCTTGTAATTTAGTTACGTCATTAGATTGATCTTTATAGATCCATAACATTTCCTTTATAGCAGTTTTAAATGCTACAAATTTAGTAGTTAGAATTGGAAATTCCTTTTCTAAATTAAATTGCATTATTTGATGAGGTAATTTATATGTTGGCATACCAGTTCTATTGTTGTCATAGTAGCCATTATTTAAAATATCTTCTACTATGCTTAAGTATTTTTTGTCGTATAGACTCATTTTAACACCTCCTAAAATGTATATTATCTATTTTACTACAAAATTCTTATATAAAAAATGAAGAAATGTATATAAAAAAATCATATTAGAGACCAAAAAGTAGGAAAATATCGAATAGTTAAGAAATTAACAAGTGAATGTAAAATAAATACAGTAATATGTTAAAAAAATAACGAAATATAAAGGTCGGAATGAAAAGGTGTGAAAAATGTTTGTAGAACTGTGTATAATATATGAATAAATATGCAGTATGTGAATTCTAGTCTTTTTATATTGGTATATGTATTTTTATAAATAATATATCTAGAGTTTAAAGTAATAAAAGGGGAAAAATCTTTAACTATTAATATAATTTGGGTATAATAAAAAAATGAACAACTACGCAAAAGAGAGGTGAGTATAGTGGCATATACGGCTTTATATAGAGAATGGAGACCAAGGACATTTTATGATGTTGTAGGTCAAGAACATATTACAACAACATTAAAAAATCAAATTTTAAATAATAGAATTGCTCATGCGTATCTTTTTTGTGGAACTAGAGGAACTGGAAAGACCTCTACAGCAAAAGTATTTGCAAAAGCACTTAATTGTCTTAATTTAAAGGATGGAGAACCTTGTAATGAATGTGAAATGTGTAGAAAAATAAATGAAGGTTTGGCTATAGATGTTACAGAACTAGATGCAGCTTCAAATAATGGTGTTGATAAAATTAGAGATATAATTGATGATGTTAAGTATCCACCACAAGAAGCAAGATATAAAGTTTACATAATGGATGAGGTTCATATGCTATCAGCAGGTGCAGTTAATGCCTTTCTAAAGACCTTAGAAGAACCACCTAATAATGTAATATTTATTTTAGCAACAACAGATCCACAAAAGTTACCTATTACTATTCTTTCAAGATGTCAAAGATTTGATTTCAAAAGGATAAATAATAGTGATATAACAGCAAGGCTTAGAAAAATAGTAAACGATCAAAATGTTTTAGCGGATGAAAGAAGTTTAAACTTAATTGCTAGAGTTTCGGATGGAGCGATGAGAGATTCGTTAAGTATATTAGATCAAGCTATTTCTATGGGAAATGGAAATGTTGATTATAATACTGTAGTGAGCATGTTAGGGTTAGTTACTAATGAACATTTATTTAACTTAGTTAATGCAGTAATTCAAAGAAGTGTAGAAAAAAGTATTGAAATTATAGAAGATGTAATATATTTAGGAAAGGATATATATTTATTTATAAAGGATTTAATTGCTCATTATAGAAATTTACTTATGGTTAAGGTAACTAATAATCCTGAAGAAGTATTAGATATGTCAGAGGAAAATATTGCATTAATTAAGGAACAAGGTGCACGTTTAAGGGCAGAAGAGATAATGAGATGTATAAGAATACTTCAAGAGGCAGAAAATAATGCTAAGTTAAGTAAACAAGCAAGATTATATTGTGAGTTAGCTGTTATTAAAATGTGCAAGATAGAATATGATACATCAAATGAAGTAATGTTAACTAGGTTAAATAAGTTAGAAGAAAGTTTAAGAAATGGTAGTATTAAAGTTGCTACTGTATCAAAAGAAGTTGCACAGATGAGTGCTAGTAAACCAGTTAATACTATGACTAGCAACAAGGTAGTTAAAGAGCAGTATAGTAATAGTGAAAATGTTAGTGAAAATCCAGATTCTAAAATTACTATAAATGATGTTAAAAAGTCTTGGAAAGATATAATAGAGAGATTTAAAGCTAGAAGAGAAATGATAATAAGTTCTTTAATTATGATAGGAAAACCAGTAGAGTGTTCTAATGGAGTAATTACTGTAGAATTTGATAGTCAAAATGAATTTGCTAAGAATAGATTAAGTGAAGCTAAAAATAGAGATGTTATAAATGATGTTTTCTTTGAAATATTTAGAGAAAAGGTTAAAGTTAATTTTGTAGTTCAATCTGATTATAATAATGGCAAAAGTACAGAGGATATTTTAAGAGATACATTAGGTGAGGATTTAATTGATTTTATAGATGAATAAAAGTATATAATTACTTTATTCTAGTAAATATTAAAGAAATACTATATAATAAAAAATAGATTTAGTTATTTAAAGGAGGATATTTTATGGCAAGAGGTGGATTCCCAGGAGGTTTCGGGGGAGGAAATATAAATAACTTAATGAAGCAAGCTCAAAAGCTTCAAAGAGATATGGAGCAAGCACAAAAAGAACTTGAAACTAAAGAATTTGAAGCATCAGTTGGTGGTGGTGCTGTTGTAGTTAAGGTTAACGGAAAGAAAGAAGTTTTAGCTATAAATATAAAGGAAGAAGTAGTAGATCCAGATGACGTTGAAATGTTAGAAGATTTAGTGTTAAGCGCAGTTAATGAAGCACTAAAGAAAGCGGATGAAGAAACTTCAAATAAAATGGGTAAATTAACTGGTGGGTTAAACATACCAGGAATGTTCTAGAACATAGGGGCTGTTTTTTAAACAGTCCTTCATTTTTTAAAAAATATTTTTAAATAATACTTTTTTAATAAGAAAGTAATAGAAAGTGGTGTAATTATGGATTTTTATCCAGTGGCTATAGAAAAATTAATTGAAGAGTTTGCAAAACTGCCAAGCATTGGTCAAAAAACAGCACAAAGACTTACATTGCATGTTTTGAATTTACCTGAAGAAGAAGTTAAGGAGTTTGCTAATGCATTGGTAAAGGCTAGAGGAACTATAAAGTATTGTTCTGTATGTGGAAACTTTACTGATAAAGACCCTTGTGCAATATGTGGAAACCCAAATAGAGATAAAAATGTTATTTGTGTTGTAGAGCAGCCTAAAGATATTATGACAATGGAAAAAGTTAAAGAATTTAATGGTGTATATCATGTTTTACATGGAAATCTTTCTCCAATGCAAGGAAGAGGGCCTCAAGATATTAAGATAAGAGAACTTGTTGCGAGAATGAGTGCAGATGTCAAGGAAGTTATAATTGCAACTAACCCGAATGTTGAAGGGGAAGCAACAGCTATGTATATATCAAGAATACTTAAGCCATTAGAAGTTAAGGTTACAAGAATAGCATCTGGTTTACCAGTTGGTGGAGACTTAGAATATGCTGATGAAGTAACACTTTCAAAGGCTCTTGAGGGTAGAAAAGAAATTTAAAAAAACTTATTCATAATTAAAAAAGTTAAGAGTTTCCTATGGCAACTCTTAACTTTTTTAATTTCAACTTGAAATTAATTTTTATCATTCTAATAATGATATGCAACGCCAATACTTCCAGGGCCTACATGCAATCCTATAATAGGACCTATTGATTGAATTTTTATACTGTCTAACCCTAAAGTGCTTTTAAGTCTATCAGCCAGTTCTTGACCTTCAGATTCGCAGTTTATATGATGAACTATAAGACCTTTTATTGGTGCTTTTGAATTTTGATCTAAAACAGTATTAACTATTTTATCAATAGCTTTTTTCTTTGTTCTTACCTTAGTAAATACAGTAGTCTTACCATCTTCAACTGTAAGTATAGGTTTTATTTGAAGTAGTGAGCCGAATAAAGCTGCAGCACCACCAATTCTACCACCTTTTTTTAAGTACTCTAAAGTATCAGGAACGAATATAAACTTACTATTTTCTATAACATTTTTTGCAATACTTACTATTTCATCTAAAGATTTGTTTTCATTTGCTGCTTTAGCTGCTTCTAATGCAGCAAAACCAGCTTGCATACAATTGCTTCTAGAATCTAGCATTACTATTTTAGCATTTGGATAATTTTCAAGAATCATATTTTTTACTAAATTTGATGTTGAAAATGTACCACTCATATCTGAAGATAAGAATATTCCTACAATGTCATGACCATCTTTAACTAGGGACTCTACTATACTATATAATTCTTCAATACTAGGTTGTGATGAAGTTGGGATTGTTGGAGATTTAGTCATTTCATTATAAAACCAATCATTTGCTAAATCTGTTTCTCTATAACTTTTACCATTAATCAAAACGTTTAAAGAAGCTATAGAAACTTTATATTTATTTATATATTCTTGAGGTAAGTAGCAGGTACTATCTGCTATTATTTTTATACTCAAAGAGAAACACCTCCTGGTAAATTTAACGTTATTTAAGGTATTATACCAAACAATTAAAGTTAAGTATATAAAATATATGTTAATAATTTGAAACCATGAATATATATAGAAATATATTTTGAATAAGATTCTATTAATATGGAAAGTATCTAGATAAGTACTTTTAGGAGGTAGGATATGAATATTAAAAATGTATTAAGTCTAATTTTGGTAAAATACAGCAATGATGATGGAATTAATGAGAAGGTACTAGAAGAAATACAAGAAGCTATTAAGGAAATGCAAGCTGCAGAAGCTATGTTTAATAATGTTGACGATCCAAATCTAATAGAAGCTGCAATTTATAGAGAAGAGGCAGCAAAGAAAAAATTTGATTATTTACTATCTATAGCTAAGGAACAATATTCAAGACAAAAAATAGAACCAAATGAAGAAATGGAAATATAATGAATATTGTTATATAATATAAAATAATATAGTATTGTATTATTTTATATTATATAGGGGGTTACAAAAATGAGTGGTGAAATGATTATTTATGCTCTATTTGGATTAGCACTTTTGTTTTTGATTATAAAGTTGTTAAAGTGGCCTATTAAGATATTGGTCAATGGAATAATAGGAATTGTATTATTATATGTAGCAAATTACATAGGAGAATATTTTGATTTTTATATAACTATTAATCCTATAACTGCACTTATTGCAGGATTTTTAGGCATTCCAGGAGTTATATTTTTAGTAATTTTTCAATTGTTTTTTTAAATTTTATTTAAAGAGATAGGGAATCTTCATAAAAATGAAGATTCCCTAAATTTATATAGACGGGAGTTAGAAGATTTCATTAATCGCCATAAGCGATAAGCTTCTGATATACTATATATTATTTAAAATGATAAAAAATGTTACAAAATTAAAAAATAAATTAGGGTGTAAACACTACATCCGTTTACACCCTTTATATATAAATGATACACTAATATAATTAATGTATCGTCTATACTATTAATATAACCATTTGAAATATAAATATGTATACGAATTTAATATTAAATTAAATTTATAACTTTACTTATAGGAGGAATATATTATGCCAGCAGGAAATGGGGTTAATTGTAGATACTGTCCAGAGTTTGAAAAGAAAAGATGTAATGGAGATGACAAGGGATGTTTATGTTATAAATGTCCAAGACATTTAGGTCAATGCAAGTGTGTTAAATACTGTAGAGAAACAGAATCAATTTTAATTTTTGATGAGGATTATAACGAGGGCTATTAAATTAGTCCTTTATTTTTTTACTTAATATTATAATTATTATCACATTATTTCATTTAAATAAATAAAATATACAGTATGGATTTTTTAAATATTACGTTAATTAAATTAGTAAAAAACTCAAATATATTAATTTATAAAAATATAAAATAAATCTAGGTAAAGGTTATATAAAATGTTAAGTAGTAGTAAAATATCAAAAAGCAATAAATAGAAAATATAATATTTTTAATTGGGGGTTAAAAAATGGTAAGAGTATTGACTAATGACGGTTTACAAAAAGGGGCTATTAATAAGTTAACATCATTAGGATTTGAAGTAGTTAATAATCATTATGATAGAGATGAATTAGGTACTATTTTAAAAGAGTTTGATATTTTGGTTATTAGATCTGCAACAAAGGTTACTTCAGATATTTTAGATCAAGTACAAGGTGGAAAGCTCAAGCTTATAATAAGAGCTGGAGTAGGAATTGATAATATAGATGTTCCTTATGCTACACAAAAAGGTATATTTGTAAAAAATACTCCTAATGCAAGTTCTGAATCAGTTGCAGAATTAGCAATTGGGCATATGTTTGCATTAGCAAGGTTCATAGCTATTTCTAATTGTACTATGAGAGATGGACAATGGAATAAGAAAAAATATGAAGGGATAGAGCTTGGAGGAAAAACATTAGGAATTGTAGGCATGGGAAGAATAGGGAAGGTTTTAGCAAAAAAGGCAGAAGTATTAGGTATGAAGGTTATATATAATGATATATTTGGTAAGCAAGATGAATTAATATATGAATTTTTAGAATTAAATGAGCTTTTAAGAAATTCAGACTTTATATCTTTACATGTTCCTTATGATAAAGAGAAAGGATATTTAATAGGAAAAGATCAATTTAATATTATGAAAGATGGGGTATATTTAATTAATTGTGCTAGAGGTAAGGTTGTTGAAGAAGCGGCATTATTAGAAGCCTTAGATAATGGGAAAGTAGCTGGTGCAGGAATAGATGTTTTTGAGGAAGAACCTACTAAAAATAAAGCATTAGTGAATCATCCTAAAGTTAGTGTAACTCCTCATATTGGAGCAGCTACAAAAGAAGCTCAGGAGAGAATAGGAGAAGAAGTAGTTACTATTATATCTAATTTTATATCTAATGATTTAGCAACTATATAGTTTTTAAAGTTAGAGGAGGAAGATAAATGGCAATAGTAAGAGCATTTAAGGCATTTAGACCTAAAGTAGGTTTAGAATCAAAGATAGCGGCATTACCTTATGATGTAATGAATAGTGAAGAGGCTCGTGAAATGGTTAGAGATAATGAGTATTCATTTTTACATGTAGATAGGGCAGAAGTTAATTTGCCTAAGGATACTAATATATATGATAAAGCTGTATATGAAAAGGCAAGAGATATATTAGATAAAATGATACAGGATGGTTTATATGTTCAAGATGATAATCCTTGTATGTATATATATAGACAAACTATGAATGGAAACAGTCAAACTGGATTAGTTATTTGTGCTGCAATAGATGATTATATTAATGATAAAATTAAAAAGCATGAACATACTAGAAAAGATAAAGAGATTGATAGAATAAATCATGTTGATTATTGTGATGCAAATACAGGACCAATCTTTTTAACTTATAGAAATCAAACTGAAATATCTAAAATAATGGATAAGTGGATACAAAATGAGCCATTATATGATTTTATATCAGAAGATGGAAATAGACATATTATATGGATAATTAATAATGATAGTGATATAAAAAAATTAACTACACTTTTTAAAACGATAGATAGTTTATATATAGCTGATGGACATCATAGAGCAAAATCAGCTGTAGAAGTTGGATTAAAGCGTAGAAGAGAAAATCCAGGTTATACAGGCGAGGAAGAGTTTAATTATTTCTTAGCTATAGTGTATCCTGATAATGAATTAGAGGTTTTGGATTATAATAGAACAGTTAAAGATTTAAATGGATTAAACGAAGATGAGTTTTTAAGTGCTATAGAAAAGAATTTTAAAATTAAAGTTTCTAAGGAGGCTGTCAAGCCAAAGAAAAAACATACATTTGGTATGTATATGAATAATATTTGGTATGAACTTGAAGCAAAGGATGGAACTTTTAACGAGGAAGATCCAATGGAGAGATTAGATGTATCAATTCTTCAAAATAATTTACTTTCTCCGATATTAGGGATTGATGATCCCACTAAGTCTGATAGAATTGAATTTATTGGTGGAATAAGAGGGATAAAGGAGTTAGAAAAAAGGGCTAATAAAGATATGAAAGTAAGTTTTTCGATGTTTGCTACAACAATTGATGATATTATGAGTATTGCAGATAGTGGAATGATAATGCCACCTAAATCTACATGGTTTGAACCAAAACCTAGGAGTGGGTTATTTATTCATAAGCTTAGTTAAATATAGTTAGTTATAAGCAATAAGCAAACTTACTAAATCTAATAAAAAACTGGGGGGACATTTATATGTCAAGAGTATATAATTTCGCAGCTGGTCCAGCTGTGTTACCGGAAGAGGTTCTAAAAGAAGCAGCAGCAGAAATGTTAGATTATAAGGGGACAGGAATGTCAGTAATGGAGATGAGTCATCGATCTAAGATTTTTGAAGAAATAATTCAAGAGGCTGAACAAGATTTAAGGGATTTGATGAACATTCCTGATAACTATAAGGTATTATTTATTCAAGGGGGTGGATCAACACAATTTGCAATGGTTCCAATGAATCTAATGAAGAATAGAGTTGCAGATTATATTATAACAGGACAATGGGCTAAAAAAGCAGCAGCTGAAGCAAAAAGATATGGAAAAATAAATGAGGTAGCATCATCAGCAGATAAGACTTTCTCTTATATTCCTGATGTAAGCAAGATTAAAGTAAGTGATGATGCAGATTATGTATATATATGTCATAACAATACAATTTACGGAACTACTTATCATAAGTTACCTGATACAAAAGGAAAGATTTTAGTTGCAGATATGTCATCAGATATATTATCTCAACCTATTGATGTTACAAAATATGGATTAATATTTGCAGGAGTTCAAAAAAATATTGGACCGGCTGGTACAGTAGTTGTAATAATTCGTGAAGATTTAATTACTGATGATGTACTTGAAGATACTCCAACAATGCTTCGGTACAAAATACATGCAGATAATAAGTCTTTATATAATACACCGCCAGCATATGGTATCTATATTTGTGGTAAGGTATTTAAATACCTTAAAAAGCTTGGTGGATTAGAAGCTATGAAAAAGAGAAATGAAGAAAAGGCTAAGATTCTTTATGATTATATTGACTCAAGTGAACTATTTAAGGGAACAGTTGTAAAGGAAGATCGCTCTTTAATGAATGTTCCATTTATAACAGGTGACAAAGACTTAGATGCTAAATTTATTAAAGAAGCTAAGGCAGCTGGAATTGAGAATATCAAAGGTCATAGAACTGTTGGTGGAATGAGAGCTAGTATTTATAATGCTATGCCAATAGAAGGAGTAAAATATTTAGTTGAATTTATGAAAAAGTTTGAAGATGAGAATAAATGATAAGTTTAAGAAAGTAGAAAATTAAAAAATAATAGTTAATAAAAAATGGTACTGGAAATAAAAAGTCTAGTACCATTTTTATTTATTAAAGTTTTTCTAACATTGTTTTTAATATGAATGTTGAGTTTTTAACTCCAATAGGAGTGAATTTTTCAAAATCCATATGAGCTCCATTGTTAGCATTATCAGATATAGATCTAACAACAACAAAAGGAATATTGTTTAAATAGCAAACATGAGCTATACTAGCACCTTCCATTTCACAAGCTAATGCACCAAATTCCTTTTCAAGCCATTGAATTTTTTCAAGTGAAGCTACGAACATATCTCCAGATACTATTCTTCCAGAAAAAGTTTTAAAGTCAGAAGCTTCAGCACAAGCATCTTTAGCTGTTTCGACTAACTTTTCATCACATTTAAAGTCAAAAGTATCCATTCTTGGAATTTGACCCATTGGATCACCAAAAGCAGTTGTATCCATATCATATTGAACTAAGTTTTCTGCTATTACTACATCACCAGGATAAATATTTTTACCTATACCGCCAGCAACTCCGACATTTATCACTGATGATACGTTATATTCAGAAGCTAGTATTTGAGTACATACAGCAGCATTAACTTTACCTATACCACATACAACAGCAACAACATCATGTCCCCATAGTTTTCCTTTGTGGAATTTCATTTTTGCTTTTTCCTCAACTTTTTCTAACTCCATATCTTGTAAAAGAATTTCTAATTCTTCAGACATAGCACCTATTATTCCTAAAATCATTTTAAATCCTCCATGTAAGTATATAATTTATATAAATTTACTTAAAATATATTATATACTGACATTCGATTAATTAATAGAAGATTTGTTAGTAAATTTAAAACAAAGAAAACCGATAGAATTACTTGTATTAATTTGAGCTGAAATATATAATAGTCTAAACAGGACAATAAATATGGACAAAGGAGAATAAATATATGTCATTAAATGAATTTTGCAGAACTGAATTACTTATAGGCGAAGATGGAATAGAAAAGTTACATAATTCTAAAGTTATAGTTTTTGGAATTGGGGGAGTAGGAAGCTTTGTAGTTGAAGCTTTAACAAGAGCTGGAGTTGGAAATTTAATATTAGTAGATAATGATACTGTTTGTATATCTAATTTAAACAGACAAATACATGCTACACAGGCTACAGTAGAAAGTGTTAAGGTTGAGGCTATGAAAGCAAGAGTATTATCTATAAATCCTAATTGCAAAGTTGAGGCAAAGCAAGAGTTTATTACAGCAGATAATATACAAGAAATAATTCCAGAAGATATAGATTATGTTGTAGATGCTATAGACACAGTAACATCAAAATTAGCATTGGCAGAGTATTGCTATAAAAATGATATTAAGTTAATTGCATCTATGGGGACAGGAAACAAAATAGATCCTACTCAATTTAGAGTAACAGATGTATTTAAGACTAAAGTTTGTCCTCTAGCTAAAGTTATGAGAACTGAATTAAGAAAAAGAGGAGTTAAAAAGTTAAAGGTTGTATACTCAGAAGAAGTACCAATGGTACCTAACAAAGGAAGAGCAGTTCCATCTAAAAAAAGACAAACACCTGGAAGTATATCATTTGTTCCACCAGTAGCAGGAATGATAATAGGTGGAGAAGTGATTAAAGATTTAACTGGATTAAATTAATATAATTGAAAAAATTTAATAGTAAGAACTCTACTATTCTAATAAATTAAAATAGTAGAGTTCTTACTATTAAAAATTATATTAATTAACTTTAAGTGTTATATTGTAATTTTCGCCTGTTAAATTAAGTAGGAGTGCTTGTAATGAATTTTCTGTATTTAGAATAGCTTGTTCATAAAAATTAGGACTATTCATTTTTTCTGTAAATAAATGATTTAAATTTTTATATATGGAACTTAACTCTTCTGATGATAGTTTTAAATCGCCAAATCTTAAGAAGCCAACCTCTGTATCATAATATATAGTTTTACTTTCATCTATATCTATACTAAATATATCTATTTGTGGGATTTTTATATATACTTCTTTAGTTGTAGTATTTATTTCAAAATTAGAGTTAGATAAAGTAGAGAAATCTATAGCATAAGAGCAATTTGCAAAAAAAGTTATCTTTTTAGATTTTTTAAATATATCTAAGTTAAAGTACGTATTATCTATTGTTAAGGTTTCTGATAGTTCAATTTCTAAAGGGATTAATTTATTTACATTTTTTATTTCGTTTATTAAAGTATCATCAGATAAAATTGAAGAGGATTCAATTTTATATGCGTGAAAGTAAGGAAATAACTTTTGAAATTTACTAGGAGACTTAAAAAATAAAAGTAACATGAATAAAGCAAATAGAACAAATAAATAGAATAATATTTTATGAAGTTTAAATATATGTTTTTTCTTATATAAAAAAATAGTCATCCCCACCTTGAAACATTTATATATTAAATTCATATAAATCAAATATATTAAAATATAAATAAGTATATTCCTTTAAGTAATGTTTTTACTTTTAAAGTAAAGTTAGTTGAGTTTTATATTAGTTTATTTGTATAATAAAAATAATTGAAATTATTTTTAGGAGATTTAGTATGGATAATCAAAGGGAAGTAAATATAGAGCTTATTAAAGGCACTTTAGATGATTATATAGTTAAGGATAAAGATAAGATTGTAATAGGAAGATTTACTATAACTGAACTAGATAAGGAAAATAAGAAGTGTAACTTAAAATTGAAGTTTTATAGGGAAGATAACTATGATTTATTAAAGATTACATTGGAAGCTATTCTTAAGGCTGTATTTAAAGATAAAAATATATTTAAAGCTAATGTGGTAGTTAGTGAAAATATAAATTTAAAACCATTTTTAGATATTGGCTTTACGTTAGAAGCTATTTTTACTGATAATATATTTACAAAGGGTAGTTTCTATGATGAATTAAGTTTTGGAATAAATAGAAATGAATATTTGAATTCAGGACGAAATAATATTGTAGAGATGAAAGGAAAAAATATTTTAATTAGAAATTTTACCCCTGATGATGCACAAGATCTTTTAGAGTATTATTTGAGAAATAAGGATCACTTAAAAGATTTTGAGCCAGTAAGAGATGCTAGTTTTTTCACCTATGAAATGCAAAAGGAGATTTTATTAGAAAGCTATAGACAGCTTATGACTGGAGTGGGAAGTGACTTAGGAATATATAAGGATAATAAGATTATAGGAAAAGCTAAAATTTCTAATATAGTTTATGGAGTACTTAAAAGTGGAATATTAGGCTATTCTATAGATAAAGAATATGAAGGAAAGGGATATATGAAAGAAGCTATAAATTTAGTATTAGAATATGCTAAAGAGTATTTAGATTTACATAGAATAGAAGCTTCAGTTTTAACAACTAATGAAAGATCTAAAGGTGTTTTATTATCATGTGGATTTGAGGAAGTTGGTATTAATAAAAAGTATTTATATATAAATGGTAAATGGAGTGATCATATTACTTTTTATAAAATACTTTAATATTTATAAATTAAAAGAAGATATAGTAGAGTTGATGAAGAATTTATTGCAGT
>OLPU01001702.1_pt1 | contig 15867 bp, 15 predicted proteins | sample 1673111 | NCBI WGS metagenome assembly OLPU01 (sample SAMEA3136755, study PRJEB25190) | human gut metagenome | reverse complement strand
TGAATTCCTGCAGCTCCTTGATCTTCTCTTCCTTCTTCTTGTTGGCTTCCTTCATCTGCTTGATCATCAGCTGGCTGGACTCGTACCAGAAGTCATAGTTTCCGGCATAGAGCTGGATTTTTCCGTAATCTATATCTGCGATCTGGGTGCAGACTTTATTCAGGAAGTAACGGTCGTGGGATACAACGATAACGGTATTCTCGAAGTTGATCAGGAACTCCTCAAGCCACTCGATCGCATCGAGGTCCAAGTGGTTGGTCGGCTCGTCAAGAAGAAGGATATCCGGGTTTCCGAACAGGGCTCTTGCAAGAAGAACTTTGACCTTCTGGCTGCCGGTCAGGTCTGCCATCTGTGCGTAGTGCAGTTCCGGCTCAATGCCAAGGCCGTTTAAGAGCTGCTCTGCATCGGTCTCTGCCTCCCAGCCGTTCATCTCTGCAAACTCACCCTCGAGCTCGCTCGCTTTGATACCGTCCTCATCGGTGAAGTCTTCTTTTGCGTACAGCGCCTCTTTCTCTTTCATGATCTCATAGAGACGGGCATTTCCCATGATAACGGTGTCGAGTACCGGATAGCTGTCGTATTTGAAGTGGTCCTGCTCGAGGAAGGAAAGACGCTGGCCCGGTGTGATGGTTACGTCTCCGTTTGTCGGTTCAAGCTGGCCGGACAGGATTTTCAGAAAGGTTGATTTTCCCGCTCCGTTGGCACCGATCATGCCGTAGCAGTTTCCCTCGGTGAATTTGATATTGACATCTTCAAACAACGCTTTTTTTCCAACACGAAGTGTCACATTATTTGCTGCAATCATACTTTTTAAAACCTCATTTTCTTATTCTTAATTGTAAACGTGAAGTTACCGCCGGGGTTTCCCGGTCATACGGAGTATAGTCTACCATAGGTTTCCGTTTTCTGGCAAGTAGGGAAAGCCCTTATTCCTCGTCTTTTTCACCGGAAATTGTAAAAAAGCTGTCATCCCGGTCTTTTTTGTCGATCAGTTCATTGTACTGCAGGCATTCATACTGCCGTTCGTACTCGAGATCCTCCTCCGGCGCATCGCTGTCGTTCCAGCGGTACCAGGTTCCGTCACTTGCTAAAAAGCCGAGGTGATTGAGCGCCGGCATCTTCTCGCGCAGGTCAAGCAGATACTCGTTGTACGGCGTCAGTTCCAGGCCGGTAAGGCTTAACGCATAGCTTGAGAGATAGTTTGTGCTGATCCAGACATTGCTCTCGGATTTCATGCTGTAGTTGGTCCAGATGAAGAACGGGGTTCCATAGAACTTCTCCTGATCCTCGACCGAAAGATTCTGATAAGCGTCTCCGGCAATCCATGTTTCAAACGCATCCGGCAGTTTCGGGGAATGATCGCCGAACATAATGATCATCGTCGGCTCGTCCACCCGCTGGAAATACCGGATCAGATAGGAAATTGCCTCATCGGAAAGCTTTAACAGGGAGAAATACTGATCGGCCTCATCACTGTCGTAGCCGTTGCAGTTGATATCCGCCTGGAAATAACGGTTCGTGTAGCCGCTGTGGTTCTGCATCGTCACATCAAAGAGGAAGAGCGGGCTGCCCGGCTCCTTGTTCTCGTAGGTTTCCACGATCTTCTCATAGTTCGCCTGATCGCTGATCATGCCGCGGTACCGCTTGGCCGTATCGGAGAACTGATCAATCGAGATGAAATCATCAAAATCAAGGAAACGGTATGCCGTGCTCCGCTTCCAGTTTGTCGCCTTGTTCGGATGCATCGCAATTGCCTGATAACCCTGGTCCTTTAACGTCGTGACAAGGGAATACTGGCTGTGCGTAAAGTAGCTGACGTACGGCACCATGCCCGGGAACCGCTTACAGGAGTTTCCGGTCAGGAACTCATACTCCGTTTTTGCTGTTCCGCCGCCCTTGGTACACGTCAGCGTGTGCCCTTTGATGATATTTTCGGTCAGCGAGTCGAGGAACGGCATGTAGCTCTCGCTCGTCTGCGGATCGCCGACGGAACGGTAGTCAAACCACGACTCGTTCATGATCGCGATGATGTTGACGGGTGTCACGCTATCCGCATTATCTTTTCGAAGATCTTCTGTTTTCGTCTCTTTCTCGCTCGTATCGGCAATCGCTGTCACTTCGTCTTTCGAATAGCCGTCCGGCGGTGTCAGGCGCATGTATTTGGCGACCGCGGTAAAACCGACCGTCGTTCCGTACTGGCGGTATGTCTTCGCCGGATTCCAGAGGTCACTGATGACACCGAACTCGGCGTTCCAGTTCAGATTCATGTACGCCAGGTATGTTCCGAGCATCAGCGCAGCAGCAGCCACGCGGAGCAGAATTTTATTCCTCGTTTTCCGTGCAAAACGGTATTCCCGGCTCTGCAGCCAGAGGCGCACAACGAGCATCATCGTGATAAACGAAGTCACGATTTCACCTGTGATCTCGAATTTGTAGCCGCCGACTACGTCCGCCGCCGTCGCAATGCTGTACAGGTCGATGAGCTGGAACGCTTCTCCGCGGAACAGATAAACATAGTAGAATACCAGACTCATGCAGAAATAAAAGATGTTCATGAAAATCATCGCGCGGCGGATGGAGTTCAGAAAGAGGGAAACGAGAATGGAAAGTACGAAAATGACACCGATATTCAACAACGCATAATACCATTTCATCTCCCGGAACTGGCTGTTTGTGACAAATTCCAGTGTGGCAAACAGATAGGCTGCGTTTGCCAGCATCAGAATCGGCTGTTTCCATCCCACATAGCGCGGTTTTGGTTTCTGGTCCGGCTTTGCAGCAAACCGGCAGAAACTGACGACTGTCGTCAGTATGATACACGCCAGCAGGCACGGGAACAGAAAGTGAATACTCCACTCCCGGTCTGCCGCCGTCGTATCCAGCAGCGGGCGCGCCAGAAACAGCAGCACCGCCAGCACGCCGAAATACAAAACAAGAAACGCGCACCGGGCGCGCTCCTTTTGATTCTCTTTTAATCTCTGATAAAACTTCTGCATCGAAACTTTATGCTCCTTTTATAAACAAGAATTATAATCCTTCCGTAAACGGCTCGTCCGCCGGATAGCCGCCGCCTAATTTTTGCATACAGCGCTGGATGGAATCTTTTGAATTTCCCCAGTCCTTATCCTTGTTGCGGTAATCGAATTTGTCAGTAAACCATGTTACCTCTTCCTGCAGCCGCTGGTAATTTTCTTTCATGATTTTGAACAGAACCGGGTAAAATTCCGCTTTCTGTTTATCATTCAGCTTTTTCTCCGCCGTTTCTACCAGATCCGCAAAATGCGGCAGACAGAAGCCTTTTCCCTCGCGGAACAGTCTTGCAAACTCCTCGTCTTTTTTGTAGAGATCAAAGAACGTATCAAGATAGCGGTTATAGTTTGCCTTGAAGTGATCGCAGACGTAGCACGAATGCGTCTTCTCATCAATCCACTGGCCGATCGCAGTCTCACGGCCCTGTTTGTCGAGGGATGTCTTCTGCATCCGCTTGAACACCGAGGATTTTCCCGGTGCAAACAGATTCATCTGTGCGGCAAGCTCCTGGTTCAGTTTTTTCAGATGGGTGGATAAAATCAGACCGCTTCCGAGACGGTTTCCGTAATCGTACATCATTTTATAGTGGTGGCGGCAGAATCCCATCGCGTCTGTTTCCGCACGCACATCATCCTCCATATAGGATGCGCCGGAACCGAGCGCAAACGAAATCGCATGCTGCTCTGCTTCCCGCTCCAGATAGCAGAACGGGCACTCATCTTCCGCCTTGAATGCATCCATCAGCGGAATGGTATGGATCGACTCTTTCATATGCAAAAACCTCCGATTTTATTTGTTGGTGCTTTCTACAGCATACACAAAAACCTCTCATTTGTCAAAAGAACTCTTTTTCCTGTTTTCCTATTATTCTGATGGATAATTTCTATATTTTGCACAATTTACATGTGCATTATAAAAATTTAAAGTTGTTTCTTTTTGGTATTTAATCGTTTAAGATAAATATTATATAAGTCTTTGTATCACTCTGTTCAGAAAGGAGCCATAGCAATGGGAGAACGTCATACGGAGGAGATGCGCCTCCTCGGTCTTACCATCGCTTTTTATCGCAGAGCACGCGGATTAACGCAAAGTGAGCTTGCCGAAGCTGTCCAGATCAGCCGTACACATATGAGCAACATCGAAGCGCCAAACAGTCATACCTCTCTGTCTCTAAACAAGCTGATGGATATTGCGGAAGCACTCGAAATTCCGCTGAAAACATTATTTGATTTCAAACGGTAAGCCCGGAAAGCTTTCCGTTTTTTATAGCAGATTTTTACAGCAACCCCCCGCAGCCGGTGTGCGCCCGGTGCGGGGGGTCTTTTTCTCTCTTATTTTCCCGAAAAATCCGGAGTTCCGTCAAGATTATACGGGGTCACCTGGTATACATAGTAGTTCAGCCAGTTCGTATACAGATTGTTCGCATGTGACCGCCATAAAAGCACTGGTTTTGTATTTGGATCGTCGTTTTTATAATAGTTCTTCGGAATCTCAATCGGGAGTCCTTTGTCTTTATCGCGGTGGTACTCGCCGTCGAGCGTCATACGGTCGTACTCCGGATGACCCATCACAAAAATCTTTCTTCCCTCTTCCGCCATGCCAAGATAGAATCCGGCTTCGTCGGACTCTGCGAGAATCGTGACATCTTTGCAGGCACGGATATCGTCGATCGGTACTTCTGTGTGGCGGGAATGCGGTGCCAAAAACTCGTCATCGAAGCCTCGCACAAGCGGGATCTTGCGGTTGTTGGCTTTGTGCCAGAACACCCCGAATTTCTTCTCCGGAAGCATCCGTTTCTTCAGTCCGTAGAAATGATACAGACTCGCCTGGGCTCCCCAGCAGAGGAACATCGTGGAGGTAACGTGTGTGTTCGTCCAGTCCATGATCTTTGTCAGTTCATCCCAGTAGTCAACTTCTTCAAATTCCATCTGCTCGACCGGTGCACCGGTGATGATCATACCGTCGTAATAATTTTTCCGCACATTCTCAAATTTCACATAGAACGTGTTCAGATGGCTGGTCGATGTATTTTTCGCCTCGTGGCTTGCCACCATCAGAAAGGTGACATCAACCTGCAGGGAGGTGTTGGAAAGGGAGCGCAGAAGCTGCAGCTCGGTATCTTCTTTGAGCGGCATCAGATTCAGGATCATAATCTTCAGCGGACGGATGTCCTGATGAACCGCTCTTGTCTCGTCCATGACGAATATATTTTCGCTTTCGAGTATTTCTTTTACAGGTAAATCTGCCTGAACTTTAACCGGCATATTCTTTTTCCTCGTTTCTATTCTTCTTGATCTGCCGCGCTTTTCTCTGCGCAGACAGGCGGTTTGCTTTTTCCGGCAGGAATTTCTGCCGTCTGTTTCCGATTATAGCAGATTCCCGCGCGGGATGCAAACCGCCTTTGCAGATATTTCGTTATTCTTCTGTCATCTTCAGAAATTCCTCTTCTGAGATCACCGGCACGCCGAGTTCGCGTGCTTTCCGGTTTTTGGAGGAACTGGATGTCGTGTCGTTGTTGATCAGATAGCTCGTCTTTCCCGTTACACTTCCGGTGGCTTTTCCGCCGAGCTCCTCGATTCTTGCCTTTAATGCATTCCGGTTCGGGAAATGTTCCACACTTCCGGTGATGACGAAGGTAAGACCGGCTAATTTCTGTTCTTCCTGGCTTGCCTGCGGCTTCTCAATCGTCAGATACGACAGAAGGCGCTCAAGGCGTTCTTTATTTTCCTCATCCGCAAAGTAATCCACGATGCTTTTTGCAATCACTTCTCCGACACCGTCGATCTGCGCGAAATCCTCCGCCGATGCATTCCGGATCCGGTCGAGATCGAAATCGAAGGCTTTGCAGATCATTCTCGCGTTTGCAAGACCGATATTTAAGATGCCAAGTCCGAAAATCAGACGGGGCAGCGTTGTGTTTTTCGCGCGCTCGATGCTGTCGATCAGATTCTGGTATGATTTTTCACCGAAACCGTCCATCTCCACAATCTCGTCGCGGTAGCGGTCGAGACGGAAAATATCGGCAAACTCACGGATGAAGCCGTGGCCCACGAATTTTTCGAGCGTTGCCTCCGACATGCCGTCGATGTTCATCGCGTCGCGGCTTACAAACAGGGTGAATGCCTTCATGAATTTTGCCGGGCACTCCGGATTCGTACAGTAGAGGGTCTCGACATTGTTCATCATCTGAATCCGGGTGGCACCGCCGCAGGCAGGACACGTTTCCGGAATATCGCGCACACCGCTTCTCGTCAGATTCTCTGAGATCTGTGGAATGATCATATTTGCTTTGTAGACAAGGATTTTATCACCCACACCGAGATCCAGCGAACGCATGATACTGATGTTGTGGACGCTTGCGCGGGAAACCGAAGTTCCTTCCAGCTCGACCGGCTCAAAAACCGCAACCGGATTGATGAGACCGGTTCTCGACGGGCTCCACTCAATTTCAAGCAGAGTGGTCTCCTTCTGTTCATCCGCCCATTTGAAGGCGAAAGCGTTCCGCGGGAATTTCGCGGTTGTGCCAAGTGATTCTCCGTAGGCGATATCGTCATACAACGCGACAAGGCCATCGGACGGGAAATCGTTTGTCTCGATTTTCGTGGAGAAATATTGCATCGCCTCGTCGAGGTTATCTTTGGTGACAGCCTTGTATTCCACCACCTCGAAGCCCTGCTCTTTCAGCCACTCCATCTGACGGATTCTGGAATTTTCGAAATCCTGTTCCGGAGCGCTCACAAGCGCAAATGCCATAAAATGAACGTGGCGTTTTGCCGTAATCTCATTGTTCAGCTGGCGCACAGAACCGCTGCAGAGGTTCCTCGGATTCTTGTATTTCGCATCGACATCCTCGATCTCCTCGTTGATCTTCTCAAAATCGGAATAGCGGATGATCGCCTCGCCGCGCAGAACCAGCTCTCCCTGGTACGGGATTTTTAAGGGAATATTTTCAAACACTTTTGCATTGTTCGTGACAACCTCTCCGATCACGCCGTTTCCACGGGTGACGGCCTTTGCGAGGGTACCGCCGCGGTACGTCAGAACGACGGTCAGACCGTCCATCTTCCAGGATAGCAGCGTTTTGTGATCCCCGATGAAGCTGCGGAGCACTTCCACATCTTTCGTTTTATCAAGGGAAAGCATCGGCGACTCGTGCGCTTCTTTCGGCAGTTCGTCCATCGCCTCGTAGCCGACTTTTGTGGTCGGGCTTCCGGCGAGTGTTACGCCTGTTTTTTCCTCTAATACCTGCAGTTCGTCATACAGCGTGTCGTACTCCAGGTTGCTCATGATCTCCCGGTCTTCCTGGTAATAGGCTTTTGCCGCTTCGTTCAGCTTTTTGACCAGTTCCTTCATCCGTTCTGTCTCGTTCATCGCTTTTCCTCCCCGATCTGCTTTTTCAGTTCTGCTAATTCTTTTTCCGTTAAAGGGCGGTACTCCCCTGTTTTCAGGTCTTTCAAGTGAATATTCATGATCCGCACACGTTTCAGCTTTGTGACACGATATCCTAATGCTTCGCACATCCGCCGGATCTGACGGTTCAGCCCTTGCGTCAGAATAATCGTAAAGCTGCGCTCTCCCGTTTTCCGGATCCGGCACGGGCGCGTCACGGTATCGAGAATCGGCACGCCGGATGCCATTTTTTTCAGAAATTCCGGTGTAATCTCTTTGTTTACCTCGACCTGGTATTCTTTTTCATGGCGGTTTCTGGCACGCATGATACCATTTACGATCGCACCGTCGTTCGTCATCAGAAGGAGGCCTTCGGAATCTTTATCGAGTCTTCCCACCGGGTAAATCCGCACCGGGTAGGACAGATAATCGATGACGTTGTTTTTCTCCCGTTTTTCCGCAGTACAGACGATGCCGCGCGGTTTGTTGAAGGCGAGATAGACTTTTTTCTCCTCCGGGACAACGGTTTTGCCTTTCACGACAACAACGTCGCCAGACTCCACCTGCATGCCGGTTTCCGCGCGTTTTCCGTTTATAGTAATCTCGCCCGCTTCTGTCAGACGGTCCGCCTCCCGCCGCGAGCAGACGCCCGCATCACTTAAGTATTTGTTTAAGCGCATGGTTTTATCCTTCCAAAAAAGCAGTTTCATAAAAACCAGAAACTGCTTTTTTTGTTTTGTATTATTCTATTGTTCCTACTGAATGCTCTCTACATATGCTCTCAGGGAAGCATCTGCATCGAGTGCATTCTGATAATCGTTCTGAACCTGTTCGATCAGATTTTTGACTTCTTCGTTTTCGAGCGCCGCTTTCATAGCCTCGGTTACGGCCGCATCGCTGTCGGTATCATCCATGATTTTCAGGCTGCCGTCTTCTTTCGTGTAGAGATAATACTCCGAAAGCATCGGCAGGGTCTGGTTGATTCCCAGATATTTGCATCTGCTGCTGACAAACGTGATGTACGTTCCGTCGCTTGGACCGCTGATCGTGTAAGCCTTTACATCTCCGTATGACTCCACGTCGCTTTCTGCCTCAATCTGCGCCTGCTCCTCCGCGGTCAGATTATCTGTTACTGCAAAAAGACCGTTGATATCCCTTGCACCGAGCGCGGTGTAATACTGCTCCAGCACGGTGCTTACTTCCGGGACATTGTCCGCGGCAAAGGAGACAGCCGTATTATCGGTATTCTCTGTATTACCGGTATCGTCTGCCGCTTCCGGCTCACTTGTCGGCTCAGCCTCTGCATCCGGCGCGCTGGCGGTATCGGTACTGGAAGCATCTGCACTGGAAGCATTCGCGGAATCCGAAACGTCCGATGAAATGCCTGTGCTGTCCTCAGAATCTGCTTTGCTGTCTGCTTTTACCTGTGTCTTTTTATCCGGCACATTGTTTCCGGTGCTGCTGCTTGTTACGGTTCCGCCGCTCGATTTTCCATCGTTTTTTGGTGATACCAGATGAACGATGAGAAGAACCGCTGCCACAATCAGGAGAATTGCTCCGATCAGAAGCATGTAGCGCAGATTATCGGAAATCCATTCCCGGATTTTATCTTTTGTTGTCATTGGTTTTGCCATATTTTTCCTCCTTCATCAAAACTGATCCGCCGGATCAGTTATTGATATGCTCAGTAAACAAAAAAACCTCTACTTCACACCGAAGCAGGGGCTTTCCTTGTCCTGCGCCGGTCCTGCCCGCCGCAGCATGCCATGTAGCAAAAACGCGTCTGGAGGGATTCGAACCCCCGACACACGGTACCGGAAACCGTTGCTCTATCCCCTGAGCTACAGACGCTGATGTGATCTGTTTTCTCAACCACACTATGATAGTTTACCACAGACTCCTGCAATTGTAAAGTATTTTTCCCACCCAGCCGCCCATTTTTTTCTTAAATTATTCGCAGACTATTCTGCCACACAGCTTACGTTTCTTCCTCACACAGCGTCAGTTCCCCGCTTTCCCGGTGGTAATAATAAACGTGATCCGACAGAATCTCCTGCGGCTTGACCGTCTTTTCATTCACGTCCCGTACCATGTCGGAAAGACACTCCTCCGGGAACACATCATAATCCGGAATCACCATGCACTCGTGGATACTGCTCGGAATCACATAAAGACTTGCCTCAAAGCGCTGCGAAAGACTCTCCAGCACGCCGGGATAGCACATGCAGATTGCACCCAGCTTTCCTCTGCGGTTGCTGACCAGGTAAAACTGTTCCGCCAGCGGACCAAGCTCGAACCGGGGAAACGTTACTCCGTACTCCTCTTTCAAATACACCATAAGGCTGTCTGTGCGCACCGGCAGATCCCGCAGGGTGTTCTCCCAGGCACGGGCATCCAGCTCCTCCGCCGAAATTCCCCACAGCTCCCGGTGCGTCTCGTGGATCAGAATTGTCGCATCCGGCACGCGGTTTCCCCGCATCTGGTAATAGTACACGACCGCGAGATCGAGAAATTTTCTGTGCGGAACTTCGGAGAGCAGCGTACGGTTTTTCTCCGCATGAATGAGCTCGCAGTAGATCTGCGGCGCAGCATTTTTCCAGTTGGTAAAAAAGGCAGCTTTCTCCGGTCTTCTCGCCTCCGCTTCCACTTTCCGGTACTGCTCCAGTACCTTTTCTGCAATCTGAGAAAGCGGCACGCCCTGCAGACAGCATTCATACAGAAGCTCCACGTAGATCGTCGGTGCAATCCAGTCCTTCTTTCTGCTGATGACAAACGCCTCTTTTTCGATACCGTTCAGCTTCTGCACCGATTCTACCTTCACCTCAAAATCATCGCCGGCTTTTCTTTTCAGCAGCGCGGCAAGCTGCTCTTTGAACATCTGATAGTCCATTTTTTCCCACCTTTCCTGTTTGATTGCTTTTTGTATTTTTGCTTTACGGAACAAAAAAGCTCCGGAAAACACAACTTAAAAACCTCTGTACAGATCTGTATATGCCAGAGATTCGTTGGTTCGCGGAACTTCGAACGATGAGAAAAACGGGCCCGGGCTGCTTCCGACAGCCTTTATCAGCCATTTTTCAGACGAATATTCTATTTATTTAGAAAACCGTGTCCGCCACAAAGAAAGTTGTGACGGACAACGGCGGGAACAGTCTTACTTATACACGGGACAGATATTCACCTGTTCTGGTATCAATTTTGATTTTGTCTCCCTGGTTTACGAACAGCGGAACGCTTACGGTAGCACCAGTCTCAACGGTAGCCGGTTTGGAAGCACCCTGTGCGGTATCTCCCTTGAAACCTGGCTCAGTCTCGGTGATCTCAAGTTCTACAAACAGAGGCGGTTCGATTGCGAATACATTTCCGTTGTAGGAACATACTTTAACCATTTCGTTTTCTTTTACAAATTTCAGAGCATCTCCGATGGTCTCTTCGTTCAGAGCGATCTGCTCATAGTTTTCTACGTTCATGAAGTAGAATAAATCACCATCGCTGTACAGATACTGCATGTCTACACGCTCGATACGAGCCTGCGGGAATTTCTCAGTCGGACGGAAGGTACGCTCTACCACACCACCGTTGATGACATTTTTTAATTTTGTTCTTACGAATGCAGCTCCTTTACCAGGTTTTACATGCTGAAATTCAAGAATCTGAACGACCTGACCATCGATCTCGAGGGTAACGCCGTTTCTAAAATCTCCTGCTGAAATCATTCTGATTTTTCCTCCTTAACATAGTACGATGCGCCAAATGCGCACCATAGGCTTATCTTATAATATAATATTTTTCCCGATTTTTCAACTGTTTTTTTTCGTAATCCTGCCGCGGGCCAGATCACGCTCATAAAAGAACAGTACAATGTGCTCCAGATACCGTTTCAGAACGATCTGAATTTCCTCTTTCGGATTGATCGGCTCGGTCAGAATATTGTAAAGTCCGGTCCGTTTTGCACCGTACACATCGGTGAAAAGCTGATCCCCGACAAAGACCGCCTGCTCCTCTTTGATCCCCATTCTCCGGCATGCCTCCTGGTAGTTTTTCACCGAAGGCTTGTGCGCATTTTCGATATAGATAGAACCGACCGCATCGGCAAACGGAGCCACACGCGGTTTCTGATTGTTGGAAAGCAGACAGGTGGAAAAACCAGTCTCCCGAAGAGACGCAAAGAACGCAGCCGCCTCCTTCGTTGCCGGCGCACCGTGCGGAACAAGCGTATTATCGATATCAAAAATCACGCCCCGGTATCCTTTCCGGTACAGATCCGCGTAATCGATCGTATAGGCACTTTTTTCTCTCCGGTCCGGGTAAAACATCCGCATCAGTATAGTTCCCCGGTTCTTCTGGTTTTTTCCACTCATCTTCTTTCTCCAATCCTCTTTTCGTTTATACAGTAACTTTATTCTTCTTTCAGAAACTCCTGCAGAGCCTCAAAATTTGCTTTCATCTGGTCATAGCCGTGCTGGTAAAATTCCCGCAGCTTCTCCTCGTCCTTTTCGAGACGCGATACCGCCGGTATCTCCGGGCGGATCACAAAGACGGAGCCTTCTTCTTCCCATTTTTCGATGCATTCGAGCACCTGGTTATAATGTTTCGCGCGGTTTACAAGCGCACGCACGAGATTCGGGTATTTGCGGAATGCCGCCACATACAGCTCCCAGCCTCTCGTTCCCTCTTTTTTTCGGTAACCGAAATTCCGTGTCAGAATAATGACATTTTTTCGGTGTCCCGTCTTTAAGGAACGGATAATCGGGATCGAATCGGCAACACCGCCGTCGACGTACTCGTTTCCGTCGATCTCCACCATCGGGCAGGCGATCGGCATGCTCGATGATGCACGGCCAATTGCAAGCAGACGTTCTTTATTTTCGCGGTCATCCAGATATTCCGCGCGTCCCGTCTCACAGTTTGTCACAACCAGCTCACACGTCTGCGGCGATGCAAAATACGTATCAAAATCAAATGGAAAAATCTCATACGGATACCGTTCGAACACCATATCCATGTCGAGCAGTGCTTTTTTCTCAACGATTGTCTTGATATTCTTATTGACGTAGCGGTTTTTCTCATCCGTGACAATCATACAGTCCCTCGTTCTGCCAATCTGGCGCGATACATAGTCCAGCGCATTGCAGGCTCCGGCGGAAACGCCAATCACATGAGGGATATAATACTCCTGCTCCATCAGAAAGTCCAGCGCTCCTGCTGTAAAGACGCCGCGATTGGCCCCTCCTTCCAGTATGACTGCTCCGGATTTTGTTATGCTGTAATTTTTTGTCTCATTCATTCTCCTGCACTCTCCTATTTTTCACAATGACACATTACTTCCTGCACAGAGCAATGCCGGAGCAGATCGGAAAATCCCGACACGCTCCGGCCCTTCTGCCTGTTTTATCTGTTTTCCAGCGGAACATAGTCCACTTCATCTTTGACACTCTTGTACGCCGGGCGGATGATCTTGTCGGTGTTGATCAGTTCCTCCATCCGGTGTGCACTCCAGCCGACGATACGCGCGCAGGCGAACATCGGGGTGTAGAGCTCCAGCGGAAGATCCAGCATGCTGTAAACGAAGCCGCTGTAGAAGTCGACGTTTGCGGATACACCTTTGTAAATATGGCGCTCCTCGCCGATGATCTTCGGAGCCAGTTCCTCGACCATAGCGTACAGCCGGTAATCTTTCTCTCTGTGTTTTTCTTTTGCCAGCTGCTCAACGAAGCTCTTAAAGATGCGCGCACGCGGGTCGGAAATGGAGTAAACCGCATGGCCCATACCGTAAATCAGACCTTTCTGGTCGAACGCCTCTTTGTGCAGCAGCTTTCTTAAGTAATTCGATACTTCTTCCTCATCCGTCCAGTCTTTGACGTGTGACTTCATATCGTCGAACATCCGCACAACCTTGATGTTTGCACCGCCGTGCTTCGGTCCCTTTAAGGAGCCGAGCGCCGCTGCAATTGCGGAGTACGTATCGGTTCCGGAAGAAGAAACAACATGTGTTGTAAAGGTCGAGTTGTTACCGCCGCCGTGCTCCATGTGGAGAACGAGGGCAAGATCGAGGATCTTCGCCTCCAGCGGAGTGTACTTCTGATCCGGTCGGAGCATCAGAAGAATATTTTCTGCAGTCGAAAGCTTCTTCGACGGGTTGTGGATATATAAACTTTTTCCCTTGATATAATGGTTGTACGCCTGATAGCCATAGACGGACAGCATCGGGAAAACAGAAATCAGGTTAATGCACTGGCGAAGCACATTCGGAAGGGAGGTATCATCTGCGTGGTTGTCGTACGCGTACAGGGTCAGAACGCTTCGAATCATAGGTGTACAGAGTGAGAATACATCTCTGCATTGCATTCATGATATCACCGTTGGAAGCTTTCATAACAACGTCACGCACAAAGTTCTTCGGCAGGGACTGCTGCTGTTTTAAGATTGTCTTAAAATGATTGAGCTGCTCTTCATTCGGCAGATTTCCAAATAAGAGCAGATACGCAACTTCTTCGAATCCCATACGGTTTTCACTTAAAAAGCCCTGGGTCAGTTTTTCCACGTTGATGCCGCGGTAGTACAGACGTCCGTCACACGGCGTTTTGACGCCGTCAATGATATCCGAAGACACAACGTTTGAAATCTGTGTCAGTCCCGCAAGGACGCCAACGCCGTTGATATCGCGCAGTCCGCGTTTTACATCGTATTGCCCATACAGCGAAACATCCATTTTGGAGTTATCCAGACAGATGTTTGTCAGTTCCTCTATTTCCGGTGTTACTTTCATGCTAAAAGCCATATGCATTCCCCTTTCTCTTCTCTCTTTTTACTTACTTTCACTCATTATAGCATTAAACCAGGGGATTCGTATACTGAAATTTTTATAAACATTCGGAAAATTTTCGTAAGATTTTGTCTCACAAAAGGTATCAGGCTTCTGTTTTACATGCATCGAAGGCTTGATCCAGTGCGTCCAGGAAGTCTCCCATCACGTAATACAGCGTCTCAAACCGCAGATAATCGAGGACGTTTTCATCCCACATAAACTTCAGCACCGGCGGGAATTCCTCATCGGACTCCCAGAACTGGAAGACGAGCGGCAGAAACGGAAAGACATGAAAAACAAAAGCAGCGTCTCCCGGGGAATATGGTTTTCCGCTAAGGGAAACGCATGCTTTTTTCAGCTGTTCCACATGCCCGTCATACCGTGCGGCGCGGCTGTCGTGAACGCCGGACGCAATCGTGCGGCCTTTGATCGTTCCCTTTAAGGAATTGGTGCGCGCATACGTGCCGGCGAGCACAATCTCCTTCTTTCCGCAGCAGAGCAGGTCGAAAATCGTCAGTGTCTCATTGAAACTGCCCTGGTGCACATGAAGAAAATGGTCTTTTGAGCCCTCTACAACGCCGGTATGGCGGTTCACTCTCCACTCCTCAAAAAGGTACGGCACATAGAAATAATCGTCATCAAAGGCAAAGCCATACTTCCCTTCGATCTCCTTCTGATCGTACGTCAGAAAGCGCTCCTGCATCTGATCGCGCATTTTAATATAGTTCGACACTTCCATTTTTTTGCCTCCCGCTATTTGTCGAGCATCTTTTTCAGCTCGTCCATGAACGTGTTGACATCCTTGAACTCGCGGTAAATCGACGCAAAACGGACGTACGCCACCTGATCCAGGTCTTTTAAGTAATGCATGACCTTCTCTCCGATCACAGAGCTTGGAATCTCGCGTTCCTCGCCGTTGAAAAGCTCCGTCTCCACCTTGTTGACCATCTCGTTGATCTTCTCGGCGGACACCGGCCGTTTGTGGCAGGCGCGCAGGATGCCGGTCTCGATTTTCGAGCGGTCATACTGCTCGCGGTTCATATCTTTTTTGATGACGATCAAAGGGATCGTCTCCACTTTTTCGTATGTCGTAAAGCGTCTTTTGCATTCCTCGCACTCGCGGCGGCGGCGAATCGCGCCGTCCTCCGTCGGGCGCGAATCCACCACGCGGCTCTCCGTGCAATTACAGTATATGCACTTCATGTCGATTTACCCCTCATTTTGAAAAATTTTGCATTTTCCCATTCGCTTATTATACCCGTATTCCGAAAAAAGGTAAACCCCTTTCAGCAGCTCCCCGGCGAAACCAGAATCACGTCGTCGCCGATGCAGGTGAGCGTGGCGCTGAACAAGGGGAATGCCACCACGGGCGTCATCCGCTCGGCGGGCCGCTTCTCGGCCACGTGCCTCGCGCAGGACGTGCCGATGGAGCTCATCGGCACGTTCGGCTTCCACTGCAGCGATGATCTGGACAAGTTCGCCGCCTGCGAGCATGCCTTCGATGCCGCCGGCCTGCCCTACGTGGCCGAGCATGCCTGCGCGCACTACTCGGCGCGCGTGGTGCAGGAGGTCGACCTGGGCACGCACGTCCTGTTCGTGGGCGAGGTGGAGGAGGCCGAGAAGCTCGCTTCCTGCGAGCC
>OLPU01001697.1_pt1 | contig 15886 bp, 12 predicted proteins | sample 1673111 | NCBI WGS metagenome assembly OLPU01 (sample SAMEA3136755, study PRJEB25190) | human gut metagenome | reverse complement strand
CAACCAGTGTGATGTCATCATGTGGTTTCATTCCTGCAAGTGTTCCGTTTGCAAGGATGTCTGCATTTGCGATCTCTTCTCTCAGTTTATCCTGATCATCAAGACAATATACGCTTACTTTGCAGTCCGGTACTTCTTTTGCAAGCTTCTCAGCAGTTCCTTTTGCTCTGTCAAGGAATGGATCATCAGGGTTGAAGATCGCGATGGATGCTGCTCCGTCAAGGGCACACTGTACAGTCAGAGCTGTAGCTGCTCCGCCTGCTCCGAGGACTACCATCTTTTTGCCCTTTACATCAACACCGTGCTCTTTCAGGTTGCGGACAAATCCGATACCGTCTGTGATATGTCCAACAAGTTTTCCATCCTCATTTACGATTGTGTTTACAGCACCGATGATCTTTGCTGCCGGTGAAAGCTCGTCTACACACTGAGCTACTTTGTTCTTGCAAGGCATGGTTACATTGCAGCCTCTCATTTTGAACAGACGCATTGCATCAAGAGCTGCCGGAACCTGATCCTCTTTGATATCAAATGCCATGTAAGCATAGTCCAGGTTATGGTACTGGAAGCTGAAGTTGTACATAGCCGGGGATCCGGAATGTCCTACAGGGCTTCCGATCAGTGCAAGTAAACCAGTTGTTCCTTTAATTCTCTGTTCCATTTCTTTTTACCTCCTGCATTTTCCCCTGTCAGACACCGGATATATTTTCTCCGGTGTCTGTCGGGCCATCTTTTTAATCTTTATACTGTCCGGTTTATCGGATAGTTATTTTCTTTTGTATCAATACGATCAGCGACTGGCAGATCAGATCCTGGAAGCTACCTCATAAGCCTCTTTTGTTGCATCCAGTGCACGTCTTGCACGGATAGCATCTCCGATCACATGTGTCTCAGGTACAAGGTCTTTGATCTTCTCTTCCAGAGGATTGTAGTTGCGGAATCCCATGGAAAGGATCACAGAATCATATCCTCTTGACTCGTGACGTACTCCGTCAGCGGTCTCATATTCTACCCCGTCTTCATAGAATTTGCATACCTTTGCTCCGGTGATCTCCTTGATTCCGTAGTCCTCGAAATCCTTCATCAGATATACTCTGTGCTCGTGGATCACGTCTGCACCTACGGTATCACGGAACTCGATAACAGTTACATCATGCTCCTGCTCGCCTAAAAATGCAGCTGTCTCGCATCCAACCATTCCACCGCCGACAACGAGAACCTTTTTGCCTGCTGCTCTCTTGCCATCCAGAAGATCAGAGCCGTGGATGATAGCCGGATTGTCGATTCCCTCGATCGGAAGGATCAGAGTCTTGGAACCGGTGGCAATGATCACGCTGTCCGGCTTCTCTTCTTTGATAAGCTCCGGAGTTACCTCACAGTTCATCACGATCTTAACGCCATCCTTCTGGCAGCGATGGATGTAGCTGCGGATCATGTTTGTGATGTCACCTTTTCCTGGCGGATATGCAGCAAGTCTCATGTTTCCGCCGAGAACATCTCCTGCCTCATAAAGTGTTACCTCATGTCCTCTCTCTTTTGCGATAAATGCAGCGGAAAGTCCTGCAACACCGCCACCGATAACCATAACCTTCTTCGGCTCTTCCGCTTTCTCAAGCGGCTCTGCCTCATGACCCAGGAATGGGTTTGTCAGACAGCATACCGGATTTCCTGCATACATGTTTGCAACACAGCCCTGAAGACAGGCGATACAAGGAGTCATATCCTCAAGACGCTCTTCCTGTGCTTTCTTCGGCATAGCCGGATCTGCAAGGCTCTGACGTCCGAATGCTACAAGGTCTGCTCTTCCTTCTTTTACCATCAGCTCTGCGAACTGCGGCTCTGTATAACGTCCAACTGTGATCACCGGGATATTTACCGCACGTTTGATCTCCTCAACCTCTGCTGCAGAGAATCCACCGTGGATAACAGTCGGTGCCCACATAAACTCATCCTTGATATGAACGGCACGGGATACATGGAGTCCGTCCAGTCCGCAACTTTCCAGATATGCTGCGATCGCTGCACTGTCGTGGACATCAAGTCCGCCCGGAACCTCATCTGCACAGTTGATTCTTGCAAGAACTGCAATCTTTCCCTGTGTTGCTTTTTTAACTTTCTCGATGATCAGACGGGAGAAACGCATACGGTTCTCAAAGCATCCGCCAAACTCATCCACTCTCTTGTTTGTTCTCGGAGAGAGGAAGGTACTTACCAGATAACCGTGTGCCATATGGATCTCAACAGCATCTGCTCCTGCTTCCATTGCTCTTCTTGCTGCCTCACCGTAGCCTTTGATCAGCTCGTAAACTTCCTCAGTTGTAAGCTGCTTCGGAATATCACGGCCGCACACTGACGGGATACTGGTTGCTGCTGTGATCGGTGCTCCTGCGTTCTTTGCATTTCCTTCCGGACCTGCGTTCTGAAGCTGGATGGACACCTTTGCTCCTTCTGCATGACATCCGTCGATGACCTTGCGGAAGCTCTCGATCGTAGAGTCGTCATAAAGACATGGTTTACGCGGGCCGCCCTTTGCGCCCTTGTGAACTACAGTAGCCTCGATGGTGATCAGACCAAATCCGCCTTTTGCTCTTTCTCTGTAATATGCAGCGGACTGCTCACTCATTGTTCCGTCTGTGTTTGCAAAGTTATTTCCCATTGGCGGAACAACAAAACGATTCTTTACTGTCATAGGACCGATCTCGATCGGCTGAAACATCGCATTGAATTTCATATGCGTTCTCCTTTCCTTTGAAACAATCTTTTTGTTTCTTTCACGGTAACGCCCTGTCACCGGTATGACGTCGGAAACAGGGGCCCGTCTGAAATATTAGTTTCTTATATTAATTACAGTACTTCCGGCCAAGCCTCTTCCAGTACCTTCTTTGTGTTCTCATATGTATGTTTTGCAGCATACTCGATACCTTTTTCAAGGTTTGCATCGCTGATAACCTCTACGCCGATGGCATTTGGTCTGATGCCTTTTTCTTTGATCATTTTTACGAACGGTACTGTTGTTCCGATTCCTGTTCCAGGAGCAAGACGGTCATGCATGGACTCATCTCTTAAGATCGTTGTTGCATATGGTCTTTCCCATACATCGTTGATCTGGATGGATACGATCTTGTCTGCCGGGATGTCTTCGATCACAGAAAGGTCAACCGGCTGATTTGCTCTTACCCAGTGCCAGGTATCCATGATCAGTTTTGCATTCTCGCAGTCAGCTGCCTTTACAACTGCCCAGCCTTTTTTCATATCCGGGATTCCGCTGTATGGCATTGGCTCAACACCGATGATGTATTTTCCTGCTCTCTGGCATAATTCTCTTAATTTCTGAGCAGTATATTCTACGGAGTAGTTTTCCATCAGACCACAGTTGATCTGTTTTACGTCAAATAATTCACACATATGGAAGCAGAGCTGTTCTTTGTATTTCTGTTCGTAAGATCTGTGTTCTTCTGCCCACTGTACGATGTACTCAACCTCTGTTACTTTCATACCATGTTTGTCCAGAATAGCAAGAATGTCTTTGTCAAAAAGTCCCTCATTCAACGCATCTACATAAGTTTCTGCACGAAGGCCGATTCCTTCGTATCCTGCGTTCTTTGCAGCGATCACTCTGTCTTCAAATTTGCACTGATCTCCCAGTGTCCAGGAACTGATAGTAATTGGAAATTCTTTTGACATCTTTTTGTCCTCCTGATAAAATCGCATAATTTTTCTATTTATTTTGATAATATTTTGTATCTTTTTGATATAAGCATTATATATCTTTGTTAAATATAAAACAAATTAGTTCTATCCTTTAAATTCATAGATTTTTTCAATACATCATGATATAATCTACGTATATGACAAATACAGCGCGGATTATTTGTGCAAGAGTGACTATAATTATAGTTTTCCGAAGCATTAAAGGACTGTGAAAGCCTGCACATAAAATATCGTCACTTATAAAATACTTATCAGAGAAAGGAGTTTTTCTATGAACCTGTATCATCTGCGGTACTTTTCTACGCTGGCTCATATTGAACATTACACAAAAGCCGCTGATATTCTGGCGATCACCCAGCCTTCGCTGAGTTATGCGATCTCCACTCTCGAGGAAGAACTGGGCGTAAAACTGTTTGAAAAAAATGGAAGGAATGTTACTCTTACCAAGTATGGAAAAGTTTTCCTGAATGACGTGGAAGAGGTACTGAACCGTCTGGACTCTTCTGTGAACAGTCTGAAGCTGGCAGGTAAAGGGGAAGGCTGCATTGATGTGGTATTCCTGCGTACACTTGGAATTGATTTTCTTCCTAAGATCATGCGGGGATTTCTGGAGGAAAATCCTACTAAAAAGATAGATTTTAATCTGTATTGTGATAAAGTTTTAACATCTGATATTCTGAACGGATTAAAAGAGAAGAAATATGATCTGGGGTTCTGTTCCAAACTTGATAATGAGCCGCTGATCGAGTTTATTCCGGTTGCCAGACAGGAGCTGGTTGTGATCGTACCTCTGGATCATCCGCTGGCAGTAAAGGATGAAGTACGGCTGGAGGATACCATTCCTTATAAACAGATTATATTTAAGAAGAGAAGTGGTCTGAGACAGATCATTGACGGACTATTTGAATGTATCGGGCAGACACCGGATGTGGCTTATGAGATTGACGAGGATCAGGTTGCTGCAGGCTTTGTCTCCAACGGCTTTGGAATCTGCGTAGCTCCCAATATTCCGATCCTGCAGTCTCTGAATGTAAAGATCCTTCCCTTAGTTTCTCCAAGCTGGCAGAGAAACTTCTATATGGCAATGTTGAAGAACGTATACCATCCACCGGTTGTGGAAGCATTTAAGAAATATGTGATCGAGCAGGCACAGAAGGAATGGGATTATAAGACCAGCTGATCTGACTTAATAAAATATCAGAATACAAAAAGATATGGGACTGTCTCGCCAGTCAAGACACCCCATATCTTTTTATAATAACCGATACATTCAATATTATGACTTGATATCCGGCACTTCTGATATCATAAACCAGATCTGTCATGTTATATTATTTTTCTTCATCCATGGTGCGGAGTCTGTGTACCAGTTCTTCGCAGATTTCCAGTTCGTTCTTGCCGTCTGTTTCGATGATGATATCAGCTGCCGCCTCGTATTTGGCACGGCGTTTCTCCATCAGGTCTGCGATAAATGGAACTGTCTTGTTGTTCTCAATCAGCGGACGGTCGTGATTGTCTTTGACACGGTCCAGGATTGTCTCCGGTTTCGCAGTAAGGAGAACAACCCGTCCGTTCTTCTTCATCTCCACTACATTGCACTCTCTCATAGGAGTACCACCGCCACAGGAGATCACCACATTGCTGCGGGACTGCATTTCAATAAGCAGATTTGTCTCAAGGTCACGGAAATACTGCTCACCGTATGTTTCGAAGATATCAGAAATACTCATTCCCTGTCTCTGGGCAATAATCTGATCCATCTCTACCACATCCATTGCAAATACATTCTTAAGGAAATCAGAAATTGTGGATTTTCCTGCGCCCATAAAACCGATCAATACAATATTATAGTTAAAAAGCTTTCTTGCCTGGATGCGTTTACTGTTGGTGCGGATGCAGTCAAATACATCGGCCACCTCATCTTTATGGCGTCTGCCTTCCATTCTGCCTTCCAGCCATTCTTTCTGCTTTGCTTCCTGCTCCGGTTGCAGGATCTGAAGCCCATTGGCTTCTTTGTATGCCATAATGTCCTCTACGATTCTGTTTCGCATGATCAGGGCATCCAGGATGATCTCATCACACTGTCCAAGGCTCTCTCTGAGTATTTCTAACTGATCCATATCTCTTTCCTCTGTCTTTCCTGTAATTTTTGCTGTTGGGATTTATTATATCAATATCGCCTCAATATTTCAACCCTTTAAACCATTAAATTATTTCCGTTAATGGAAAAAGTCATGAAATACCTTTTCCGCATACCATTTAAAGCTGATCTTCTCCACCGATTTCTCTGCATAAACCGGATAATCATCTATCAGTTTTCCATCCAGATAATAAGCAATACGTCCCAGTTTTTCTCCCTTAACAACAGGTGCAGTGACTTTGGAGGGAATTTCCATCCTGCAGGTTACGGTCTCTCCTTTTCTCAGAAGGATTTCCTTTTTCCTGTCCTCTGCCGTCACACTGCACTTTCCCCTCAGATAAACTTCTGCTCCTATCTCCCGGTTATCTGCAGCCCCATCTGTCACCAGGACTCTTTTTGTCTGCGGCTCCTGCCAGTAAGTTTTATAATCAAAATTATAATCTCCAAAGCTCAGCAGTTTTTCTGTATCACTCCATTTATAGTTTTTATGGTTAGGCCATCCGCACCCCAGAAGACTGACGATAAATGTCCTGCCTTCCTTTTCCCAGGCACATACATAGCAATAACCCGCCTGAGAAGTATAACCTGTTTTTCCGGCAAGAACGCCCTCCATCCTGTCCAGAAGTGCATTTGTATTATGTACAGAAAAAGTTCTCTTTCCGGTAATCTCCGAAAATGTATAGTCTCTGGTCTGTGCAATGTGGAGAAATGTCCGGTTTCTGATGGCATATCTCATGATCAGAGCCAGATCTTTTGCAGTTGTATGGTGCTTTCCAGTCTCATCCTCTGCATCCAGCCCATTAGGTGTGATAAAATAAGTGTCCTCACATCCTATCTGCTTTGCTTTCCGGTTCAGCATTCTGGCAAAGCCTTCCACTGTACCGCCGCAGTGCTCTGCAATTGCAACTGCAGTATCATTATGACTCTTAAGCATCAGGGAATACAACAGATCCTCCAGATAATACTGTTCCCCTTTCTGAAGTCCAAGCTTCACTTCTGACTGGGAGACTGCATTTTGAGAAACCTGAACATAATCATCTCCCGGTGCACTTTCCAACGCCACAATACAGGTAAGTACTTTCGTGGTGCTGGCATTTGCCAGAGGTGTTTCCCCATTCTTTTCATACAGTACTCTGCCAGAATCCCCGTCCATAAGAACAGCAGATAAAGCATACAGTTGCTTCGGCTCCTCTGCAACCGGCGTCATATCTACCAGCTGAGGTATTTCATTCTCCTCTCCCCACACAAAAGCATAAGTCTGTGTAAACAACAATACCGCCGTCACAATAATGACAGCGGCAATATGCTTCATTCTCATATTCCACCTCACATGCTCAGAAATCTTATCTATAAGATAATTTATGCCTGCATGTCCGGAATATGACTATATCCGTTCAGAAAAAATATGTTCAGGGTACTGTCAAATCATCCATTATAAGTCCGGTTCCATCTGGCGCTCAGATGATAAGCCCCTTCCCTTAAGGTATAAAGCTCCTTCAGATATTCCACTGTCTCAGGAATGGCCTCTCTGTAAAGCCTCTCCAGCTCAGGCATAGGAGCCTTTGCCTGTTCCACTGCTTCTGCAGTCATAAAATGCTCAATAACCGAGCCTACAGATTTTCCGCCAAAGCTCAGAAGTTTCCCTATGATCCGGCGCTTTCTGCCATGATCATCGCATACCATAAAATTGGTCAGAAGCTTCATCATTTTGACAGAAATATAAATATTTACTGTTTTCACCAGAGGCATCGCCCTGTGGATCACTCTGGCATATTCCATCCTTGGCACAATACCACAGGCTGGATAATAATGATCCGGATCTCTGCCGGTTTCCTCCATAAGCACACGGTCAAATTCTTTTTCCAAAACAATGTGGGGAATCACTCCCTCTTCTGCCATCCTGTTCACATAAGGATGGCATGCAGAATCAAGCATATAATGGCATCCAAATCCCAGAAGATATGCCAGAAGCGCTTCATCCTTATTTCGGCGCACCTGACTCATTCCCTCTTCAAAAAAAGCCTTTGCCTTCTCTCTGTGCATGTCAATTCCAAACTGAGTGACCGGATTTTTGGAAACCATATAATAAAACAGAATATCCGGTCCATGAAGTCCGATCCTGTACAGATCTCCATGTCTGCGGATCAGTCCCTTCATATCCGATGGCAATCTCCTGTACACTTCTCTTCCAAACAAATCATGTGCATATGTGGTTGGCATAACTGTTCCCTCCTGATCTCTGATCATATATCCAGTTTCAGCTGGACCTCTTCTTCTGCCTCTGCCTTAAAATCCTCTACCTTGACCGGATCCGGCATAGGCAGTTCATCCAGATCCTGTACTCCGAAGCTTCGCAGAAACTCCTCTGTGGTTCCAAAGAGAATCGGCTTTCCCGGTGCATCCAGTCTTCCCAATTCCCTTACCAGATTATATTCTACCAGCTTATTTACTGCATGATCACATTTTACACCTCGGATTTTCTCTAGTTCTGCCTTTGTCACAGGCTGTTTATATGCAATAATAGAAAGGGTCTCAAGCATTACCTCTGTAAGTACCGGCTTCTGGGGATGGAGGGCAATATTGATCAGATATTCATAATATTTCTTTCTGGTACACATCTGATAGGAATCCCCCAGTTCTATGATCTGGATTCCTCTTTCCTCCTGCTCATACCGGTCCATCATATTGTGAATGAGCTTCTCCGTTGTTTTGGTGTCCATATTAATCGCTTTGGCTATACGGGACAGCTCCACCGATTCTCCCATTGCAAAAAGGATCGCCTCGATGGCTCCCTCTAGTTCTTTCATTTTCACTGAATACTCCTTATCCTTCTTCTGCTTCTTCCGCAAATTCTGTCAGATTTTTCCAGGTATCCGGATCTGTCTTTACTTCAATGGAAATATCATCAAAAAGTTCCTTCTGTTCCACCTGGATGTGTCCCATCTTCATCAGCTCCAGCACAGAGAGAAAGGTTACGATCACCTGAACTCTGGAGCACTGACTCTCCAGAAGGTTCCGGAAGCTGAACTTTTTATGGGTTCTGGCAAACTCTTTCATCTCCAGCATTTTCTCCGAAAGGCTGACCTCCTCTTTCTCAATGGTTCCAAACTTACTGCGGATGGGATCCAGCTTATTCTCCTGGCGGCGGATGATGGATTTGTAAATGGCATTTAATTTCTCCAGAGTCAGCCCTGCCAGAAGCTGGGAAGTGTCTACCGGTTCCCTGTATACAGCAACCTCCTTTGGAATGGTAGGACCCTTAAAAAAAGAATTGGCCGCTTCGTCCATTTTATCCTTCAGTTCATAAGACATAAATTTATACATCTTATATTCCAAAAGCTTTTCCACCAGCTCTGCCCTGGGGTCCTCTTCCTCTCCGTCCTCGTTTACTTCCTTAGGCAGAAGCATCCGGCATTTAATATCCAGAAGAGTGGCAGCCATAACCATAAACTCACTCATAATCCCCAGATCTTCACGCTCCATGGCATGGATATACTCCATATACTGATCTGTGATCTCAACAATAGGAATATCATAAATATCTATTTTATTTTTCTCAATAAGATGCATCAGCAGATCCAGCGGACCTTCAAATACCTCAAGCTTTATGGGGATTCCCATTATTTTTCCTCTCTTCCTCTATAATCCACTATCAACAGCTCTCTGGGATTGTGGATTCTCACCGGAATTGTATGTTCCCCAAGACCGGCACTTACATACATATGCTGATTTTTCCTGTGAAAAGCACCACAGCAATAAGGGGGAAATAACTGAAACTGAGGAGAAAGTATTCCTTTGTTCCGTCCAAATCTCACAATTCCTCCATGATAATGGCCGCTGAAAATCAGGTCTGCCCCCCATTCAAAATAAGCATTTCCATATTTGGGATTATGAGCCAGCAACAGATTAACCCTATCCTGATCAGGCTTTCCGATCAACTGCTCGATTTCTTCTGTCTGCAGCATGGGGGATTTTGGCTTTTTATAGTAAATCAAGGGAATTTCCAGACCATACACAGTAAAAGGACAGCCCTCTGCCTCCAGAAGCTCACACTGGTTATGCAGAATTCTTACTCCGGCTTTTTTCAGCCTTTCTTCATATTTCAGATATTCTTCTGCCAGCCCATTCTCTCCGGGATCTGCAGTATATAATTTATATTCATGATTTCCCAGTGCATAAAACACCGGATAACTTTCTGCCAGTCTGGTCAAAAGCTCAGCTGCTGTATCGAAGGTGTCTGTACAATTCCGCACGATCACATCTCCGGATACCAGCACTGCATCCGGAGAGCATTCCTGTATTTTTTGTATCAGCCGTTCATTTCCCGAACCAAATTCCAGTCCATGTAGATCTGCCAGCACTGCAAATCTGACAGTTTTTCCAGGAATAATCCTGTGTGTATTTATTGTATGGTATACAGTTCTAAATTTCTTCATAAATCTCCCAATTTTCAAAACTGTTAATCAGATACAGCTGCATTACTGCCTGCACATCACAGCATGGGTGCAAAAGCCCGAAGTACATTCTGCATAATACGTACCGGGATTTTGCGGTTTTTGCAGAATTCCAGAGGCACTGTATGACAATCCTCCAGAGTCTGCACAAAGTCCTCCTTCATAGACCAGATCACATCATTGCCATAGATCCACACACCATCCTCAAAGTGCAGGTACAGACTGCGGTAGTCCAGATTGATGGTTCCCACCACCGCGATCTCGTCATCACACACAAAGGTTTTTGCATGGAGAAATCCGGGCTGATATTCATAAATTTTTACTCCGTTTTCCAGCAGCTGTCTGTAATAAGACTGGGTCAGTAAAAATACCAGCTTCTTATCCGGGGTACCAGGTGTCATGATCCTTACATCCACCCCGTTTTTGGCAGCCAGACATAATGCTGTCATCATTTCATTATCTATGATCAGATATGGTGTACAGATATATACATACTGTCTGGCCTTATTAATAATATTCAGATATACATTTTCCCCTACAATCTCCTCATCCAGCGGAGTGTCACAGAAGGGCTGTACAAATCCATTTCCCATAAACTGTTCCTGGTGATTTCTGTGGGGCAGATATACTTCATAGTCGATTTTCTCCTCTGTGCGTCCAATCACTGCCCACATATGGAGAAACATCACCGTCATATTCCAGACCGCTTCTCCTTTCAGCATAATAGCCGTATCTTTCCAGTGCCCGAATCGTTCTTTCTGGTTAATATACTCATCTGAAAGATTGATCCCGCCGGTAAATCCTACCCATCCGTCAATGATACACAGTTTCCTGTGGTCACGGTTATTCTGGATAATATTAAGGATCGGACGGAAAGGATTAAATACCTGGCAGGTAATTCCCTTTTTCCGAAGCTCTTCATAATATTTGTGAGGTAAGGTGGTCAGACATCCAAAACCATCATAGATCAGCCTTACATCCACTCCCTCTGCAGCCTTCTGTTCCAGAATATCCAGAATTGTCTGCCACATCACTCCGTCATTAATAATAAAATATTCGATAAAAATAAAATGCTTTGCCTGCTCCAGTTCATGCACCAGAACCGGAAACATATCATCTCCTACCTGAAAATACTCTGCAGTTGTGTTCTCATGGACCGGAAATCTGGAAACATCCGAAATATATCTGGACTGATTTGAAGCCGAGGGATCCAGAGCCTCCAGCTTCTGCCTCGTCTGTGGCCGATCCCGCAGATACTCCCTGCTCTCCTCAATCCTCTGTTCAAAATGCTGCTGCATGATCGCAGCGATCCTGGAACGCCCAAATACAAAATATAATACCACTCCAAGAATTGGCAGGATCAGGATCAGCATTGTCCAGGCCAGTTTGTAGGAAGGATTTATTTCCTTATTCAGGATCCATAATACCAGCACAATACCTATCAGCCTCAATCCGATATCAATATATCTGGAATAAGCGGCCAGACGCAGTACCATCATTAAGATCCATCCGAGCTGGACAAGCATTGCAACCGCAACATAAAAGATTCTGTTGAAAATCAGCTTTGCCAGTTTTTTAAACAGTAAAAGGATCCAGTTTTTCTTTTCTTTAAGTATTTTGTTATTTTCTGCCTTCAAGATTACTTCCTTCCCCTGATTATTGTCCAAATTATGATAAAAATCCCTGACAGAACTGCCAGGGATTTTTGCGCACAATTAATTATATTTACGTTTTCTTGCGGCTTCAGATTTTTTCTTACGACGAACGCTTGGTTTCTCGTAATGCTCTCTCTTGCGGATTTCCTGCTGGATACCTGCTTTTGCACAGCTTCTCTTGAATCTGCGAAGAGCGCTATCTAAAGTCTCGTTTTCTTTTACGATAACGTTTGACATAGACTCACACCTAACCTCCCTCCAGTTGTAGATTGTGCTAAAATACAACTGTCTGGGTATTTTTCTTGCACAAGTGATATTATATATCATTGGCTCTTGGTTCGTCAACATCTTTTTGGTTAATTTTTGAAATTATTTTAACTGACCTTCCAGGATTCCTGCTGCTGCATCTACGGCTTCCTGAGCTTTGGCAGGGTTCTTTCCGCCGGCCTGAGCCATGTTCGGACGTCCGCCGCCGCCACCGCCTACGATAGCTGCCACTGCTTTGATCAGGTTACCTGCGTGAGCACCTGCTTTCTGTGCTGCGTCAGTAGCCATTGCAAGAAGGTTTACTTTTTCACCGTTTACTGCTGCCAGAAGGACAACACCCTCGCCAAGTTTGCCTTTCAGCTGGTCGCCAAGGTCACGAAGTCCGTTCATGTCCACTCCGTCTACTTTTGCAGCAAGGAGTTTCACACCTTTGACTTCTACTACTTTATCCATAACATCTCCCAGAGCGCCCTGAGCCAGTTTGCTCTTTAAGGATTCGTTCTCACTAGAGAGTGCCTTTACTTCTCCCTGAAGATGTCCGATCTTCTCTACGATCTCTGCAGGATTTGCTTTCAGGGCTTTTGCAGCTTCATGAAGCAGTTCTTCCTGTTTCTTATAGTATTCCAGAACACCATTTCCTGTCAGAGCTTCAATACGGCGCACACCTGCTGCGATACCGGATTCGGAAACGATCTTGAACAGCATGATGTTGCCTGTGTTTGCCACATGAGTACCACCGCAGAGTTCCTTGGAGAAGTCGCCCATGGATACCACACGTACCTTCTGATCATATTTCTCTCCGAACAGAGCCATTGCTCCGGATTTCTTAGCCTCTTCCACATCCATAACATCTGTACGGACTTCAAGTCCGGCCTGGATTTCTTTGTTTACAAGTGCTTCTACCTGTGCGATCTCATCAGCTGTCATAGCCTGGAAATGAGCAAAGTCGAAACGAAGTCTGTCCGGTGTTACCAGAGAACCTTTCTGTTCTACATGGCTTCCAAGTACTGTCTTTAATGCTTTCTGAAGAAGATGTGTTGCACTGTGGTTCTTCTCAGTGTCTCTTCTTGCAGCTTCATCCACTTTCAGGGAAACAGTTTCGCCTGTGGAGATCATACCGGATTCCATATGACCTACATGTCCGAATTTACCGCCGCGAAGCTTGATGGTGTCTTCTACTACGAACTTACCGTTTGCAGTTTCGATCACACCTGTGTCACCAACCTGTCCACCCATAGTTGCATAGAATGGAGTCTGCTCTGTAAAGACAGTTCCTTTCTGGCCTTCCATCAGGGAGTTTACGATCTCTGTCTCTGTTGTAAGGACTGTTACTTTGGAATCAAATGTAAGATGATCATATCCTACGAATTCTGTTGTAACCTTTACATCGATATCATCATATACAGTTGCGTCAGCACCCATATAGTTTGTCACTTCACGTGCAGAACGTGCTTTGTTTCTCTGCTCTTCCATACATTTCTGGAAGCCTGCCTCGTCAATATCATATCCTTTTTCCTCAAGAATCTCTTTTGTAAGATCCATCGGGAATCCGTAAGTATCATATAATTTGAATGCATTTTCGCCGGAAAGTGTTTTCTCTCCTGCTGCTTTCATCTCATCTTCCATCTCTCCAAGGATACGAAGACCCTGGTCAATGGTCTTGTTGAACTGGTTTTCTTCATTTGTGAGAACTTTAAAGATAAATTCTTTCTTCTCTTCCAGCTCCGGATATCCTGCTTTGGAACCATTGATCACTTCTTCACTTAATTTTGCAAGGAAGGTGCCTTCGATGCCAAGAAGACGTCCGTGACGTGCTGCACGACGGATCAGACGGCGAAGTACATAGCCGCGGCCTTCGTTTGTAGGCATGATACCGTCGGAGATCATAAATGTTGCAGAACGGATATGGTCTGTGATCAGACGGATGGATACGTCATCGTTATAGTTCTTCTCGTATTCTTTTCCGGAGATTTCACATACCAGGTTAAGGATATTTTTAAAAATATAAAAGATTAAGTAGAGTTGAAGCAATTATTGTTGCAATTCTACTTTTTTTTATGTTAAAATCTAAAAAAAGTATGTATCATGCTAAAATAGTATTGATTATGTTAAGTTTTACGGTTTGTGATAGATGTTGATTTGGTCATCATCTTTTTTTTCACCTAAAATAATTCGAAAATATCATTTTTTTTGAAACAAAAGATGATTTTAGATTTATAATAAATTAAGTATATTAAATGGTAGGAGTAATAATTATGTACCAACTAAATGGGTATGACATTTCAATTGACCATGTTTTAGAGCAAGCTAAAACATATATTAAAAATCCGGATAGTATTGCCATCATTGAAAAAGCGTTTGAACTTGCGTATCAGCAGCATAAGACGCAATTGCGCAAATCAGGGGAACCGTATATTATCCACCCCATTGAGGTCGCTTATATTTTAGCGAAGTGGCAAACGGGACCTCGTACCATTGCTTCAGGGCTTTTACATGACATTATCGAGGATACAGATATTACAAAAGAGGAAATAGCTGAACTCTTTGATGATGAAATTGCCAATATTGTAGATGGTGTGACAAAGTTAACAAAATTATCTTATAAATCAAAAGAAAAACAGCAGGCTGAAAATCATCGTAAAATGTTACTTGCGATGAGTAAAGATATTCGTGTTATTTTAGTTAAATTAGCTGATCGTTTACACAATATTCGTACGCTTAAGTTTTTAGCGCCGGAAAAACAATGTGCGATTGCTCATGAGACGATGGAAATTTATGTTCCAATTGCACATCGTTTAGGGATGTATCGTGTTAAAGCTGAACTTGAGGATACCTCGCTTCGCTTTTTAAAGCCCGAAGATTTTTATCGAATTGCTCAGTTAATTAAACAAAAGAAACACGAGCGAGAAGCACAGATAAAAGAAATGGAAGACGAGATTAAATCAGCATTAAGTGAATATCAAATTAATTTTGAGATTAAAGGGCGTATTAAAAATATTTATAGCGTGTACAAAAAAATGATGACGCGTGAAAAAGATTTTGAAGAAATTTATGATTTGCTAGCGCTACGTTTAATTGTTAATTCTGTTCCTGAATGTTATTCAGCGCTTGGAATTATCCATGCGCACTTTAAACCGATTCCAAATCGCTTTAAAGATTATATTGCGATGCCCAAACCAAATATGTATCAGTCCTTACATACAACGATTATTGGACCACATGGTAATGTCTTTGAGGTTCAAATTCGTACAAAAGAAATGGATGATATCGCGGAGCAAGGAGTTGCTGCTCATTGGGCGTATAAAGAAAATAGACAAATCACTCCAAAACAGGAACAAAAAGAAATTCAAGATAAATTAAAATGGTATGAAACATTAATCGCTTACCAAGAAGAAGTGAATGATGCTGAGAAATTAATGAAGCTCGTTAAAGATGATATCTTTAATGCGAATGTGTATGTCTTTTCTCCAAATGGAGACGTCTTTGATTTTCCACCGGGTTCTACCCCACTTGATTTTGCATATCGTATTCATACAAATCTTGGACATAAAACAACGGGTGCGATTGTGAATGGAAAGATTGTTACCTTAAATTATCAAATGAAAACCGGCGATATTGTTGAAATTAAATCATCAAGAAATTCCTTTGGTCCGAGTGAA
>OLPU01001691.1_pt1 | contig 15907 bp, 15 predicted proteins | sample 1673111 | NCBI WGS metagenome assembly OLPU01 (sample SAMEA3136755, study PRJEB25190) | human gut metagenome | reverse complement strand
CACAAGCGGGGCGTCAAGGCCGGTTATGCCAAGTATGAGACTTTCCCGATCTGGAATATCCAGAACTGGTTTCTCCAAAACAGGCTTTTCCAGTTTAGGTAAAACCTGTTCTGGACTTTCCGGGACAGGCCTGCGGTGGGGTGGAATCTCATAGATGACATACTCACTGTCACCCAAACGACCCCGCTCATTTCTGTACCGATGCCGTTCCAGATACCCTCGAAGAAATCCTTGATTCCCGTCCAAACGCCCGTGAAAAATGCCGAGATTCCATTCCAGACGGTAGATGCTGTGGTCTGGATGTCCGTCAGGATGCCGGAGAAGAAATCGCTGATTCCTGTCCAGATCCCCTCAAAGAAGCCCTTGACGCTTTCCCAAACGGTGTTCCAGTCCGTACCGAACCAGCCGAGGAACACATCTGCTACACCCTTCAAGGTGTTCAGCACCGTAGAGAAGATAGACTTGATGCCGTTCCAGATGCCGGAGAAAATGCCCTTGACTGCCTCCCATGCGCCGCTCCAGTTGCCCTGAAACAGGTTGGAGAAAACATCGAACAGACCAATAAGGGTATCGAGGACCGTTCCCAGTACAGTGGACACGACCTGAAAGGCACCCTCGAACACAGGAGCCAACACCTGACAGAATCCATCCCAGACTGCTTTCAGCACCTCGACGATATCCTTGAAGTCAAAGCCGAGGGCATTGAGCCGCTGGGTCAGTTGGTCGCAGAAGCCGCGCACCTTTTCGACGATTCCGTTCCAGATGTTGGTGATGGCGGTGCGGAACTCCTCATTGGTGTTCCAGAGGTGCATGAAGGCAGCGACCAGCGTACCGATGACGGCTACGACCGCCATAACCGGCGCCGAGACCCCACCGAGTGCTGCGTCCAGCTTACCGAACAGTCCGGTTGCACCGCCCACCCGGGTGGAGAGCAGTCGGATGCCCTTTGCCAGCGAACTGAATTCTCGCAGAGCCGTACCAACTGTCGATATGGTCTTTCCCAGTACAATGAGCAGCGGACCGATGGCCGCAGCCAGAGCCGCCACCTTGAGGATGGTTTCTCTGGTGCTGTCATCCATGCTGTTGAGCTTGTCCACGAATGCCTGCACCGCCGACACGATCTTGCGGATGGTGGGCATCAGGAGGTCGCCAAAAGAAATAGCCAGCTCTTCCAACTGAGATTTCAGAATGGTGAGCTGACCATTTAAGTTGTCCTGCATGGTTTCTGCCATGCTCTCCGCAGAACCGTCACAGTTCTCGATGGCACCACGGAGCTTGTCGATGTCACCTTCGCCGGCATTCATCAGGGCAAGGAAACCGGACATGGCGTTCTTGCCGACCAGCGATTCGGCATTGGCTGCCTTTTCGGATTCGGTCAGACCGGAGAACGCCACACGGCAGTCCGCAAGGATATCATTCAGGCTTCTCATGCTGCCATCTGCGTTGCTGGTGGCAATCGTGACCTCACCGATATTTTTGCCGACAAAGGTCACTTCACCGGAAAGGTTGTTCATGATGGTACGAAGGGACGTACCAGCCTGTGAAGCCTTGATACCACTGTTTGCCATAAGTCCGATGGCTTCTGCGGTATCCTCTGCCGAGAACCCCAGCGCACCGGCGATAGGCGCACAGTACTTGAACGTCTTGCCCATCATGGAGACATTGGTGTTCGCATTGGAAGAAGCAGCGGCAGTCACCGGCAGGAACTTCTTGCCGACATTCTCCACAGAAGATCCGATGTTCTGGAGCTTTTCTCCAGCTTCATCGATCTTGGCAAGAGTCGCATTCTGGATGCCATTTGCGTAACCCTCTCCTTTTGGGCATAAGAAAAGCCCTACTTTCTTTGACATAAGTAGGGCAAAATTAAACTATAAAATTCTTAACTTGAAATTTCTATGGTGATTTTGCTTGAGCAATTTCACAAAAAGTCGTTTTTCTGAAATTTCTTTCGCTTCGTATTTTCACGATAAGCTGATTTTCTGAAATTTTTATGCTAAAATAGCCTCAGAAATTTCAATTTCCGTTTTTCGGAGGAAAGGAAACAATCATGACAAACCGAGCTGGTACACTCGTGAGTAATCTGTCAGGCGAAATGGCTTATGAATCTTTTCGACCGACTCTGCTTCCACCGAATCCTCCTATTGAGGTGTCTGGTGAGCTTGTCACGAAACTTATGCACTCTTCTCAGGAAGCACCTGATAGGTCACGATCACATCTGTGACATACACAGGAGTCTTGTCAGAGGCTTCGCCCCAGTGGAGTATTTTTCAAGACCTTCTCGAATTCCTCTACTGTCATTCCAGCATCTTTCGCTGCTTCTTCAATCGTCACGCGGCCCTTTCTCACCAGCTTAACCAACATCCGCATCTCGCCAATGTTAATGCCTTCTTCTCTGCCTTCGGCCTTCACGCCTTGACTAAGGTTGCACATAACAAACACCTCTCTTTCCAGTTCTTCATACTTTCTGATTCTTCGCCAGAATATCCTGCACCTTTTCAAAATCATCCCTTGCAATGATGGCTGGATGTGTATTTTTTGCCACATACCACTGTTCTTTCGATAGGTCACGTTTGTCCTGCCCGGCAAAAAACTTCTGTGTGCTTTTATTGTTGATGGTATCTCCCACATAGGTTTGGTTGGCCAGCATATGCCGTACCGAGGTTTCGCCCCATTTTTTATAAGTAACAACATCCTTTCCCTCAACAATTTTCCGATGCCACTCTCGTGGGGTAGGAACTTGCAGCAAGGTCATCCGTCTGGCGATTTCATAAATCGCTACGCCCATCAGTGCCCACTGAAAAATCAACTGTACATAAAAAGCCGTTTCCGGGTCAATCTCATTTCGTTTTGTCACAGGATTCCGAATATATCCAAACGGAGCATCACTTCCGACTGCATAGCCGGCTTCTTTTTTACGCTGCAGGGAACTCCACACCTTTTTGGAAATGTCTTTCGCATACATGGTGTTGATCATATTCCGAATCGGAAGAGCCATCCACAAGAAGGTTGTATATGTAGTCATCTGCTGTTCCCATGTTCAGCCATGACGTTTCCCTTCGTACACATGCTTTTTGAAAAACAAATCGGCTTCCACAGAGAGACATCAGTATAACAATTACAAAAGTCGTAGCTATTCCGATTTTTATTCGTTTTTTCGTTTTCATGAGATTTAAATGTCCTTACTTGACCTGCTAGAGTCCAAAATACACTATGCCAATTTCTTCAAAATCCATCCAACAAGTTTCTGCTCACCACAATAATATGACAGGATTGACAAAGCGACCGTAATAAAGAGCTCTCTGCGCCCCTTTTCTTTTTCCATTTGTCGAGCAACTTCTTTATATGCAATATAATCGCTTTTACTTTTAAAACTTAAAAGTATCCTTCAGACCAAGCCACTTCTGATCCTTATCGCTCAAGTTCAGTGCCGTACCATCTTTCAGCGTATAGCCCTCTGCGCTTGCACTGCCCTTGTATTCGCCCTTCAACTCCGGCCATTCAATGCCGATCTCCGGGTCATTCCAAGCCATACCGCCCTCGTCATTCGGATGCCAGAAGTCATTGACCTTATAGCAGAACTCTGCCTCGTCACTCAGAACCAGAAAGCCATGCGCAAAACCTTCCGGGATGAGGAACTGCTTCTTGTTCTCGGCCGACAGGGTAACCCCATAACATTTGCCGTAGGTCGTAGAATCACTTCTCAGATCAACAGCAACATCGAACACTGTGCCGCGCACGGCGCGCACCAGCTTGCACTGCGGATACTGTTTCTGAAAGTGCAGGCCACGAAGCACACCCTTTGTAGACATAGACTGATTGTCCTGCACGAAGTGGATGTCAATGCCAGCCTCTTTCATATCTTTTTCGTTGTAGGTTTCCATGAAATAGCCACGGGCATCGCCATGAACAGCAGGCTCAATAACACAGAGGCCCTCGATGCCGCCTACATTTTTCTCAACTTTAATCTGTCCCATTTCTTCTATTTCCTCTATTACTGCTCGATCTCTTTCAGATAACGACTCAGTGCATCCTGCCAAGTCGGAAGCGGAGTAAATCCAGCCTCCACCAGCTTGCTCTTATCCAAACGACTGTTGAACGGACGAGCTGCCTTGCTCAGACCATACTCCTCGGTACTTACCGGAAGCACCTCCGTCTTATACCCAGCCTGACGGTAGATTTCTTTCGTGAAGTCATACCAGCTGATATAGCCGCCCTCGTTGGTGGCGTGATAATAGCCGTACTTCTCAGTTTCATTCATATCAACGAGCAGTCGAGCCAAATCATATGTATAGGTCGGTGTGCCGATCTGATCATTGACCACACGGACAGTGTCGTGTGTCTTACCAACATTCAGCATGGTCTTAATAAAGTTCTTACCATTCAAGCCAAACACCCATGCAATGCGGACAATGAAATACTTCTCCAGCGTCTGGCTGACTACCAGTTCCCCTTCCAGCTTCGTCTGGCCGTATACATTCAAAGGCTTATAATCCTTGCAGTCCGGCTGCCAGGGCTCTGTACCCTGACCATCAAACACATAATCCGTGCTGATATAGGTCATCTTACAGTCCAATTTCTTGCAGACATCCGCAATGTTCTGAGTACCGCCTGCATTGATTGCACGGACTTTCGCTACTTTATCATCATCCTCAGCCATATCAACAGCAGTCCATGCTGCACAATGGATCACGGCATCCGGATTTACTTCTGTAATTACTTTTTCAACAGCGTCCTTATCAGTAATATCCAGTGCTATATACGGAGCCTTCGTCACCGCAGAACCATCAGTAACACCACTATAGTTTTCCTGAATGTCAGAACCTACCCCTTCATGGCCACTCTTCAGCAGCTCATTCATCACATCATGGCCCAACTGACCGCCAACGCCTGTTACAAAAAACTTCATGTTCTTTCCTCCTCTGGCTTCTTAGCGGTTGCTGTACATTTTCTCGTAATAGTTCTGATACTCACCGCTGATGATGGTCTCCCACCACTCACGGTTATCGAGATACCACTGGATGGTCTTTTTAATGCCGTCCTCAAACTTGGTCTCCGGCAACCAGCCCAGCTCATTGTGGATCTTGGTCGGATCAATAGCATAACGCATATCGTGACCCTTGCGATCACCAACATGAGTGATCAAGCTTTCCGGCTTGCCCAGCTCCTTGCAGATAATCTTCACGATCTCAATATTCTGCTTTTCGTTGTGGCCGCCGACGTTGTAGACTTCACTAACACGACCCTTGTGGATAATCAGATCAATCAATGATTGTCGTAATTATTCTGCACGCCAGCACTACCTACTACAGCTACATTCATCAATTGTTATTGTGTGGAAGAATTTCCCAATAATATTTTTCAACTTCTTCCACATCATTTGAAACTGTATAGTTTATTCGATTCTCACCAATTCGTCTTTTAGCCAGCTCCTCTGTCCAACCAATTATTTTAGCTGGGTTTCCTCCTACAATAGCTCCTTTGGGAACATCCTTAGTGACCACACTACCGCCAGCCACAATTGCACCTTCTCCAATCACTACACCTGGCATGATTTTTGAGAAACCACCAATACATACATTGTCCTCAATAGTAATTGTATCAAAGTGAGGATAGAATTTCCCTAAGTCACTGTATGTTTGATTAAGTGCATGGTAGAAAATGTCATGGGTTACAAACTCCACAGAAACGGCAATAATAACATTGTTCCCAATGGATATCAGATACGGATCCGAGGGTACCCCCCCCCACAGATGAACGTTGTTTCCTATCTGATGAAAGATGTGTTTGTTTCGAAGGTAGTCTCCCCTCCATTTAGCCGATTTCTTCTTGTAAATCGTTTTAAATAAAATATTAATCAATCGATATTCTTTTCTCTTATCTGCAATTGTCATTTTTATTTCCTCATAACCATACTACTTTTTTATACAATATTTAACATATCTTGCTTTTTCTCTCAGACCGTCAGCATCCCAAATCTTGGTTTTTTCACCAGTGATATTATCCATCCAAAAATTCAATCTCCAATTGATATTACGCCATTCAGGTGATTCAATAAATTTTTTCAAACATTTATTTACGCCCTCTGTAAACACAGTATATTGAAGATTATTGTTAGTCACTCTATTAATTTTAGAATTGTCAAAGCATCTATCTATATTGCAATCGTATTTGATCTGATATGGATTCCAAATATTATAAAACATTTCTATATCATCAACATATCTGATATGAAACTGTTTTCCCGTAGTTTCGCTAAGAATTGATGTATACTTCTTAAATACATCTTCCCATGACAGCGATTCTGTCGTTGTAATATGAAAAGTTTCTCCATACGCGGATTCATTCTCAATCAGCTCACTAATTGCTACTGCTACATCCGCTGCATAAGTAAGTGTAGTTTTTCTTTTTTTTAACTCATTTGGAAACACTAATGTTTTTCCCATCATAAGTCTATAAAGCCATTCTTCCTTTTCATACATTCCCAACTGAAGACGATTATTATTATATGTTTTATATGGCCTTATGATTGTCCAATTCTTTTTATTATTGGCCAAAAGAATATTTTCCTGCCTTGCTTTTGCCAGTGCATATTCATCTGTCGCTAAATACGTCTCATCTGTACAAACATCTAACAAACGCGGTGAGTCTTCTGTTAACGGTTCATTACTCGCCGCATAAACTCTACTTGAACTCAGAAAAAAATATTGATCAGTGCTTTCCAAAAACAACTCTACTTTTTTAGAAAATTCCTGTGTCGAATACGCCATGAAATCCACTATTACATTCCAATGTTCTTTTGTAACGCATTCTGCAAGAAATTTCTCATCATGTGCATTTCCTTGTAAAAATGTAATGTTCTGTACATTTTCTCTTCTTGTTCTGGTAGTAACATATACATTCCAAGCTGTATTTTTCAACAATTCTGTTAAGGCCTGTCCTATCGAACCAGTGCCTCCTAAAATTAAGATATTCATAATTCACCTACCCATCATTTTTTTAATCACATCAATTCCTTTTTTCCCAATTGCTTTTTTTATTGCCGCCTTTGCAACATTAGATTCATCCACCATAATGGATCCAATCAAATTTAAAGCAGCATCCTCATTTTCCGAATTTACAACAATTTCAACAACAAGTGCTCTATCCTGTTTTTCATTACTTACAATTTTCGGTAAGCAATCGAGATATTGCTCTTTTGTAGATACCTTTAAATACTCAAAACCCAATCCGTAAACATAGGATTTTATTAAATCTGGAGACGAATAATGCCCAGCCGCACAGACATAGTTATCCTCTGATACGCCGATAGAATTTGCAATACTATATCCCCAAGAGGCCGGAAATTTCATTTCAAAACCAAGCCCATTGTTAACAACAAGAATTCTAATATTAGACGGAACATGGCGGTTACCCAGCGCATTCATATCGTAAAAAAAGGCCAAATCACCCAGCACACAATAATATAGCCTATCTGGATGACAAAGTGCTGCACCGATCACAGTCGATAAGCTACCATCAATTCCAAAGCCACCAGTATTAGAATAACCGGTGACAGTTTCTTGTGTATCAAAATAATTCCAACTTCTCAATGAATTTCGAATTCCTAAGTGCAGCACAGAATTAGATGGAAGTTTCTTAGCTGTAACACTTGCAATCCAAATATTAGAAAACGGAAATTCTGGCATCCTGCTAAGGATTTCTTTTTCTTCTTGATGATAAGCTATCAATAATTCACTATTACTATAATCTTGCTTTTTCTTATTATAATATTCGAAGAATTCGACCTCTTTCATTTCAAAAACATTATATAGTTTTTGAAATGTATCTCTTATTTCACCGTCAGGATTAACACGCCATACTTCTTTTGCCTGTATTTTATAGTCAGAAGATGAAATGTCGCCAATATGTACCATTAACTCAACATTTTGAATTGTCGATTTCCAATAGTATTGATCAGCTACGATATTGCAAAATGCTCTATACTCTCCTCGATAATTGCTTGTATGATCGCACAAAACAATTCCATTGTATTTTTTACAAAACTCTGAAATTGCCCTCTCCAATTTATCATCCATTTCTACATGTGCGCCTACAAATATACAAACTCGTTGTGCTGTAATATTAGGAAACTCATCATATTTCATGAATCGTTTAATAATTCTTACTGGTTGAATATCTGTTACTTTTTTTTTGCTATAAGTAGTCTCCAAATTAATATGTGCCGGTCCTCCACCTCGATGATATAATTCTAAAACCGCCTTATTGGCATTAATAGTACAATTCCATTCCGAAACATCGTCTAATACAATAGGCATTTGTACGCTAATTTTTGCCACATCATTAGGCAAAACCGTTCTATCAGTAACCTGATCGCAATTATGCCCTATATATGCATTTCTTCGAGACGAAGTAACAGTCAAAATTGGGAGCTTTCTGTAGAAAGCCTCTGTTAATGCCGGCATATAGTTTCTCGAAGCTGTTGCTCCAGTGCAACTCAACACAACCGGTTCACCACTTTCTGCCGCCATTCCACATGCCATGTAAGCACCTGATCGCTCCTCTGGTGCAGAATAAATTTCAAAAAATGGATCGCTTTGCATGCTTGACACTAAACACGCATTTGTAGTTCCCGGACTAGCAATCACTTTTTTTATACCATGTGCCTTTAAAACTTGAATTAAAATCTGAGCATTTCGCTCATCAGTGCAACTAGACATAATATTCCTCCACATTTTACTGATTCAGTTAAATCATCTAACGGGAGATAAATCCTGGCTAACCTATTAAATCGACCCCTTGATTATCCTTTTTACAGTTCCAATCACAGTCCTGACCAATTTGATTTTAGACGTCCCTTTAGATGCTTTATAAAGTTTTTTGATATTGTATTTAGGAACTAAACTGCCGCCCCCCCCCCACAAAGTGCAAAGTTTCAAACCAACAATTTTCCCAATCATCGTTGTTTGCATATTAAAATGGTTCGGCTGAATGTATTTCAAATTGTCCATTTTAGTATAATCCTCCATATATATATATCCGCTATCTCTGGCTTCTGTTAATAAATCGCTTCCCGCTTTACTCCTTGCAAAAATTATATTTTGCCCTTTTCCCTCTGTAAATTCCGGTCTTTGATTTTGATCCAAATTCCACAAATCACCGCAGGATATATCCGCATACATCCCCACGCCATTCACGCAAAACTTGCACATTTTTCTTATATTACGTCCTAATATTTGATTCCATGAATCAATGTAGTCCATATGTCTTTCTGACTTATCCTTAAGTGTTACCGTAGCTTTACCAGGCCACCCATTTCCTCTATAACGGACACTATCTATCTGATCTGCCTGCACTCCTAGATTTTCTGCCAATTTTAATGTTGCATTTTTGCTTGGTGCTCCCGCGCAGAAAAATGTCATCGTATACTTAATACATTTTTTCAGTTTCTCATCAATCTTTGTATAATTGATAATAGCTTCTATATCACATGGTTTCCCTATCACCACATATTCCTTATCATAGTCGATAATATTCAAAATAGTGTCATATGTAATTCCAGTTATATAGCGAGAAGACGCACATGAAATAATCTGTTCTCTCTTTTCATTGGCATAAAGTCTTAACTCGCAAGGATCATCCGGTGATGGACCAACTTGAATTACAGCATCACATTTTCCTGTTTCAACAAGGAAGCACGCCATTGCGGTAATAACTCCGCCTGAGGCAGCTTCATATCTTATTTTATCGTCTAGGGACCAGCCTTTATAAATTCCATAACTGGGTCCCCATAACTCTTTATCCTGTCGCTTGTTATAATTAATACCATTTACTGGGCATATTTTTTCACACAGTTCAACTTGATCCTCAGTCAAAGACAATGGATAAGAAAATCCATTATAATCCACATATTGAACATCTTGCGCTGCTTTACACAAGCCACATCCAGAGCAATATTCAGAATAGAATTTTTCTTTCCTATTTAGCTTTCTCTCCTTCATAGACCGACCCTTTCCTTCATCTTATCTTTTTCTTTTTAACTGCGGAAAGAATTCCACAATTCTATTTCTTTCCTTAAATAACATGGCGAAGAAGTACACAATCATAAGTGCCCACCGCATAACTGCCTGGTCCTTTAAGACGTAAAAAGCAACCGTAAACAAGCTAATATGCATTAAAGCGACAAAGAATGTTTTAATCGGATATATCTCAGGTCTCAATTTTTTAGCATAAGAAGTATGTAAAATCAACGCAACAACATACGACACAATCGTTGTATACGCAGCAGCTACATAACCGAAATAAGGAATAAATATATAGTTCAATACTAGATTTATTACAGCCGCAACTGCCGTATACAAAGATATACGAACTGTTTTCTTGTAATAATGTTCTACATTTACGTACATCGTATATACGAAAATAATGTAATTTGATAAGACAACAGGAGGAATAATCACTATTCCTTCCCAATAAGGCTTACTTGCAAGAATCTTCACTACCTCCGGTGCCACCATAATCAGGCAACACATTGCGTAAGTCATCAAATTAACGTAATCTACTGCAACCTTATTAATCTCCTTGTACCCTTTATTACTCATTTGTTTCGTAAACCACGGTACCCAAACACCATCTAAAGATGTCGTAATAACAGTTGCAATCATGCTAAAATTGTAAATCAAACTATAGATTCCCGTTTGTGACGCGTCTGCCAACCAAGTAATCATCGTTCGATCCGACTGGGATAAAATATTTAAAGCAATACCATGCAAAATCAAAGGAGTGGATATTTTGAGACCGTGCTTTAGAAATTCGATGTTGAAAACAAATCCACTTCTTCTAATGCTTAAAAATACAAGAAATATGCCAAAAAACAAAGTTACAATAGCCGTTGGAATTACTCGTCCCAAATAGCGATTTGTATTAAAAACGTATAACATCGCCAGTACTGATAATACAACTGACAGCAAATTCGGAACAATCATTAACATTGTTCTAAATTTATAGTTAAACTTCATCATCAAGTAATAACTATAATCTTCAATTATAGCTGAAGACATTGACTGAAGCATACATAGAAGAATGAGTATAAAAGGAATAGATAAATTTAACAGAACTGACACAGAGCAAACAATCACTGTCATACTTACAGAAAAAGCAACAGTGAATAATAAAGTCGATGTCAGATATTCATCCACTTTTTCACGGTAATCAATAAACGAGGATCTTATCGCCATATGCAATGCAAATCCTAACAGCATGGTCACAATTCCTATCCATGAATTATAAGTCGTAACAATGCCATAATCAGACGTTGATAAAATTCTTGTAAAAATCGGTACTGTCAAAAAAGCAATGCCCTTGTTAAACACATTGCCTATTAAGTAGCATGTACTTGCCTTCTTATAATCACCTGCATCCATCTATTTTCTGTTCTCCCTTAATGCATCATTATTCCTTTTATTTGTTTTTTCACATTTTCCAACTTATCATTAATTTCAGGCATCATTCGCCCATATGCTTTACTCAGAACATCCTTATCATTTATATAACGTACTGTTTGTTGAACGGCCTCATCAGTATCAATTCTCGTTGCAGATATTACAAATGGATAATTTAAATTTCCAAACAAACCTTCAAATTTCTTACTATATGAAAATGGTATTGTAGCAACACCTGCGGAAATTGCTCCAATTGTCGAATGCATTCTTGCACCGATAAAAACATCCATATTACTGATATAGCTTTTTGCCTCAATTGGATTTTTAAAATCCGGTGCTAAAACTACACATGGAAATTCTTCTTTTAACAACTTGCATACTCTGCTGTCATTTTCTAACGAATCGTAATTATCTTCATCAATAACGTGCGGAATAATATGTATCTCCGTTTTATCATCCTCACTATATTTCTTTATGATTTGACGACAGTACTCTCTATAATTTACTTTCAACTTAATATTATGTCCGCCGTCCCAAAGTAATGAAGAAACATTGATTCCCACCTTTCTTTTGCTTGAATTTAAGTCGTATTTTTCTTTATAATATGGCAGTGCAAAAGCCAAGTCTGTTGCCACCACAAGATTTTCTACTCCTAATTCGTGCATTTCTTGTGCTGATTGTGTATCTCTCGAAAAAGCCAAATCTGCTTTTTTAACAAGATGAATCGCCCATTTTTTTAACACGCTCGTATAAAACGGCCCATATGTCTGTGGCATCAGAACTAATGGTGCCTTTGACATAATAGCAATTTGTTTTGCAAGATCCGTATTGGCATTCCAAACCTTCCCGTAAATATCAGAAAAGCCATCTCCATAAGTAATGTCAAATACACATTCGCAATCATCAAATACTTGTTTCATTTTAATTAAAAAAATAGGATTTTTCATATTTAGCCTGTGCCATACAAAACTGAATTTGGGATATTGTCTGGGAATATCACCTAATTCTCCATAAGAAAACACGTGAATTTCCATGCTTTCATTCGAAATATCACTTAGCATTTCGATAAAAGCATATGAAAGTGCTTCGCACCCTTTATTGGGAGCTTTGAAATCAAATCCAAGCAATCCTATCTTTATCATAAATCTTTCTCCATTCTATTATTTTGATCAATTCTATTATAAGAAATAAGAAGTGAAATCCATATACAATACATTCTGGCTAAATCTGTTTCTTGGACACCCAATTCACAAACAAAGTAAATTAACATCATTGAGAAAAAAATTGTATTAAATGAGCAACTTTCTGAGCAGCTTGAATTCTTCCTTTTTGCATATACTAATACAGCAACATAACTAAATAATAAAAGAAAAACTCCAACTACTCCCATATGAAAGAATACATTCAAATACTGATTTTCAATTGATGTCTTTGTTTGCCATTCATACACTTTATACGCAAATTCTGTAGATACTCCTTTTCCAAGTAACCACTTATTTCCTACAGAAAGTGCCACCCACTGCCAAAGAACAAATCTATCTCCTACACCGCCTGAATTGATTTCATTATCAAATGTGACAGTTCCAATTGAAGATAATAGATCACTTATCAACGGAATTTTCATTCCTACAGCATCGTTTAGTATTATCAATAACAAAAGTAATATAGAAATGGCAACCGCATAATTTATAAACTCTTTTTTTGACTTTTTATATAAAAGTAAGATATGCAAAAGCATGCAAGCTATAATGGGGATTCTTGAAACTGTTAGTAAGATATTGATAACGCTAAGTAAATATGCTACTTTAAGAAACGTATGCTTTTGTGAATACTGCGTATAATTTTTCAGCCTGTAAATAATCAATGCAACAATAAAAACCTGATATAATCCATAAGAAATTGGTTGTCCAAAAGTTCCCATTATTCTTAAGAACCCATATCTAACTTCATGAAAAAATGTCAAACCATTCGCATTTGAAAACAACTGAAATAAATTTATCTTTGTAATTGATTCTACTATTCCCAATAATGACAATATAAAGCCGCCATCAATCAATAGATTGATCGCCGTTTCAAATCTTCTATTCGTGTTCACAAATCCTACGATAAGTAAAGGAATAACTACCATCATCATAGCAAGCGAGAGTGCACTTAACCACGCACCCTCTGCACAGTATGATATAGAATAGTAAGTTGCGTACAATATGTATGGAAAAATCAAATACGGGATTTTACACTTGTAAACCACTCCGCCTATGATAACACCTATAATTGTCAACGCACCACAAAAATTAACGATATTTAATCCTTTAAAAAGATAGATATACTGTGGCAATATTGGGTATAACAAAAAAGTCCCACAAATTGCAATCCATCCAATCTGATTTTCTCTCTTCATTTTACCTCGTCATTCTCATTTTTTTTTATTTTGAAACTCTGGAAATTCGTTATTTTCTTCCAACGCTCTCTTAATTGCTTCCAAGTATCCATATTTGTCATCTTCATCTGGCTCCAGGTAACCACCTTCTGCCCATTCGTTCCACGCATACATAAAAATCATATCCTCGTGATAATCTTCTCTTGCATGCTTGATTTGCTTAGAAAGATAATACTCAAACTTTTCTGGAGTTCCCACATTAATTTGTCCTCGTTCACCATGCCGAGGAGTATTATCCCACTTGACAAATGCACCCGGGATGCTATTACTACGTACTGGTTTTGCCTCAATAATTTTCTGCCACATAGAATCATAATTTGCTACAGTTTGTCCGGTCATTTTTTTATACTGAGCAGTTCCATACCGGTATAGGTCGATACCAAACTTTTTCCCTGCCCAACCAGCTAATAGTCTTCGACATTTTTTTAATGCCGATACAAATTTTCCATCATTTGAATAAAGCCAGTGACTTGCATAAGGAGGTTGAAACTCAATATCATAATCGAATAGATTTGCCTCCTTACTATTATTCCAGTCATAATCTCCGCTCTGAAATGCAAACGTAATACCACTCAATCCATTTTCTTTGGCAAGTTTATCCCATGTTTCAATCATTTCTTTCATGCAAGGCACAATATCCGGTCTATAAAACACAAATAATGGTTTTCCATCCTTTGTAATATATCGTTCGTCCTTAAAGAAAGGCAGAAGATACATAAAATGCTGTTTCCATTCTTCTTCCTTCCCATACTCCTGTGCTATAAGCAGTTTTCTTTCATCTCCAACCCATGCTTTTGTCCATGGTTCATTTGCCCAGCAAATACAGAACGGCATATCTACCTCTTTATTTGCTAACATCTGCTCCATCGGTTTTTCCAAAAGCATTTTTCCATTAAACCAGTAGTGATAATAGCAAAAGCCATATACTCCATACTTTTTGGCCAAATCAGCCTGCCATATTTTAACGTTATCATCTAACAAATTATAGTAGTTTCCCCCCAACGGAACACGTGGTTGCTTATGACCTTCATAGAGTGGCTTTGCCTTTTTCACATTAGTCCACTCTGTAAAGCCGTTTCCCCACCACTCATCATTCTCCGGGATGTTATGAAACTGCGGCAAATAAAATGCAATAATCTTCATGATTTATCCTTCCTTTTGTTAAACTGTTAATAAGCTTTCTTTTATTTATTCTTTTCTGCAATTACGTGCTGATAAAAACTATCCTTTCGATCAATTGCAGAGTCCAATTTATATGTCAACTTGTGAATACCTGTAAGTTTTTTAATCCAATTCCATTTCTCCTCTAAATAATCATCGGCTAAAACTTTAACAAGATACTCGCTATAATCACTGTTCATATATGGAATTGCTTTCTCAACTTCCGGATTGCTCTTTACCACCAAAGTGATAATCAAATTCGGCAGCAGATACTCAATTACATGTTCGTTTTTGAGCCAATATGCAAAAGCAACATTTCTTATTTCTCGAATTGTTTTGTTTCCCTTTTTTGCATGAAGAAACCATGCTGGATATAGCACAGGGTTATCTATCAATAGCAGTGAATTTCGTACTGCAAAAAAGTCGCTATTTAAAATCATATCTGGAATAGGATCTGTAAGATACACTGTGGAATCAATCCATGTTCCACCATAATGCTCCAGTAATGCGAACTTCGTTAGATCCGCATATCTCGCTATCGAAATCTGTCCAGTATCCTTTTTCTTTTCAATGTAATCTGGCAATCGAATGTAATCTGCAAGATTTTGATCATTCAGCAAAATGATTTTTTGATTAGAATGTTTACATACAGATTCATAGCACTTCTGAACAATGATCGGTGCCTGTTCAATACCTTTGTTCCAATAAATCCAGATCGGATTCTCTACATCATTTTGGGGAAAGCTAAGCCCCTCAACATTTGTGTCTTTATACTTTAAATATGGTTTTATCTTGGATGAAGCATGTTCCTGCCACAATACCTTCCGCACCTCATAATCCTTGACAAGATGCAATTTGATAAACATAAATG
>OLPU01001677.1_pt1 | contig 16045 bp, 10 predicted proteins | sample 1673111 | NCBI WGS metagenome assembly OLPU01 (sample SAMEA3136755, study PRJEB25190) | human gut metagenome | reverse complement strand
CTTCCTTGGTCGCACTGCAATGAATGATGATTTCCTTTATCTTACGCATGATATTGAATATTAATTATTGAAAAATAAGCAGATAATTGAGGGGGATTTCGTCAACACCCCAATCCCTGATAAACAGATTGATTCTGCACGGTAGATGCTTTTTCTTCATCCTCTTGAATTCCTCATTCAACAACTGGCAAAATTCATTATAGCATTCTTCTGATTGCGTAACGATTCCGGTATAATGAGACTTACCCAGAATGATACTCTTGTTTCTCAGACGTAGCGGACCGTTGCCAGGCACGAAGCGAGCTCTGCGCCTAACAGTACGAGGCACGTAATTGGATCTTAACAGAATAACAGGCTTGATAACAATTTCATATTTTCCTCTTTCATACTTATTTTTCTTCTTTGTCTCCGACACCTTCTTTTGCTTGGTAGGAATGAGAGAAATCTTATAACGTCCTACTGGCAAATGACGGTTAGGACGTTCTAAGGTGTCGCAGAAAATCTTGCCACCTATAACCATTGTGCCATCCACACTCCATGGAGTGAAGCGACGGCGGAATATATTGATGTTCATGATAATTTACAATTAATAATTAATAATGAATAATTGGGTCAAGGCCGGCCATTAAGGCTGATTTAAGAACCGAAAACCAAAATGACCGGAAATGACCATGACCGGAAATGACCGGATTTTATATGATAGAAGTAACTTTCTGATAACGCTTGTCTGGTAAAATACTGATCAAACCTTGACGCTTCCAATTCTTCAGCATCTGCCTTACCGTCTCATGGGTAGCAGTTGCGCCCTTTACGGCAACACTCTGCTGCTCTGCCTGCTCAAAGGTGAAAGTTACGTCAAGACGTTCGAAGATGGAATCATTCTTACCTCTATGTGTACGATCGTAGGGCGACTGACTGCAATAATTCTTGGATGAGAACGCATCCTCTATGCGACTACGGAAGAAGTAGAGCGCATTATCCAGCTGATAGTCAGCCAGTACATCAAAGACATTCAGCATGGTTGGTGTCTGCGTCTTTACGAGCATTCCCTTCCACAAATCAGGTGACTCCTTCAGCTGTTTCTCGGCTCCATTGAAACCATGCTTCTGAATCAGCGTTTCCAGAACCTTGCAGAGCATGATGCAGGTCATCATTCTCATGGTGGTTGGACAGATACGGAAACGCTGGCGGGCTTTCACCTTGTCGTCATTTTTCATCGTTTCCAGTCTTATCTGTTCCAGCCATTCCCTACCCTTATCCTCCAGCTTGGGCAGAACCACCTCACCGGTCAGCAAAGGCAGAAGATGAGCAATCTGAATGATGCGGTCGCGCTGGCGTTCGTTCATTACATACATGTTGTCAGAAAGTGGAGTGAAGGTATTATCGGGCGTTTTTGCCACGATGATACGGCTCTGGAAGCCATCCGTATAATTGCTTACCACTCGATAGAGCGCATCAGGCGTTCCACACATCACCACGTTCCATAACAGTCTGTCTATATGAACATTCACTGCATCCGCACTTCTAGCTTCACGCTCATAGCTTGTTCCGTCGTAAGCCTGACGGAGCATAACTGAAAAGTCGCTCATCGCCGATTTCCACTTCTGCGCTACGGTGTCAGCTTCCGGAGTAAACGAGAAGGCGTGCTTGCCTTCCGTGTTCGCCAGTCGTTCAGCCAGATTTGCCACCGTATTGTTCAGTGTCAGACATCTTACAGGCAGTTTCGGCTCTTCCGGCTGCTCCTTCTTGTTCTTGGCTGCACGTTTCTTGGCTCGCCATTCATCCTCCTTCTGCTGATACATTTTGTCCATTTCCTTCACTTCCGAAGTCCATGCGTCAATCACGGGGTCAATACTTCCCTTACCAGATGCAAAATCACCGGCGATGTAGGAGATGAGGTTCAGCGAGTTCATCTTACCGTGAACGGAAACCTTCACGCCAGTAGCAAGCATTCCGATGGTAGGACAGATGGCTGTAATCACTGGCATTGCCAGAGCCGGCCCAACAGCACTGATGGAATCACGCACGCCTTGTGGCATCTTGGGTAAAGCATCGTAATAGAACAGATCATCCTTGGCGTTAGCTTCGTCCAAGGCATTCACCAGCGCCTCGCTGTCTTCATCTGCATTCCCGTTTGAAGCCCCCTGTTTCAGTTTCTCCTGTCTCAGCGCAGCCAGCACATCCTTCAGTCGCTTAGGCATTTGCGTGATTTTCTCGTTCAATGCCGAGTTGATGCAAGCCATCTTTTCCTGTTCAGGAAACCCATCGTAGCAGGGAATGATCTGAGCCAGCAGATTGCGGTCAAAACCACAGATATGGCGCAGATTCACAGCCAGCTCAAAGGTCAGCGTATTGCGGTTGGAGCGCATCGGCTCCTGCCCATCATTATACAGTTGCCACCACTTCTTAATGATTTCCCTATAAGGAATCCCGAGATAATTGTCCTGAGCAGCAGAAGTAGTTGAAGTAGCAGCAGTTGACGCAGTAGAAGAAGTTGAAGTAGCAGCAGTTGACGCAGCAGAGGCTGAAGCAGCAGAGGCAGAAGTAGCAGAAATAGAAATTCTCGAATTCTTAAATTCCTGCCCCTTTAAAACCCCTTGAGAATCCTTCTTGAATTCTTCCTTCCAAGGCTCATAATGCTTGTTCGCTTTGTGCGCCCCTTCCGGCAGTTCCTCGTTTCCGTATCTTTCACGTTCTTCCAGCACTTTCCCTTCAGCAGCCACGGCAGCCTCATCGTATTCATCCTTGAAGAGCCGTGGCGAAAGGAAGAGCAAATCTTCGCCATCCGATGTGGTAGTGAAATAAACCCTGTTAATGTCGTGAGCCGAAGTATCCATTTCGCACTTGAGCATCGTAGCAATTCGTACCTGATTCTCCAGAACCGTCTTGCCCTTTTCGCGTTCAAACACCGCATGTCCGCCCTGTCGTGCGCTGCGTTCCAGCATCAGCAGTCCGTACTTGTCCGGTTCCTTCAGCAGCAGCTTGGCAGCCTTGGCAAAAGCCTCCGGCTCATCCATATCAAATCCGAAAGCACCGCTTGGCAGTTTCATTCCCTTCACCACGCCTTGCGGATAATGGCCGGAGTAGTTAAACTGCACCAGTCTCCGTTTCGCAGCATCGTTTCCGGCACGAGCCAGACGAAGATTCGCCTTCTGCTCATTGCTTCCACGCAGCTGCTTATACTCCTCTTCCGAGGTGATGGAGCGGGCAACCTTATGTCCGTTCTCCACCTTAATTAAATAACAACTCATCTATCTGTTTCTACTTATCGTTTTAAGTTGAATACAAAATCCTAATGTTTCAGTTGGTAATCCACTACCGCCTCAGCCCCTTCTTCAGCCTCAACAGCCAGCGCTCGGGCGATGTTGATTCCCTCATGGCAGAACACCTTCAAGGTAAGCTGAACAGCACCGTCCTTGGTCTTGCTCACACGACCATGCGCCAGTTTCTTAATCAGTTCCGACTGGCTTTTCGGCTTAGAAACTGCTACGAAATCAAATGTTCCGTCTTGCATTTGCTGAGCCACACCATGACGGCGAAAAGCTTCTACAACCCCCTGATTTACAGAATCAGGACTGAAGAGGAAATACTGCTTATCATCATAGTAAGCCATTCCACCCAACTGCACATGCTGGCAGCCGTTATTATTCACCTGCTGGTTCTGAACATTATTCTGAGCATTGTTCTGAACCTTGTTTACTTTCTTAACCATAATCTGAATTGAATTTTAGGAGAAGAAACATCCGGATTGTTGCGCGCTTTACCATGGAAAATCCTCCTCTGTTTCAACTCAGTTAATAACTAAGAATCTCCGCAATAAGTCTCCAAGCGAAGCCTCCCTTTTTACCTTTTTACTTTTTTACCTTTTTACCTTTAAAAAGCCTTTTCAATGTCCGTAACCAGAATATCCTGATAAACCTGACCATTGTGCTCATGGGTAGTAAAGCGGAGCGTAACAGCCACCAGCTCACCCGGAGCATACTTACATTGCGCCATATTGCCGAGCATTGCCGCAGCGTACTGGTTCTCATACTTGCCGCCCATCTCCTGGAGAACGATGTTGCATTTCATCATCTGTCCGTTCTCACTTTTCTGACTCTGCACAGCGAAGGTCTCGCCCTGCTGCACCACTCTCATAATCTGAGTATACATATTATATAATGTACGAAGAGGTTTTCAAGAGCACCAAACCATTTCAGCGTTGTCTTGTTTCTTCGACGCTGCAAAAGTACTGCAGAAAATAAGGCAAAACAATGCTTTTCCCACAACTCCCCCGAAAAACCCACGTATTTGGGAAAAATCGGGCATTTCTTGGGAAAAACAAATGGCCTACTCGCTCAGTAGGGAAAAAACAATGAAAAATCGTATAATATTAACAAAAAGGCAAGAAAATACTCTCATTTTCCTGCAAGCCTTCCCCCACACTTTTCCCGATAAACTGCTGTATTTGGGAAAAATCGGGGCTTTCTTGGGAAAAATCAAGGCATTATTGGGAAAAATCCCATGTTTCTTGGGAAAATGGTAATTTAGTAAAAAATATAGTCCATGCCCCACACGCCCTGAAGGGGCAGAAGCTCCTAGCCCAGGGCACTCGCCCTGGGTAAACCAGCAATCAACCTTGCGCCCTGTAAGGGCAAAAGCTTTAAAATTCAAACATTAAAGGCACCTCCTTCACAATTCCATGAAAAAGATGCCTTTAACAAGTTCAACCTTAGTTACCAAAATATTTTATCACCAAAACGGGAACTTAATTCTTGTCTAAGAGTATTTGAGAGATTGCAATTTGCAAAAGCATGATGCCCAATGTAAGTAACACTCACTGGAATAACAATACTGCTCAAAGAAGAGCAATCACTAAATGCATAACACTCAATGCTTGTAATACTATCTGGAATAACAACGTTACTCAAAGAAGAGCAATGCCTAAATGCACACACACCAATGCTAGTAACGCTATCAGGAATAACAAGACTGCTCAAAGAAGAGCAACCCCAAAAAGTACTATCCCCAATGCTAGTAACGCTATCAGGAATAATAATACTACTCAAAGAAGAGCAATCATAAAATGCACACTTTCCAACACTAGTAACACTATTAGGAATAACGAGGTTGCTCAAAGAAGAGCAACCCCTAAATGCATATTCCCCAATGCTCGTAACACCATCCGGGAGAATAAGACTTTCCAAAGAATAGCAACAATAAAAAGCATAATCACCAATGTTAGTAACACTATCAGGAATAACAAGACTACTCAAAGATTTGCAATATCCAAATGCTTCATCCCCAATACTAGTTACACTGTCAGGAATGACTATGTTACTCAAAGAACTACAACCAAAAAATGTCCTCGCCCCAATGCGAGTCACACCACCAGGAATAACAAGGCTACTCAAAGATTCGCAATCCCTAAATGCACCATCCCCAATGCGAGTCACACCACCAGGAATAACAAGGCTACTCAAAGATTTGCAACCCCTAAATGCACTTTTCCCAATGCGAGTTATACCATCAGGAATAACAACGTTATTCAAAGAAGAGCAACCTTCAAATGCACTATTCTCAATACAGGTAACACTATCAGGAATAACAATGTCTGCCAAAGATTTACAACCCCCAAAAGCACCAATCCCAATGCTGGTAACACTGTCAGGAATAACAAGGCTAGTCAAAGAAGTGCAACCACGAAATGCGCTGTCTCCTATGCTGGTTACACCATCAGGGATCACAATTTTAGCATGAATAGCGAGATAACATAAAGAAATACAACCTTTAAAGGCTCTATCCACAATACTCGATCCAGTAGCACGAATAACAAGACTGCTCAAAGATGAATATGTAAATTCTCTATCCACAATACTAGCAACACTATCAGGAATAATAAGGCTACTCAAAGAAGAGCAATCCTTAAACGCCTCATACCCTATACTAGTTACACCATCAGGAATAACAAGACTACACAGAGATTTGCAGCCATAAAACGCTCTATTTCCAATGCTAGTAACACTATCGGGAATAACAAGGCTACTCAAAGAAGAGCAATCTTCAAATGCACTATTCCCAATGCTAGTAACACTATCAGGAATAGCTATATCTGTCAAAGATTTGCACCCATAAAATACACTATTCCCAATGCTAGTAACGCTGTCAGGAATAACAAGACTGCTCAAAGATTCACAGCCATGAAATGCATCCCAAAATAAGCAAGTAACACTATCAGGAATAACAAGACTACGCAAAGATTTGCACCCACTAAATGCACAATTTTCAATGCTAGTTACACTATTGGGAATAACAAAACTTTTCAAAGACTCGCAATCACTAAACGCACCAGTCACAATGCTAGTTATGCTATCAGGAATAACAATATCTGTCAAGGAACGACAACTTCGAAATGCCCAAGCCCCTATGCTAGTAACACTGTCGGGAATAACAAGACTACGCAAAGATTCGCAATATTCAAATGCCCTATCCCCAATGCGAGTTACACTATCAGGAATAACAAGACTACGCAGAGACTTACAATATACAAATGCCCTATCGCCAATGCTGGTAACGCTATTAGGAATAACAAGACTGCTCAAAGATTCACAATATTCAAATGCACAATCCTCAATACGGGTAATGCTATCTGGAATAACAAGGCTGCTCAAAGATGAAAAGGAAAAAGCACTCTCCCCAATGCTAGTTACACTATTAGGAATAACAAGACTGTTCAAAGATTCGCAACCTTCAAAGGCACAATCACCAATGCTAGTTACTCCAGCTGGGATGACATAAGATGTTGTGTCTTGGTCTCTAAAAGAGATAATTGTACTTTTGTCTTTATCAAATAATACATTATTTTCATAAATAAAGTACGGCGACAAGCATATCAAGTCGCCATACCAACCGCAAAAGAGATTGCCTTTAATGCTCACTACCCTATTAGGAATAACAAGACTACTCAGAGAAGTGCACCCATCAAATGCACTCTCTCCAATGCTTATAACACTCTCAGGAACAACAAGACTACGCAAAGAAGTGCAACCTTCAAATGCCCAATCACAAATAATCTTTGTATCTTTTTTAATTGAATAGTTTCCATCAAGTTCTTTGGGTGATCTTAACAATTTTCTCCCGTCTTTGCTATATGTCACTCCATATTCATCTGTAATAGCCTCATTAAAATTTTCATGTATTGTTGATGTAGTCATATCTTCATTCACTGACAGAAAAGTTATCATCGATTTCTCGTCTATCCAATCTGCCAACAGTACCGGAAATTTTCCCACTTTGTCTTGACTATGAACTAAAAGTTCCTTCTCTAGATACTTCACAGAAGTACTGTATGAAGCCCTAACCATATTCTGTTCATTAGTAATCTGACAACACGAATCATCGTCACGTTCCTTCTGATTTTTCAAGAAACACTTGAGGGTATAATACTTCCCAGTACTCTTGTCCTGCATCTTAAATACAACGGCAAAAGCATCACAAATATGATATGGCTCTCCGTGATTATCTAATACGGGAGTCAGGTGAGCCAACTTGTCAAGATTGTTACCAGCATCTTGAATGGCCTTTACATATTCTAATATTGTTGGATATTGCATACTATGTTCTTTTATTAATTGTTTTTAGTCGTATTTTCATTCGACATTGCAAAGATACACATTATATTGAAAAACAACAAAGAAAATATGAAAATTACAAGGTATTTTAAAGCTTTTGCCCTTTCAGGGCGGCAGGGTTGCGACCGTAATAACCCAGGGCGATTGCCCTGGGCTAGGAGCTTCTGCCCTTTCAGGGCGTGTTGGGGCTAATCATCAGCTACGTTTCCTGCTTGCGAGACGACTCCACAACGCACTACTTTCCCCAATATCTTTCTGCCATAGGCTGCAACCTTTCCTTTATTACTTCCATAACAGTCTTGAAATCAAGAGCTTCTTTCCATTGAATCTTTTTCAGAAATGCTTTCCAGCGAACTATACGTGCTGCGTCTGTCGCAAAACTTTCTGTAAACAACTGCAATTCGGGATTGTATGTAAGCCCTCTATTATCGAAAGTCGCCTTAATCGCATCATATAATGTGTCATCAGACAAGTCTCTCTTTGTCAGGAGTTGGTAACAGTCGAAGAAATCTTTCATGCGACTGTTGAGCACATCTCGGTCTATCATCGTATGGAATTTCTCGGCAACAACAGTCTCCAAGGAATATGCCTGTATGTTCACAGATGGAATGTCAGGCAAAAGCAATGGGAAGTCAATAGTTGTTGGATATGGAGTTACAACATCACCAAAGCCAATGTCAACAGACATGTTGTAAGCGATAGTATCCATGTGGGCCGTAAAGTAAAATCTTGTGCCAGGATACTTCTTTTCAACAGTTATAGGCTCCAACTTAATGCTGTTAACATCAAACGAGACTCCATCCTCATCGCATACAATGCCCAAAATTTCCTGGAACACGTGCGCAAGGAAATCCCTATCACGGCTAATTCTATCTGCCATGAAATCAACATCTACTGTAGGACGTGCCTCAAGTCCGTTCATAGCATAAAGCAAAGAGCCACCTTTCAGCAAAAAATTGTCCTTATATTGGCTTACAGATACTCTGTAAAGCAACCTCTCGTTGAAATATCTTGCCAAGAGATACATATATTTATAGCCTGTCTCATTCATCAGATTGAGCAAGCGGGTCTTAACAGACTTACCGTAGTTTTTCTTTCCCATCTTATTCTATAGCTATTTCAACATAATTTTTCAATGTATTAAACACTCTGAGGCGTTTGGCGTAATCCTGCAAACGACTGAGATTGCGATTGGGCTTTCTCAGATAAGATCGAATCACTTCCGCACAAACATCCAGCCCCAATTTGTTTCTGTATTTCACTGCATCACAAACACTTCGCTCCAAGTCGGTTATGCGAACATGAAAACCGGATATTTCTGCTTCCATAATGCCAAACTCCAGATTTTCCTTCTTCCAATAATACAATTCTATCGGAAGCGTTTCAGGAATCTCTACTTTCCGTTTATTGGCGATGGCAATGCAAAAAGCTGGTGGAACAGTTGTCGAAAGCTGATGATAAGCCCAGGCATTGTATAGACACACAACACCTTTAGGTACAATCCGCTCCACATCTATCATTGTATTCAGCAGGGCTTCCGGAACAGCATAAATGCCCTGGCGCAACTTGATCAAGTCGCCACGTTCCTTAGCTCTCAACAATCGCTTATACTCTGCTATATGAGGAATATCAGTAGTAGAGATTGTGCCTCCTAGTGCTTCCACTTTACAAACTATATTGTCCATATCACATTTATATTAATATCATTGTCGCTGCAAAAATACAATATTTTTTTGAAAAGCGGTAATATTCTACGGAATATTTTCAAAAAAGCCGTAGAATATTACCGGAATTATCCTTGTTTTATACCCAGGGACGATAGTTATCTCTAAATCTTCCTCTCTACTTTCCTATACCAACTCAAATACTTCTCATATAACCATCCCTTTTCGCCAGCTTATAATACAGATCCTGGGCGGTATGATAATCGGGGTCTGAGCCTTCAAGCCACTCCGAAAAGTGGTGGTTGTGGTTCATCTGCGTTTCCTGCTTGCGGAACGACTCCACCACACATTTCTTTTCTGCATCCGGAAACATCAGGTTCATGCGGGCGGCAAAGGCTGCCTTGTCCTGATTATCACGCACCATGTGGAACGTATATTTCATCAGGCACCAGACTATGTACCAGCTTTGCTGAGACGTAATGTTGCCTTTTATCCAGAACTTCAACTTCTCCTCCAATTTTATAGAATCTACCCAGTTCACAAAGAAAGAGTCGCTGTTACGCTCAAAATCATCAGCCCTGGATATTTCAGCCTCCCACATTTTATGCTCACCCTGATACTTGAATAGCGTTTCAAAATCCTCGGGAGGAGCCTGCTCCCTGACTAGCGTACGGACAAGTTCTTCTTCCTCATCCTCCTCTCGCTCAAACCAGTCTGAACAAAGCGTATAATTGTTGTATTTCCCTTCAATATCATTCATTACTTTCTGCAAGCTCAAAGTGGTAATATCTATTCTTCTCTCTCTCAGATGACGTTTCTTTACCTTTACCTCATGTTTCAGATGGTCAGGTAGCGTGCGCTCGTCGAAAATTCGCTTGATATAATGGTAAATAATAACAGCCTCCTGGTCGGTGCGGAAAAGGCGGGTTCTGTATAAGGCTAGGAAATCAGCACAAATAGCGGTAACTGTGGAGATGGTTTCAGCCAAAGCCATCTGCAAACCGGTAGAGACAAAGTTCTTGAAATGGGAATCAAAACGGGGAAAATCGTCTCCGGCAGGAACTTTAAGCTTCTCGCATTGCTCGAAAATAGCCTTAGCATAGGGAATCTGACCATACTCCTCTTCCTTATCGAGCAAATAGTCAGAATGCTTCCGGGCGATGGTCTGAATTTCCTGAAGCACCTTCTCTAAAACATCAGTATAAATCCCCATGAATTCATCATCGTAGCTCTTGTAGATGGAAATGTAGACTTTCTTATGGAGCGTATGAATATAATTAAGAAAATCTGTCAACTGTTCGGCAAGGTTCTGGTAAATATGAAAATAACAGGTAAGACCTTTATGCTTCTCTGCATTCCATCGTATTTCACCAATAGCATGCTGAATCTCCTTATACAAATGTTCTGCCTCTCTCTTAAACTGACCCACATCAGTAGTTGTTACTGGAGTGTATTTCTTGACTCCTGTTACTTCATCTTCCACAAAAAGATCTTCTTCTGATGAAATCTTCAGAAGAGAATTGTAGTTATTGTCAGTATTTGGTATTTCCTCTGTCTGCATATTCTTTTTCTAGGTTTGATTTGTTATGTTGTTTAAATAAGCGGCATGGGGTTCCCTGTAAGTACCAGTATTAAGGTACCTGCAAGAACCTACGACAAGGTACAAACAAGTACTGCCCACGCCGTAGAGGAGTGGACGCCTTGCTGTCACCTTCTTCTTGTCGTTTTTGAATTTTGCAGGTTCTAAATACTGTAGAAGTGCAGATAATCAGCGTCAATATCTATATGTTATTTTTCTTGTTTACTTTCTGTTTCTTACTTCAAATTTTAAAGGGTTTATACTACGTTTTCTTCATCATCCGCCCAGTGGTCGCATTGGCGCATCACAGTTTCCAGCGCCTTTTCTGCACCCTCTGGTGGATACTTATACTTCTTGAGCAGTCGCTTCACCATCACTCGCATCTTCGCCCTGGCTGATTCCTTCCGGTTCCAGTCGATGGTGCGGTTGCGGTGCAAGACTTCTGTCAGTTCCCGGGTCAGCGCCACAAACTCCTCGTCGGAGTAAGCCTGCCGCACTCCTTCGGGCGTGGAGAGCGCATCATAGAATGCCTTCTCCTCGGGCGAAAGTCCCAGGTCGTTACCCTCTGCCTCTGCCTGCTTCATCTGCTGAGCCATCTTCAACAGTTCCTCTATCACTTCCTCGTTGGTGAGCAAGCCCTTCAGATAGTTGGAGAGACTCTGGCTGAGCATGTCGGAGAAGAGGTCGCTCTGAACCACGTTGGTCTTCTGCTGCTGCTTGATTTTTTCTTTCATCAGTTTGGTGAGCAGTTCCACCGCCAGGTTGCGCTCCTTCATGTTCTTCACCTCCTGGATGAAGGCGTCGTCGAAGAGCGAGAACTCTATCTGGCGGTCACCAAAGAGATTGATGACTCCGTCGGTCTTCACGCTCTGACGGAGCAGTTCACCGATGCGCTCGTTGATTTCATGGCGGCTGATCTTGCCCTTCTGCGAGAGTTTGAGCATCATCACGCGCAACGCATCCATATAGCACACCTCAGCCTTCTGCTGCTCATTCAGGAGCGAACGGCAGAGCGTGGTGGCGTTGTGAAGCAGATTGCTGTGCTCCATGAAATTCTTCTTGCGCTGAACCATGGCTGGAGAACTCAGGAAGTTGGCTCCGCTCGTAATGGCGAGTGCCCGCTTCGAGTTGTCCTGTTCGAAGAAGCCGGAATAGTCGAAACCATGAAGCTGGTCTCGGCAGATTTCCATCTCTTCCTTCCATTTCACCAGGGCGGTCTTGGCGATGTCGGGGTCTCCGAAGCGGCGGCGGTCACGGTTGGTGTACTGCTGCATGGCACTTTTCAGCGCCTGCGCAATGCCTACGTAATCCACTATCAGTCCGCCTTCCTTTCCCGGGAACACACGGTTCACACGGGCTATTGCCTGCATCAGGTTATGACCGCTCATCGGCTTATATACGTACATGGTGGCGAGCGACGGAACATCGAAGCCCGTGAGCCACATATCTCTTACGATGGCGATTTTCATCTCATCGTCGTTGTCCTTGAATTTTCTTGCCAGTTCCTTCTTGTAGGCTTCGTTGCCGATAATCGGCTGCCAGTCTTCGGGGTCCTGGTTCGAACCGCTCATCACCACCTTTACTTTCTCCGTCCACTCGGGGCGAAGCTCCAGCATCTTGCGGTAGATTTTGATGGCGATGCTTCGGGTCAGCGCCACAATCATTGCCTTGCCGGTGAGTTCCTGCGCACGGTTCTGCTCGTAGTGCTGGATGATGTCCCTTACCAGTGTGTCGATGGTGGCGTCTTCACCCAGGAGTACTTCCAGCCGGCTGTGCTCCTGCTTCGCCTGCCTGATCTGCTCCTCGGTGGCTCCCTCATCGGCCAGGTTGTCGAACTCATCGTTCAGCAGCTTCATCGTGTCTTCGTCGAGGTTCAGGTTCACCACACGACTCTCGTAATAGACCGGACGGGTGGCTCCATCGTCCACCGCCTGACTCATGTCGTAAACGTCGATGTAGTTGCCGAACACTTCCTCCGTGTCTCTGTCACGGTCACTGATAGGCGTTCCGGTGAAACCGATAAACGAGGCACCTGGCAGGGCTTCTCTCATCTTCTGGCTGAATCCCTTCTTCATCGTCAGACTTTTGTTGTCCCAGTGCTCTTCGCCGTATTGCGAGCGGTGCGCCTCATCGGTCATCACAATGATGTTGCGGCGGGTAGAGAGTGCCGAATCGCCTTCTTCAAACTTCTGAATGGTGGTGAAGATGATTCCCCCACTCTTTCGGTTACGGAGCAGATTGCCCAGGTCTTCACGGCTCTGGGCATTCTGTGGTTCCTGACGAAGGAAGTCCTGACAGCGGCAGAACTGACCGAAGAGCTGGTTGTCGAGGTCCTTGCGGTCGGTCACTACCACGATGGTTACTTCGGGCAACCGTTGCACCAGCTGGTGGGCGTAGAACACCATGGAGAGGCTCTTGCCCGAACCCTGCGTGTGCCAGAATACGCCGATTTTTCCGTTGCCTTCCACTGCGGTACGGGTGCGCTGCAGGGCTTTGCCCACGGCGTAGTACTGGTGATAGGCGGTAAGAATCTTGGCGTATTTGCCCTGGTTCTTGTCGAAGCAGATGAAGTTCTGCAGAATGTCGAGCAGTCGCTGCTGCTGGAACATGCCGAGGAAGAAGGTGCGATAGTCGGCGAAGAGGGTTGACTCGTATGAGCCGTCTATGGTCTTCCATTCCATGTAGCGGTCTTGCTTAGCGGTGATGGTTCCGGCACGGGTCTCGCTCATGTCGCTGATTACGTTGAAGGCGTTGTAGCTGAAGAGGCTTGGAATGCTCTGCTGATAGTTCTTGATCTGCTTATAGGCATCTTCTACGGTTGCATCTTCGGAGATGGCGCTTTTCAGCTCCACCACCACGAGGGGCAATCCGTTGACCATCACCACCATGTCGCAGCGCTTGTTCTTATACTCTTCTACTCGCCACTGGTTCACCACCTTGAAGAGATTTCTTTCGGGGTGGTCGAAGTCGATGAGCCTCATCAGGGCTGTTCGTTCTTCGCCATCTTGCAGGAATTCCACCTCCAGACCGTTTTGCATCCAGAGTGTAAACTGCTCGTTGTTCTGTTCTAAAGTACCGATGCTGATGTTGGTGATTTGCTTGATTCCTTCATCCATTGCATCGGCTGGCAGTTGAGGATTAAGCCGTCGCATCGAGGCGACCAAATCGGCACGATAGAAGGGCTCCTTATAGTCGCGCTCCACGTCGTAGCCACATTCGTACGCATAGCCGAGTTCGTCCCGGAACAGGGCAATGAGCGTTTGCTCGTATGCGTCTTCGGTGAATTTCTTGTCGTCTGCCATAATGTTAATATTTTATATTTTCTTTCTCGTTATTTTCTTTCGTAGCTCTTCTTATTCCGGGACTTCCAGCTCGCCTGACATTAAGCGAGGGAGAAGGGTGTCACGGAGAAGGGAGAGGCGGGAGGATTCCAACCGCAACGAAATCATCTTGCTCAGAATAGGCTCAAATAGTTCATGTGCCTTTTCCATTGAATCATTATCAGGAATAGCAACCATAGCCTCTTCTAAATGACCTCGCTTGATGTGTCCCATTGTAACCGCCTTATCTTTAGCGATATGAATAAACTCTTGCAGATGATGTTTCGTCCAATAATAGTAAAACCATTTTGGATAATCTTTCGATGTAACCTTGAATAGGTGTTGATTTAAGCCGCAATCTCCACCACACCAAACATCAACCAAAAGCGTTCCCGACCATGAGAAAATCACATCACCGTTATGAATTTTACATTCATCTTTAATGTTACAAGAACATCTGTCGCTGTCTGTTCCACAGAACCCTTGACCTAATTCTTTTATTTTGAGAACAGGTAATGAGTCCTCGTTGTTTTCAGGAGGGAACTTCTGCATAGCGAGACCATTCATATAAGAAGCAATCTCTGTTAGCCTTCCTACTTTCCATCCTTCCGGAATCATTCCCAATTCACTATCCACGAACTTACCATCCTTGAAAGGCTCAAAGTCAACGAACCAATTCTTGAAAATAGCCTGCGCCATCTCCTCCAAATCAGCATTGATCTTGTTGTTCAACTCTATCTTGCGGTCGAGAGAAGAAAGGATGGAGGCAATGCGGCGCTGTTCTTCTTCCTTTTGCGGAACAATAACTTCAATTCTTCCAATTATATCTTGTGTCATCAAAGGTTGAGCACCACCAATATGATGATGATTAAGATTTAAACTTGAAAGAAGATAATATAGGTATTCATTATCGTTACCTTCCTTTGCTTTTGCAGCAATAGCATTATCAGAAACCCAACATTTTCCTTTAGATAAATAGACACAACCACAATAGGCACCTACTCGTCCTATTACAATAGTATCTTCACCATTAGAGGAATTAACATAATCCATTATTCCATTGCCACCAAAAACAGGTATAACTCCTGATTCAGAAGGTCGCTTTTTCCCATTTTTCAGATTGGCAATATCAGATATGGTAACTTCTTTCCACTCCATACTCTTACACCTCCCATCCAATTTTCTTCAACTGCAATCTAATCTCCTCTTCCTGCTTCTTGCTTTCCTCAAACAGCTGCTTCAGCTCACCGGTAAGATTCGTCATTTTCTCCTCGAAAGGCACTCCGTCGCCTTCGTCTTCGGCGATTCCTACGTATCTTCCAGGAGTCAGGATGAAGTCCTGAGCAGCAATCTGCTCGGTGGTGCATACGGCACAGAAGCCCTTTTCATCCTCCAGGGTTCCCTGCTGGAACGCATGGAAGGTGTCAGAGATTTTTTTAATATCCGTATCAGGCATCAGCTCACGAAGCTTGCGGGTTACCATTGAGCCTAAGTTGCGGGCGTCGATAAACACGGTCTTGCCCTTCTGCGCCTTGTTGCGGCTGATGAACCAAAGACTTACAGGAATACCTGTACTGTAGAACAGCTGCGAAGGCAAAGCCACGATTCCCTCTACCAGGTCGGCTTCGATGATGGCTTGGCGAATCTGTCCCTCGCCACCACTCTGACTCGAAAGCGCACCATTCGCCAGCACCAAACCAATCTTTCCGTTTGGAGCCAGATGGTGAATCATGTGCTGCATCCACGCAAAGTTGGCGTTGCCAGCAGGAGGCGTACCATACTGCCAACGGACATCATCAACGAGTTTATCTGCACCCCAGCCGGAGAGATTGAAGGGCGGATTTGCCATAATGAAGTCTGCCTTGAGTTGAG
>OLPU01001674.1_pt1 | contig 16049 bp, 7 predicted proteins | sample 1673111 | NCBI WGS metagenome assembly OLPU01 (sample SAMEA3136755, study PRJEB25190) | human gut metagenome | reverse complement strand
TGGTGGGTGTGATCGGAGGAGCGTTCTCTTCTGTATTTTTAACTGGACCACTTTGGTATATGATGAAGACGCGAATTGGATCAGATGTGATCAAAGAAAATCAGGCAGCCAGTCAAGCACAGCCAGAGAAGATCACAGCAAATCCAAACCGCAAGAAAAAGAAGAAAAAGAAAAGAAAATAAAACATTCAAAAAGAGTATTCAGTAAATACTGGATGCTCTTTTTTATGAAAAATGGAGTAAGATGATGGAACAGTGGTATCTGTATAAGAAAAAGGCTAATTTTAATCAGATTGGAGAAAAATTTAACATAGATCCAGTGATCGCACGGCTGATCCGCAACAGGGATGTGGTTGGGGATGAACAAATACAGCAGTATCTGTATGGAGAACTTTCAGATATTTCAGATCCTTTTTTGATGAAAGGCGTCAAAGAAGGAGTTGAGATTTTGAAGCAAAAGGTACAAGAGGGGAAAACGATCCGTATTATTTCAGATTATGATGTAGATGGAGTTGTCTCAAATTACATTTTGTGGAAAGCGATTCATGATCTTGGTGGAAAGATTGATTTTCAGATTCCAGACCGCATGAAAGATGGCTATGGAATTAATGAAAATATCATTGAAAAAGCAGTGGAAGACCAGATTGATACGATCCTTACCTGTGATAATGGGATTGCAGCAGCAGATGCAGTTGCATACGGCAAAGAACATGGACTGACAATGATCATTACGGATCATCATGATGTGCCATTTGATACCGATGAAGCAGGAATGAGAAAAGAGGTTCTTCCACCAGCAGATGTAGTGATCAATCCAAAGCAAGAAGCATGCAATTATCCGTATCCGTTACTTTGTGGAGCAGGAGTGGCTTTTCAGTTTATGAGGGCATTTTATCAGGCAATGGAAGAAGATGAAAGCCAATTGGAAGAGTTGTTATCCATGCTTGCGATCGCGACTGTTTGTGATGTGGTAGATCTGACAGGAGAAAACAGAATCTTTGTCAAAGAAGGATTACGCCGAATCAAAGATACACAAAATATCGGGTTGAAAGCATTGCTGAATGTGCATGATCTGATGGATAAACAGATACAGTCTTATGCACTAGGATTTATTGTTGGACCATGTATCAATGCGAGCGGACGTTTGGAATCTGCCGAAAAAGCATTGAATCTATTTCTGGAAGAAGATGAAGAGAAGGCAAAACAGACAGCAGAAGAATTAAAAGAACTGAATGATCTTCGGAAAACCATGACAGAAAATGGTGTAAAAGAGGCACTGGGACAGGCGTTCGAATATGAAGCAAAAGGAGATAAAGTGCTTGTATTATATCTTCCAGAATGTCATGAAAGTATTGCAGGTATCATAGCAGGAAGGATCAAGGACCGCTTAAATCATCCAGCATTTGTCTTAACAGATGCAAAAGAAGGAATCAAAGGTTCTGGACGTTCCATCGAAGGATATTCCATGTTTGAAGAGATGATGAAAGTCAAAGAGGTGTTCACAAAGTTTGGGGGACATCCAATGGCCGCAGGATGTTCTTTGGAAAAAGAAAAATTACAGGAATTCCGCAAAAAGATCAATGAGAACTGTACCCTTGAGAAAAAAGATTTTGCAAAGAAGGTACAGATTGATATTGATATGCCAGTTGATTATATTACCATGGATCTGATCCATCAGTTATCTGTTTTAGAGCCATTTGGAAAAGAAAATAAAAAACCATTATTTGCACACAGAAAGTTAAAAGTGGAACGTGTGAATGTTTTTGGAAAAAATAAAAATGTGATAAAATTAGCATTAAAGAGTAGTCAGGGAACTAGGATTGATGGCATGATTTTTGAGGATGAAGATGAATTTCGAGAGAAAATGGGAACATCAAAGTATATCACATGTACATATTATCCAGTGATCAATGAGTATCAGGGATATAAAAGTCTTCAGATCAATATTCAAAATTATTTTTTTGTGGAGGAATAGCATGAGTAAGATAAAATTAGTAGCGATGGATCTAGATAATACACTCTTAGACAGCGAGAAACAGATTTCAAAACACACAGAAGAAGTTCTAAAAGAAGCGATCAGAAGGGGTGTTTATATAGTTCCAGCAACAGGACGTATTTTTAAAGCAATTCCAGAATTTTTAAGAGATATTCCAGGCGTTCGATATGCTGTTTGCTGTAACGGGGCAACTGTTTATGATCAGAAAGAAAATAAGATCATATATACAAATCATCTACCAAAAGAAACGGTATTTTCGTTGTTTGATATTTTGGAAAAATATCATTGTACACGTGATATTTATCAGAATGGGCAAGGGTATATGGAACGATGCTATTTTGACCATCTTGCAGAGTATGGTGTATCAGATCATGTATTAAAACTTGTGAGAGATACAAGACTGCCACTGGATGATCTGCGAAAGTACATTGAAGAGCGTCCGCTGGGAATTGAGAAGATCAGTGTATTTTTTGATGATATGGAAGAGCGGGAAACTGCAAGACAAGAATTGATTGAGAAAAATATTGCGAGTGTATCAAGTTCTCTGGGAAATAACATTGAAATAAATCAGATTGGATGTGATAAAGGAGATGGACTTTTACATCTGGCAGAGCAAATTGGACTATCTATGGATGAAGTGATGGCATGTGGAGATGCAGGAAATGATACGATGATGATCAAAGCTGTAGGAACCGGTGTTGTTATGGAAAATGGACAACCTGATCTGAAAGAGATCGCAGACTTTGTGACAAAGACAAATAATGAAGATGGTGTTGCATATGCAATTGAAAAATTAGTCTTTGAAGCATAAGATGTGAAAAAAATGTGAACATGGATCATGACTATTCATTTTTATTGACGAGGGTATCCAAAGTGGTATAATAAGTATGTTTAAATAGTTAGGGGGAACAATGAAAGATGAGAAAAACACGTAAAACAGCAGCTGTAGTAGCTCTGTATACGTTTTTGATGCTTGGATCAGTGTCTGTGGTCAGAGCAGATCAGCCAGTCACAAGAGAGCAAATAAGCAGTGAACAGACTGAGACAAAGACAGATTCTTCTGCCCAGACGACAGAAAGTGAAGCAACGACAGAGACAACAACACAGACGACTCAGGCAAAGCCGACAACGGAAGCAACAACGCATACGCATATAACGGCTGCAGCAACACATACAAAGAAACATACAGCAACAACACATACAAAGAAACATACAGCGGTAACGCATACAAAGAAACAAAAGACAAAGTCTGATCAAGATAAGAAGAAAGATAAAAAAGATAAGAAAAAAGACAAGAAAGATAAAAAATCTATCATTCCAAAAGTATATAATGATCATAGTCTTGAGATGAAAGATAAGAAAGAGACGATACAGGGATTTATTTACTTTAATCAGGCAGATGCAGCATGGAATGACAATGGATATCAGATCAAAAGCAGTGGATGCGGACCAAGCGCTATGGCAGTTTGTATCAGTTCGCTGACGAATAAATGGGTAACTCCAGTTGATACAACAGTATGGGCATATAAGAATGGCTATTACAGTAGTGCTGGAGCAAGTCATGAGATGGTCCCAGCACTGGCACAACAGTATAAACTGGAATGTCATGGACTTGGAAGTGATGTCAGCAAGGTTAGAGATGCATTGAAGAAGAAGCATCCAGTAGTAGCACTGATGGGACCAGGATATTTTACGAAGAAAGGTCATTTTATCGTATTGGTTGCGATCGATGATAATGATCAGGTAACGGTTGCAGATGTTGGAAGCAGACAGCGTACACAGTACAAATATCCACTAAAAGAAGTGATCGCACAGACGAAGTCAGCATCAGCAGGAGGTCCATGCTGGGAGATTTATTCTGATCAAAAGATATCTGCGAAGGCTGATAAGAAGGCAAAGCAGCTGAAGGCTGAGAAGAAATACAGAAGCAAAGAATTTAAAGCAATGTATAATGAGATCAAGTCAGTATTGCAGAAGAATTATCAGTTAGCGGTTCCACTAAAGAAAGGAACACTAGTTAGTGAAGAACAGTTTGTTACGATCACATCCTTAGGAATCAACGATAAAGTTTCCGTAATGGATGAGAGCAAGAAGTTAACAAGTGATGTCGATCTTGACACAGTAGTAGATGAGATTCAGGCAGAGGCAGTCAAAGATTCTTTTTGGAATACGATCATGATTGCACCTGACAAAACTAATTTAACAGATAAATAAAATAGTATATATTACATAAAGAAAAGCACAGAATCATTGAGTATGATCAATGATTTCTGTGCTTTTTCTATTCTAAAAAATAGGAGGAAAGAAAAATGAAGATTCAAAATATGATCAAAAAAATAATGATTGCTGTATTATCTGCAGCAATGATGCTTGCACCTATCGTTAATATCAAAGCGGCATCAACAGATGTGGTCGATACAAGCAAAACTGGATCCATAACGATCCACAAATATGACATGACAGCAGCAAAACAGGCCGGTGTTAACACCAGTCAGTTTACACCAATAGGAAAACAGGACGCTGCTGCGGAAGCAGCCTTGGAAAAATATGCGATCAAAGGTGCGGAATTTAGTTACCTGCGAGTTGGAGATGTTGAACAGCAGAGTGAGAATGGAAAGATTCAGATGATCTATGAACTTCCAACCACAATACAGCAGATTTTGGGTTTGACATCTTCTGATGCAGCTAAAACAGAAGGAAGTAAGACATATTTTACAAGCCAGCAGATCAATGAGAAACTTGCCAAGGCATTAGAAGATAATACGGTAACGAAAGACAAATTAGAAGATTACATGGGAAAGAATGGGACAGCCATGGATGAGACTAATGCTAATGGTGTGACAAGTAAAGACAAATTGCCACTGGGTCTTTACCTGATCGTTGAGACAAAGGCACCAGAAAATGTAACTTACACAATAAATCCATGGTTTGTACAGTTGCCATCCACGGATTCTAAGGGAGATGACTGGTTCTATGATGTGATCTGTTATCCAAAGAATGAAACTGGAAATCCAACACTTGACAAAAGAGTACGCAATAATCCAGATCAGGACAATGTAACAACTGCCAATACAGACAGACTGGCAGATTTTACTTCTGCAAGAAATGAATATAAATATCAGAGTACCGTGACAGCATCTAAAGCAGAAAGACTGGATTATCAGTTCATTTCCAAATTGCCACATATCACATCATCAACAACCTACCTGTCAACTTATACATTTAACGATACGATGGCAAAAGGAATGACATATGGGAAAGATGCCGTGATCGCAATCTATGAAACTAAGGATGCAGCGGACAGAACAAATGTGAATAATGTTGAAAAGAGTGGAGCATTGGCTGTATGGAAGAGTTCCGACACGGATCCAAAGTTTGCAGCAACATACGGAAAATCTGGAGACGATCCTGCAATGAAGATTGAGATGACAAAAGCAGGACTTAAGGAGTTGAATAAGAAATATTCTGATAAATATATCGTTGTATATTATACAGCTAAGGTGAATACAGATGACAGCGTTATTCTTGGTGATAAAGGAAATCCAAACGATGTATCCCTTATGTGGAAGAGAACAAATACGAATTATTATGATATTTTAAAAGACAAATGTATCGTATACTCTTACGGATATGATCTGACAAAGAAATTTTCTGACAGCAAGGGAGATGCAACAAAGGTTAAATTCGTTGTAAAAAATAAGACAGATAATTACTATCTGGTAGCAAGAGCAGATAGAGCAGGTGTTTATCAGGTAACAGGAAAGTCTGCAAAAGAAGCTGATGCGACTCAGTTTAGTCCGTCTTCTGATGGAAAACTTGTGATCAATGGGATCGAAGGAGATGAATATGGATTTACAGAAACACACTCCGATGCAGGATACTCCCTGTTAAAGAAAGAAGTGATCGTTAAGGTCAAAGAGACAAAAGCAGATATCACACCAACCGAAGCAAACATCACAGGGATCCAGAGTAAGTCTGATGCAGATTCCACAGCAAATGATGGAGTTCCTAATGGTGCGGTATTAAAGAATGATGTGACGGTTCAGACTACAGCAGCGAGTGCGACTGTGGATGAGATAAAGGCAACGATGACAAAACACGATGATTCTGGAAATGCATATATCAATATGCAGATCACAAATCAGAAGCAGTTCATGCTGCCAATGACAGGTGGGGCAGGAAACTATCTTCTGATCATTGCAGGGGTTGTTGTTGCTGGATGTGGGATCTTGATCTTGAACAAAAACAGAGGACGATCACAAAGATAAAATGAAACAAAAGATCATACCGATTCTGATCGTTCTGACAGGTTTTTTGCTGTTGTTTTATCCATTTACAAGCAACTATCTGTTTGAAAAGAGTGCAGGTTCGACGGTGGAAAGTTATCAGGAAAAGGCAGCCGGAATGGATCAGGCGATCATAAAAAAAGTAATGGATGAAGCAAAACAGTATAATGGGGAATTGATGCGATCTTCAGTACAGTTGACTGATCCGTTTAAGGAAAAACGCTTAGATGGAGAGACGGTTCATTATAACAGAATATTAAATATTGATGGATCATCGATCATGGGATATTTAAAGATTCCTTGTATTTCAGTCAATCTGCCGATCTATCATGGGACAAGTGGGACAGTTTTGGAACATGGGATCGGACATCTGGCTACATCTTCCTTTCCGATTGGAGGAAAAGATACCCATGCGGTGTTGACTGGACATACTGGGCTTAGTTCTGCAAAAATCTTTACAGATCTGACAGAGATGAAAAAGGGAGATTTCTTTTTTATACATGTATTGGATAAAAAGCTTGCTTACCTTGTGGATCAGATCACAGTCGTGGAACCACAAGATACAAAGGAACTTCAGATCATGGAAGGAAAAGATCATGTAACATTGGTTACTTGCACACCCTATGGAGTTAATGACAAGCGTTTATTAGTCCGAGGAGTTCGCACAGCTTATCATGCAAAAGAGGAAGAGATAAGAGCAAGAAATCATCATTCGCAATGGATGGAAGTTTACAAACGGGCCATCTTTGCAGGACTATTGATCATTTGTGTATTGATCGCAGTCAGAAAAGTATATGAAAAGATGAAAAGAAAAGCGGAGAAAGGAGATATGGGTGAAACAAAAGATCATAAATATTGTTGGAATCTTTTTTCTGGTGATAGGGATCACGTTACTGCTTTATCCGGAGATCATATCACATCTGAAACAAAAACAGTCCAATCAGACGGTGAAAGAATTGACGCAGAGGAGAAGCAAAAGAAAACAGGATGATCTACTGTATCAAAAAGCAGTCCGCTATAACAGGAAGATATTCAAAGAAAAACAAGCAGGGCTAAAGGATGTATTCAGTTACCGCAGTGCACCGATCGTCTTAAGAAACGAAAAGAATACCTTCGGTTACATTAAGATACCGAAGATGAAACAGAAACTTCCATTATATCTGGGAGCGACGATGGAAAATATGAGAAAAGGAGCAGCGATCATGGGACAGACATCCCTGCCAGTAGGACAAAAAGACAGCAACTGCGTGATCGCTGCACATCGGGGATATCGGGGAATTCCGTATTTTCGGGACATCGAACAGTTAAAAACAGGCGATCAGGTGATCATTAGAAATCCATGGGAAAGACTGGATTACCGGGTTACAAAGATTAAAGTGATCGATCCATATGATATGGACAAGATTCTGATTCAAAAAGAGAAAGATATGGTCACACTTTTAACCTGTCATCCGTACCGAGGACATGGAAGATACCGGTATGTGGTGTACTGTATGAGAAATCATGGACAGAAGATCAGGAAACAAAAGGAAGATAGATAAAAATAGATGGAGAGGAGGATGTGATGAAGAATGCAAAAAAGATCCTGGAAAGAAAACGAAAGATCATAGTGGTATTAGTGGTCATGGTCTCATTTGTTTCCGTTCTGGCATGGTATCAGATGAAGAAGGCACATGCTTATCAATCATATAATACAGGAGGAAACAAACATTTTAAAGATGGACATTTAACAGTGAACATCAATGGACCAAATGGGAAAAGCGATAGTCTGACAATGTATATTCATAGTGATGAATATGAAAAAAATAAAAATGTCAGCGGTGGGACATTTAATAATTCCAGACATCCATATACGGTAACGACGTATTCCGGTGGAGGCGGAGATTATAAGCTTACAGTGAATAAACAGACGATATATTCAGAGAAGAACAGTAACAACAACTATACACTTTTAACGATCAAAGTCTGGTATCTGTTACCGGCCCATGAACAGCATCGATCCTGGGAATGGGTAACGGTGGATAAACCAGTATTTTCAGATCCGAGCAAGGATATAACGCTTTATTGCGGAGGAAATGATGGATTTTGGGAAAATTCCTATCATGATACTCAAGAACATTGGAAATCAGTAAATATCCATGTCAGTACTGGATTGGTCGGAGTGGCTTCCGCTGACAGAGATGGATGGAAAACTTATGACTGGTGTTCTATAAATCTGAATCTGGAAAAGCCAAGCCGCAGCATTTATTACAACGGAAATGGTGGAGATGGTGCAGATGTAACATGGAATTTTACGGATGGAGATTATTTTTCGTTTCCAACGGTATCAAGAAGAGGTTATACCTTGGAAGGATGGCTGGATGAAGGAACAAAATGGATGTCCAATACAGGCTGGCTGGTATGTGGTAATTATACAGAGACAGCCCAGTGGACAGCGAATACATACACTGTAAACTATGATGGAAATGGAGAAGATTCTGGACATGTGAATGATGGGACAGCCACGTACGATCAAAATTACAGCTTTGCTGAGAATGGATACACGAAAAAAGGCTATGCCTTTGTTGGATGGAATACAGATAAACATGCGGTGAGAGCACGGTATTCTCCAGGAGAGACGATCACATGGAGTAACACGGAGGGTATGACACTTTATGCTGTCTGGTCCAAGAACTCTTATGAAGTAACATTTGATGGAAATGGTGCATCAGGCAGCAAAAAGACTGTGGAATTAAAATATGGACAGGATGATATCCTGCCAGCAAATACATTTGAACGGCCGGGATATACCTTCCTTGGATGGAGTGAAGATCCAAATGCGATCAAAGCAAAATATACCGATAGACAGGCAGTCAATACTCTCTGCGATGCTGGACAGACTTGTGAATTGTATGCTGTCTGGAAGAAAACAGATGGATCATTCGACACACACAACATTATTCATGATGACGGCATGTTTAATGGCTCGATCGAACTGGAAGGGCAGAATGGAACTGGATTTTCGAGAGACCACGTAGATTCTGAGTATGGAAGGATCGACAAGGAAGGGCAGCCAGGATATTTCACAAACCGTTACAAGTAAAAAGGAGGAAGAAAGTTTGAAACAAATGAAGACGATCTGTAAAAAGATATCGGTAAGTATTCTTACCCTCCTGATGATCATGACAATGTATCTGAGTGGTTCAGGAGAATCACTGTTCCTGAAGAATAGAGACGTCAAGGCTTTCACAGGAAAAGCCAAACTGGTGATGAGCCAGGCATTATCAAGTAATAAGATCTCAGAGATCGATCGTCCTGCATCAGAAGGTCTGTGGAGTATGACAGCTGACGGACACAGAGTGTTTTGCTTAAACTCTGGAAAGACCATGTGTTCTGGAGATACCTTAAAATACAAGACGATCAATGCAGCAACTTATGAAAAAAAGGGAATTGCAAAAGCATTAAACTGGTATTTCAGGTCAAGCGGCAAGAATACAAAAGATCTGTCATTGTGTCAGGCATACATCTGGGCATGTGGACATGGAGCGAATAAGCAAAATACCGTTTATCAGGCAGGAAAAAATGTGGACAGAGGTTATTCGCAGAAAGATGCAAAAAAGTTCTGTAAAATGATCAGTGATCAGGATCCAGAAGGAACGATCTATTATTATACAGTGAAGAAATGTGTGAAAAAGAAGAAACTGGATTCCCATCAGGTTTTGTTCGGATTTCGTCATACACCGCCAGATATTGAAAAAGCGAAAACGAGTGCAACAAAGTCAGGAACCAGCCCAGATAATGTAAGGATCAAGATCAAAAAGAAAGATGCGGAAACAAGAGCAGGGCTTTCTGGAGCAGTATTTCAGATCTATATGGATGGGAATTATCAAGGAAGTGTAACAACCGATGACAATGGAGAAGCTTCTTATACTGTTCAAAGAACGGTAAGTTATAGTGTGACATCAACGAAAAAGACTTATGTAAAGAATTGGAACGATCTTTCAAAAAGTCAGCAAAAAGAAGCGACAGATAATGGCTGGTACGATTCTTCGGCAAAAGCATATGCTGTGGCAATGCAGGAAGCACAAAAACTTGCAGAGCAGAAGATTTCAGCCTTAAAGAGTGCCTCGGTCCACACTTGGATGGTCAGGGAAACAAAATCCCCATTCGGACACCTGATCCCAGATCAGACAGATCAGAGCAAAGTGGAACAGGGTGGAGTCAGATCATTCACATTTAACTATACCAATGAATTTCAAAAGAGTGATCTGGAGATCTTTAAACAGGGAACTGTAAAGAATAAACGAGGGGATCTAGGAGTTGAAGCAAACTTGCAGAATGCTGTCTATGAGCTATATGCTGACCATGATATCACAGGCTCCGATAACAAGAGTGTTGTCTATAAAGCAGGAACACTTGTGACACAGATGGTAACTGATGCGGATGGTTATGCAAAAGTGACAGATCTGTATCCGGGATATTACCGTTTACATGAGAAGTATGCTCCGTTGGGATATAAGTTATCTAGTAATGATATATCAGTCACGGTCAATAAAAATACATCCCAGTATCTGAAGGAACAGCAATATGAAGGAATAATACAAGTTGTAAAGACGTTTGGCGAGGAAAATGTTCCAGAAGCACAGGCAGTTTTTGAGGTTTATGATTCCAAGAATAACTTAAAACAGACGATCACAACGAATGACAAAGGGATCGCAGAAACAGATTTACTTCCTTATGGAGCTTACCGTATTCATCAGACGAAAACGACCGATGGATATGATATGGTACCGGACAAATGGGTAAGCATTGATGGATCTAAAATGATCTATAAGGTTGAATCAAACGATCCAAAGCAGCATGCAGGGATCATGTTGACAAAGGTTACAAGGATCAGTGATAAGGAAACTGGAACTTATACAAAAAAAGAAGAATATAAGGCAGAATTCCAGATCATCGATCAGTCGACAAAGAAAGTCATAGAAACATTGATCACGGATGAAAATGGTGCAGCTCAATCTGGAAAGTTAGATCCTGGCATCTACACGGTTCATCAGACAAAAGGAAGTGATAATTATAAGATTGCTGATGATTTTGATGTAACGATCAAAGATGGCGATAAGAAATTTAAAAAATTTGAGCTGGATAATTATTATAATGGAAACAAGATCCGGGTCAGAAAAACGATGGTCAAGAATGGAAAGTCTAAACCAGAACCAGGGGCTGAGTTTGTTGTACTGGATGAATCTATGGTGAAAGATTTCAAGGATCAGACATTGGCAACGTCACAGGACAGGCTTCATTACATTGAAAAACTGAAAAAAGATAATAGAGATGCAATTCTTGGAACATTAGTCACAGATTCCGAAGGAAAGGCAGCGATGCTCTTAAAAGATTTCGTAAAGAAGACAGGGTTTATAGTCGTGCAGACCAGAGGTGTCGAAGGCTATGACCTTGCGCTACCGCAGTATTCCACAGAAATGAAAGCATCGATCGAGGATGAAGTCAAAGTGTATGAATTCGTTTTAAAAGACGATTATACAAAATCCGCAAAGATTTCGATCAAAAAGCAAATGTCCGTAAATAAAGATAAGTATGTACCGGAATCTGGGGCGGAATTTCAGATCATTGATCCGCATGGAGAAGTGGTCGATACTCTGATAACTGATGAAAAAGGAGAAGCAACTTCAATCTCGTTAGCGATCGGTGTTTATACATTGCATCAGATCAAGGGTGATCCAAAGCATGAAATGATGGAAGATGAAGATGTGGTTTTGATCAAGTCTGATGTCCATAAGACAGTCACGTTTGGTCCGTATAAAGATGATGAAAATAAGATCAGGATCGAACTAGTCAAACGTTCATCAGAGACAAAGAAGCTGTTAAATGATGCAGTCTATGAAATCTATGATGAAGATCAGGATATTGTGGCAACTTTGACTACAGGAACGAGTGGAGATGGAACTGCAGAGTGCTATCTTCCATATGGAAAATATACGATTAAGGAAACTGCTGCGCCAGCAGGCTACAACATGGATGACGCAGAAGAAAAATCTTTTGAGTTAAGCGGGGAATCCACAAGCATCAAGATCACGTACGATAATGCTGGAAATGGAAGCTGCAGGTTTGAACAGATGGATACGCCAGTCTATGGAGAAATTACGTTCAGTAAGACGGGAGATATCTTAACAGATTATGACAAGGATTCTCAGAGTTTTATCTATGACAACGATCAGATCGCAGGAGCAGTCTATGGGATGTATGCGGATGAGAATATCAAGAAAGATGACGGAACGCTCGTATGGAAGAAGGACGAACTGATCGATCAAAAGACAACGACAAAAGAGAAGGAGATCCATTTTACAAGAAAGGATATGGATGGAAAAGAAACAACTAACTTCTATTTAGGAAAGTATTACATAAAAGAGATCAAGTCTCCGACAGGCTATATCAAAGATCAGGAAAAACATGAAGTAGAACTGACATGGGATACAACTGCAGGAAGTATCAATGATATTCGTGATGATGATAAAGTACCAGACAAGGAAGATCCGTTTGGAAATGAAGACAATAATGTAAGTACAGGTATTTATGTGTTGGAAAAAGGCGAAAAATTGAACCAGAAGATCAAGGATGCGGAATCTGTGACTTTCACGTGGAAGAGTGCACCAGAAGGAGCTGTGACAACGGATGTTTCTCAGAATAAAGATGGCAGTATTGTGCTTTGGAACGATGATGGAGATTATTATATCTCAAGTCAAAGAGCCGGACAGGTCATCTACATGAATGCAATATCATCTAAAATGTTTAAAAATTGCAGGAATCTCACAGAGATCAATTTTAAAAATATTGATACATTCGCAGTCGTGGATATGAGTCAGATGTTTTATGCCATGGATTCCATCAAAACACTCGATCTTTCATCTTTCAACACCTCCAATGTAGAAGATGTCAGCCAGATGTTCTATGGAAATCCAGTTCTTAAGACAACATATGTCATGGATCAGATCTTAAAGATCGAAGAAGATAAGTTTATCGAGGAACAGCCGTTAAAGATCGTTGCCATGCCAAAGAACAGGTTCTTAAAAGGTGATAAATTCAAGGCAGAGGACTTTAGCTGGAGAATTCTTTATGATGACAATGGAGCAGAAGATGTGGAAGTGACGGATAAAGATGTGGCATTTACACCGACATATGCAGAAAAATCAGGAAAATACGAGATCAATATCAGTTTTAACAACCAAGGATCGTATAAAGATCTGCCAGAGAAAACGATCAAGACTACGGTAGAGGTTCTGGATCCAGAAGAGGAAGATATCGCCTTAAAGGTTGCAAAGAAAGCAAGTATTCATGTCAAATCTAATGATACTCTGCAAAAATACGGCATCCATCTGATCAAGACCGATCAAGACGGAAACAAGCTGGCGGGAGCCATATTTGCCTTAAAAGCGAAAACAGATATCGTTAATAGCAAAGGAGAAAATATCTTTAAGAAGGGTGATACGATCGCCACCACTACATCACAGGATGATCAGTTTGAATATCTGGAATTTATTGGATTGCCGACCGATATCTATGCAAAGGATGGAACAGACAGTGATATGTATGAGGTAGAAGAAATCTACGCACCAGATGGATATGAGAAATCGGACAAGACATTAACATTTAAGGGTAAAGTGATCAATGATACGAAAGAAAATCTTATTCATGATGTAAAAGCCGAGAATAATACGGATAATGATACAACAACATATGTGCATGATTCAGATACTTTAGTCAACCAGAAACTGGATTATATTGCATTGAAGAAGATATGGGATGATCATGACAATGCAGCAAAGATCCGTCCAGATGTTGTTACGATCAAGGCAACACATAAGACAACAAAAGAAGTAAAGGTGTATACACTGACAAAAGATAATAACTGGACAATGTTTACGGATATCAAGAAGGATGATCGTGAAAAGTGGGAGTTTCGTGAAGATGTTCCCGAAGGTTATACTTTGACGAGTACACACTGGAATGATGCGATGTATGTAATTTCGTTTACGAACTTCCATGAAAATCCAGAATATGTCGATATCAATGTACAAAAGGTTTGGGAAGATGGTGACAATGGAGATGATCTGAGGCCGATATCAATCAAAGCTCAATTATATAGAAATGGTGAGAAATACAAGAATGCTATTACATTAGACGAAACAAATAACTGGTCAGATGATGTAACGTATCATTGCCTCGATAAGTATGACAAAGCTGGCGAACCATTTGAGTATGAAGTGAAAGAAGAAGTCTATGATAAGCTGACAGGTAATGCAAAAACAGGATATGTCGATACTTATGAGACAAATGAGACAATAGATGATGATGGTACAACAACGAAGAATATCATGATCACGAATACGCATACACCAGATACGACGAAGAAAAAGGTTAAAAAGGTATGGAATGATCATGGGAATAAAGATGGCATACGTCCCAAATCTGTTTTAGTTAATCTGTTGGCTGATGGTAAAGTGGAAGAAACATTGATGCTCAGTGCGAAGAATAACTGGAAAGCGTCCAGTAAGGTACTTCCTGTGAAAGTCAATGGGAAAAAAGTCAATTATACATGGAAAGAAGTCGAAGAAGGATTGATCACGGGAGAATCTGAGATCGGATACAGACCAACCTATGATACGGATGAAAATGATCAGGATCTTACAGTGATCACAAACACACATGACCGTACAGGGCCGAAAGGAAGCATTACGATCACAAAAGCATTGGACCCAGGTAATCTGAATATGGATGTTGGGGATCCGACTTTTATATTTACACTGACTGGAACCGATGTCTATGGAAAGAAACACAGTTATGAGAAGAAAGTCAAATTCACAAAGGCAGAGGTTGAAAAACAGATGAAAGATCATCCGGGAGATCTGATCGAACTGTCTGTGACGTTTGATGATCTGGAATATGGCACTTATACGTGTAATGAAGGAGGTATGATCAAGTATTTCAAATTACTCAATATTACGAGCAACAGCAGCAATGCAACGATCGATCAGGAGAAAGAAACTGTGACGTTCGATATTGGACCAACTGGAACGACAGCTAAAGCACAATTGACAGGTGGAGCGAAGTTTATGAATCAGATGATCCAAGGATCTGTAAAACTTATCAAGAAAGATTCTAAGGGGAAATCATTAAGAAATATCGAATTTGTGATCACATCATCTGATGGAGCAGAAGTAGCGAAGGCCAAAACAGATTCTGCTGGAGAAGTCACTTTTGATGGATTGCTCCCTGATACTTATACGATCACAGAGACAAAGACAGCGGTTGGAAAGAATCTGTTAAAAGAACCAATCATCGTTACACTGCCAATGACGATGTCACAGGCAGAGGTGGATAAACAGAATGTGGATACAAGTAAAGCGATCAAACAGGGAAATGATTATTACTTCTATCATCTGACGTACAATGTTATGAATGATTCTATATTGAATCTTCCAAAGACAGGTGGACGGACAGATGAGCTTTCATTCATAGGAGGAATCATTCTGATTTTAGGGGGATTATTTTTATTGCATAGAAAATTTCGATGAAATTCGAAAAAATATAAAAAAATAAATTATGAAGAAACCACGTAAATAAGCCATTTTTTACGTGGTTTCTATCTATAAAATAAAAATATCAAAAAAAAATTAAAAAAAGTGTTGACATTCATCGAAAATAAGAGTATATTATATTTTGTCGTCAGGCAAGAGAGCTTGAAAGACACAAGGGATCATAGCTCAGCTGGGA
>OLPU01001652.1_pt1 | contig 16189 bp, 16 predicted proteins | sample 1673111 | NCBI WGS metagenome assembly OLPU01 (sample SAMEA3136755, study PRJEB25190) | human gut metagenome | reverse complement strand
CGGTCAAGCAAGGGACTGGTCGCTTAGGCTGGTCCAAGGAATTGTCCGCACCCCCAAGCCTTCGCCGAGGAGTGCTGTCCAAGAAACACCAGCTAGATGCCTATGTGACAAAAGAACGACAGGTTTAATCTGTCACATTTTGCCGCTGGCCGAAATGTCGAGTTACCGTGGACGAATCGAAGACGGCTCCTTGGCCGCCACGCCCTTACCCCCACCGGTCGCAGAGTCCCACTCAAGTTGCAATGCAACGCGGCACGCACGCCCGGCAACACTATGGCTGCAAGATTTGATAGCCCGCCTTGCGCACAACATCCGAAAGAACCTTTTGATCGATTGGGGTCTTCGATCGAACCGTGGCGATACGGCTCCCAAGGTCAACCGTGGCCCAAGTCCCCTCGGCGGCATTCAAGGCATTGGCGACGTTTTGCGCACAGCCCTCGCAACTCATGCCGCCGATGAGAAAATTCGCTTGATACGGATAGTGGGAGACATCGGTATCGGCCACGATAGCCTTCTTAACACGCGCGCACTTCTGCCCATCCGAGCAGCAGCTCTTGCCCGAAAAACTGGCAACAATGCGAGAGAGACCTAAGAGGAATCCCACCGCAATGATGATCACGACGATGACAGTGGATACGGACATATCAATGTGCCTTTCTTGTTGGTGGGCAACCCCCCGAGCCCATGCGCTGCCGACTATACCCCGCTCAGGCTAGGAGACATCGGTCATCATAAAAGTTTAATCAAGTTGACTTTTTCTCTTGACTGCAGCGCTGCAAGGCTATAAGTTCCCCATAGTTAACTTATGGTAACAACCCGCTGCTCCCTGCGCGCAGCGAAACCACGAGAGGAGAACGCCATGACATGGCCCATCGATGTCCAGGCCCTCGAACAAGCCATAGTGCGCAACTGCTCCCCCACTTTGGCTGCGCTAAAACCCGCCAGCCTGTTCACCTTTCCCGGCTCGTTCACAGCAGAAGCACCCGAGAACCAGAACGAAGCAAGCGCGCGCAGACAGGCCCTCCTCGAAGCTGTGAAGTATTGCCAACGCCATGTTTCAAGCGCCGGAGTTTCGATCCGCATTCTGGCTTGGAAGCGCTGCGGAGCCCTCGTCTACGTGTATCGCCCCCGTGAACTTGCAGCGTATCTTGTCGACCGACGGGCGGCACATCCGCTCGAGAACGAAGGGTATCGCCCCGGCGATCTCGATGCGTGCCTCAATGAGCTGTCGCGTCGCCTGCAGAACCGGTCGAGCGAGAGCGCCAAACAAGGCGCCAAACAGAGCGCAAAACAAGCGCGCGATGAAAGCAAGCCCTGCCCTTGCAGCAATCGCGTTTGTCGAAGTGAGTTCCCGCACGAAATCGGCTTTTTCCTGGGCTATCCCTACGAAGACGTGATCGGCTTCATCCAAAACCGCGGGCAAAACTACCTCGAAGTTGGCCCTTGGAAGGTATACGCCAACCAAAGCCAAGCAAGGCGGACGTTCGCTCGCTATCGACGCTGCGCACGCATATACGCCCGCGCATATCGAAGCGGGCAGAGCCTTCGCCGCCTCACAGTAAGCCCCGCGGCAAGCGGGCGCAACGCAACGCGCCCACAACACGTACAACGGTAATCCCGCCCATCCGGGCATCGATCGAACAAAGGAGTTCAACATGAGCAAGGTAGCAGTGGTGTATTGGACCGGCAGCGGCAACACCGAAGCGATGGCAGCGGCAGTGGCCGAGGGAGCCGAGACAAAGGGCGCAACCGTCGAACAGATTCTAGCCGCCGATTTCTCCCTCTCCGCAGCCGAGGAATACAACGCTTACGCCTTTGGCTGCCCCGCTATGGGCGCAGAGGAGCTTGAAGACAGCGAATTCCAGCCCATGTGGGACGAGGTTAAGGGCAGTCTTGGCGACAAGAAAGTCGTACTCTTTGGCTCTTACGGCTGGGGCAGCGGGGAGTGGATGGACGCCTGGAAGGAAGACGCCGAAGAAGCCGGCGTCAACGTCATCGATTCCCTCATCATCAACGAACAGCCCGATGACGATGGCATCGCCGCCTGCCAGGCCCTCGGCGCTCAACTCGCCTAGCAGCCCATGTGACAGCAAAACGACAGGTTTATTTTGTCACATCCGACCGCTCAGCGATTGGATTCGCCTAATAAACTACCAGCTAGAATCCTATGTGACAAATAGTCCTCAGGTTTAATCTGTCACATTTTGCCGTCTACCAACAATCTCAAACCGTCCAACAGCGGCACGTGCGTAACTGCCGAGCGCCCCACCTCAACTAATTTGCATCACCGCCCAAATAGCGTCCGCTGGCCCCCATCGACGGGCGCTATAGTAGATGTCGCCACGACACCATCGAGAAAGGGCGTTCCCATGAACGATTTTTCCTTCTATTCGCCGACGCGCATCATGTTTGGTCGCAAAATGGCCGACCACGTAGGAGAGCACGTCGCAGCCGCTGGCCACACCTCGGCGCTCCTGGTATACGGCACCGGATCCGTAGTGCGCACTGGAACGCTCGAACGCGTTAAGGCCTCACTCGACGCCGCGGGCGTTGCACACGTGGAGCTCGGCGGCGTACGCCCCAACCCCGAGATTTCCTCGGTTCGCGAGGGCCTGCGCATCGCACGCGAGGCAAACGTCGACTTGATTCTACCTGTGGGCGGTGGCAGGGCTATCGACTGCGCCAAAGCCATTGCCCTGGGCATCCCCTACGACGGCGATGTCTGGGATTTCTTCCGCAAGCGCGCCACGCCGACGCAGCGCGTGGACGTCGCCTGTGTGCTCACCCTCCCCGCATCGGGCTCCGAGGCCTCCAATTCCTGTGTCATCAGCAACGATGCCGAGCATCTCAAATGCGGCTGCAACACCGACCTCAACCGCCCCGTCATGGCGTTCATGGATCCCGAGCTCACCTTCACCCTGCCGCCCTACCAAACCGCAGCGGGCATCACGGACATGTGCGCGCACATCATGGAGCGGTTCTTCTCCGGCCAGCCCGCGGTTCCCGTTACCGATAACATCGCCTGCGGCCTAATTCGCGCCATCATGGATGCGGCACCGCGCGTAATGGAAGATCCGCAAGACTACGACGCGCGCGCCAACATCATGTGGGCAGGTACCCTCGCTCACAATGGCATCGCAGGCTTGGGCCTAGGCTGTGCCGGTGGGCGCGATGGCGACTGGAGCTGCCACGGCATGGAGCATGAGCTCTCGGCCTTTGATGTGAAGATCACGCACGGCGCCGGCCTCGCGGTACTTTTCCCCGCCTGGATGCGCTACGTGTGGCGCGAGCACCCCGAGCGATTCTTGGAGTTTGGCCGTCAGGTCTTTGGCATCGAGCCTGTGGACCCCGAGGCAGACGGCGTAGACATCACGCCCGAGCAGGCAATCGAAGATGCCGTGATGGAAACCATCGACGAACTCCAGGAGTTTTTCTGCTCCCTTGGCATGCCGCGCACGCTCGCGGAATTTGGCATGAAGGCCGATGATATCGACACCCTGATGCCGGGCCTCAAGATCACGCGCGGCGAGGTGTTTGGCAACTTCAAGAAGCTCACGCTGGACGACGCCCGCGCGATTTACGAGTCTGCGCTGTAACGAGAAGCCCGACCGCGCCACCCGTTGTCTCCCGCGCCACCTCGATCGTCGCACGCGGAAGCCGCAACGATGCGCGTCGCACCGGAGCACGCCCCGGCCCCGGCACGCACAAGCACCAAACGCAATGCGCCCCCGCCGAGAATCAATCTCAGCGGGGGCGTCGTCATCCTTCGACACAAACTATTCAGCCGTGCCCACTAGTCATCGCGCACGTCCGGACAAGCGGCGTCTTTAATCCAAGGAGCCTCGGGGCGGCAGATCAAACGCGCGTTGTTGTACGCCATATCAAGCGTCAGACAGGTGCGAGCCGAATAGTAACCGTCCTCGCGCTGAATGGTGAGAGCCAGCTCCGGGGTATCGCCCGTCAAGCAAAGCGGCAGCAGCAGCTGAATCCTGCCGTTGTAGTACTGCGGCACGGCGATGGTGTAATTGGCAGCAGCCCGGCGACTTGCCTCCATGACGGCACCCTCAAAAGCGTGGCGCAGCAAAAACGCCTTGCCCTCGCCCTTGAGCTGCTCCGGTATACGAGAGAGATTCTCGGCATCGCCCAAGATATGGTCGATATTGGTCCGCACCTCAAGACGATAATCAAACACGAAGTCGGCAGGGTTCTCGCTAAAGTGCACGCGATCAGGAAGCACGCTGAACTCAATCAGACGCGGGTCGCTCGCCTTATAAAAGCCCTTGAGAAACCACTGCTGGCGGGCATCCGGTCGCTCATTGGGCTCAAACAGCACGTAGATGGACTCGAAACGCTCCGTAAACAGACCCGTATCCATCAGGCAGCAGTCATGCTGAAAGGCCAGGACCGAGCAGCCCTCCCCCGCCTCAGCGGCCTTGTTGTACAGATGGACGGCGCGCTTGAACGTAAACGTCAGATAGTTCTTGAGCACGCGATCGTTTTCGCCCCAATCCTCGGGAGCGGCAAGCTCGCTCAGATAGGCAAAGGCAGGCATGGGACAAAATGCGAAATCAAACAGGTTCTCTTCAATGCTAAACACGGTAATCCTTACGCTCGTTTTTAACTGACATCAAAGTAGCATGCCGTCCGGACACAAGTTGCTGTCGAGAAGACACTGCCGGCACTCGCCTGCCCCAAACACCCAAGCACAACAGCGCCCCTGCTAAGGATCACCTCAGCGGGGACGCCGCAATCAACCGCCTAGAATATGAAGGCATTGTGAAAATGTGACAGAATAAACCTGTCGACTTTTTGTCACATTAGGAGATGTGGCCGAGGAATTCGCGGGTGCGCTCGGATTTGGGGTGGTCAAAGACCTCAGCCGGGGTACCTTGCTCGACAACCACGCCGCCGTCCATGAAGATCGCGCGGTCGGCAACGTCACGCGCGAACTTCATCTCATGGGTCACCACAATCATGGTCATGCCGCCGCGGGCAAGGTCACGCATAACGGCAAGGACGTCGCGAACGAGCTCAGGGTCCAACGCACTCGTAGCCTCGTCAAACAGCATCACATGCGGGTTCATGGCCAAAGCGCGGGCGATGGCGACGCGCTGCTGCTGACCACCCGAAAGCTGGCTCGGCATGAAATCCACGCGGTCGCCCAAACCAACCTTCTCCAGCTCCTGGACAGCGATCTGCTCGGCCTCCTCCTTGGAACGCTTGAGCACCTTTTGCTGGGCGATCATGACGTTCTTCTTGACCGAAAGATGCGGGAACAAATTGAACTGCTGGAACACCATGCCCAGCTTGGCACGCACACCGTTGATATCCACGCCCTTGGCCGTGATGTCAGCGCCCTCGAAGATAATCTGGCCGCTCGTGGGCTTCTCAAGCAAGTTAACGCAGCGCAGCATGGTCGACTTACCGGAACCGGAAGGGCCAAGCACAACCACAACCTCACCGCGGTGCACGTCGATGTCGATGCCGCGCAGGACCTCCAAGTCCCCATAGCTCTTGTGCAAATCCTTAATGCGAACGATTACGTCGTCCTCGGACATGACGTCCTCCCGGACCTCGTTGCTCTCACTCATAGATAGATCTCCTTCTCGGTCCTAGAGGGTGGCGTCGGCAGCATTCGCCTTTGCACGGGCTCCCTTGGGGGAATTCTTCTTGGCAGGCGTCTTACCCGCAAGCCTGTTCTCCAGACCGCTCACCACGCGCGTAAGCGGCAGGGTAACCAGCAGGTAGAACAGGGCCGCCACCACATACGGAGTGATGGAGCCGGTGGTGGCGACAATCGTCTTGGCATACATGACGATCTCCATCACACCCACGGCGGCGAGCAGCGACGTATCCTTGTACAGCAAGATAAACTCGCTGGTAAGCGTGGGCAAGACGTTGCGGAAGGTCTGCGGAATGATGACATAGAGCATCGTCTGCACACGATTCATGCCAAGGGAGCGAGCTGCCTCGTTTTGTCCCGGCGGGATGGACTGGATGCCCGCACGGAAGATCTCGCACAGATAGGCCGCCGAGTTCATGGCCATCACGATGACGCCCAGCGGATAGTTGCCGATATTCACGCCCGCAAGCGGCAGGCCGAAAAACGCGATGTAGATCTGCAGGAACGCCGGCGTGCCGCGGATGATGTTGATATAGAACCCCGAGATGCCGTGCAGGATGCGCGAGTTGGAGATGCGCATAAGCGAAAGGATGAAGCCAAAGGGAATGGCCAGCGGGAACGCCACGAGCACGATGGCAAGTGCCATCAAAAAGCCCGAGAACACAACAGGCAAACTGGAGACGATGATGAGCGGGTTGAGGAACAAGCGCAGGAAGCGGTTGGAATTCCATGCCTCAACCCAAGGCTGCTCCTCGAGGAACGAGTCAAGCTGATCGAGTGCCGAAGTGCCCTTGATGGTGAGGGCGGGAATGTTCGCCACATCCTTTTCGGTACCATCGGCGACCTCATACGTTGCGCTCAGTTGCTCGCTGCCGCCCTGCGTAGGAAAGACGACATGGTAGAGCTCGAGGCGGAAATACTTGCCCGCCTCGGTTGCCTCGGGGAAGGTTGCCTTCACCGTCTGGCCATCGACGCTGTACTTGGGTTTGACAAACGTGCGATCCATCAGGTCCTCGCCGGACAGGATGGTCACGCGCGCGTCCTCGGTGGAAAACTCGGTCCCTTGCGGAAGGGTAACGGTAAATCCGGTGAGAGTCTTCATCGGCCTGGAACTCCCAGGTCAGGCGCGTCTCCTTGCCGCCCAGGACGTCGCTGCCGGCATCGGCATTGGGCTGTGCGGTGAGCTTTTGCACCTCAAGGGCGCAGGCAGGCGCGGGGGCAAGAACGGCGCCGCAGCCCAAAGCGCAAGCCGCAAGGGCACAGGCAACAACCAAACGACGCAAGGCCGTACGGGCGCCGCCAAGTGTTGTGTTCACGGGTTCAGTCACGATAAAACTCCTTACGCTCCCGCTCGCCAAAGCACGCGCGAATACGCGCAAAGGCCCCTCCCGCCGTGAGCGAAAGGGGCCGAATGGCTACAAGCGGGGCAACAAACTACTTGATGTTGTACTGCTCCATGAGAGCGTCAACGGTACCGTCCTCGGTAAGCTCCTTCAGAGCCTCGTTGATCTTCTTGGTGAGCTCGGGGTTATCCTTGTTGACAGCGATGGCATACTCCTCGCCGGTGCTGATCTGCTTGATGGTCTGGCAGTTGTCGAACGAGGATGCGGTGAGCTGGGAAGCAACAGAACGGTTGGTCACCAAAGCGTCGGCCTTAGAAGCCTGAAGTGCAGAGAAGCAGTCCGTGGCGTTCTTGAAAGGAACGAGCTCGGCGTTGGGGAAGTTCTCCTTGGCGAAGGACTCGGCGGTGGAGCCGGACTGGACGGCGATCTTCACGCCCTCCTTGTTAAGTTCGTCGGCATAGTTGTCGCCAGTGATGGTGGTGTTGTCCTTAAGGGTAACGATAGCCTGGTCGTCCATGTAGTAGGAGTCGGAGAAGTCGACTTCCTTCTTGCGATCGGGGGTAGCGGTGATGGCTGCGATGGAGCAGTCGTACTTGGTGCCGCTGGCAACGCCCGCGACCAGGGAGTCGAAGTCGACGTTTTTGTACTCGACCTCAAGATCGAGCTTCTCGGCGACCTTCTTGATGAGCTCGAGGTCGAAGCCCTTGTAATCGCCATCCTCCATATACTCAAACGGCTCGTACTCGGCAGAGGTGCCCACGGTCAGCTTGCCCTTGGTGACGAGCTGCACGCTGTCGGACTTCGCAGCAGAACCGGCATCGGCACTGCCCGCGGAGGTGCCACCGTTGCCGGAACAACCGGCAAGGGCGAGAACAGCGGCAAATGCGCCTGCGGCGACTACAGCGCCAAACTTCTTGAACTTGTACATACTTTTCTCCTTCCACGCGTCCCCTCTTGGTCAGGAACGCATAAAACTAGGGGCCATTATGCTCCGCCGTGCATAATGGCCCTCCGAAAAAGTGCTTTGTAACAAAATAGACTTATTTTTATCCACAATTGAAAACAATCGCCCAAATGACTAGTCCCCCTGCAGACCCCGCAGCAGTTGGATCTCGTGCGCATAACCCGCAAGCTCATTGGGCGTTTCCAGAATAAACGGCAGTCCGCGCAGGCGCGGATGAGAAACAATGCGCGCAAAAACCTCCTCGCCCCCGCCGAGCTCGGCAGACCCCAGGTAGCCCGCGCCAATGACCTCGTGACGATCCTTATGCGCCCCGCAGGGATTCTTGGAGTCGTTGATGTGAACGGCGCGCAGGCGCGAAGCTCCCACCACGCGGTCGAACTCATCGAGCACGCCGTCGAGATCGTGCACGATATCGTATCCGGCATCGCTCACATGGCAGGTATCGAGGCATACACCCAAGCAGGCGTCCAGCTCGGGCCGGCGCGTACGCACCGCATCGATAATCGCCGCGAGCTCCTCAAAGCGGCTTCCCACCTCGGTGCCCTTGCCCGCCATGGTCTCGAGCAGCACGCACGTGCGCTGCCCCTCAAACATCACCTGGCACAGTGTATCGGCGATGAGCTCGATGCCGTGTTCGATGCCCTGGCCCACATGGGCTCCAGGATGGAAATTATAATAATTGCCCGGCAATGCCTCCATACGACGCAGGTCTTCCCCCATCGCTTCGAGCGCGAACTCGCGCGCATGCTCCTTGGCAGAGCAAGGGTTATACGTATAGGGAGCATGTGCCACAAGCGGGCCAAACGAATGCTCCGCCATGAGCAATCGCAGCGCGGCCACATCGTCTAAATCGAGTTGACGCACAGAACCGCCACGCGGGTTGCGCGTGAAAAACGCGAACGTGTTTGCGCCAATAGACAATGCCGTCTTTCCCATTGCCTCGTATCCATCAGAGATGGAAAGATGGCATCCAATCGTTAACATCGCAGCCCCCTATCCCCGATGAGCACCGTAGAGCGAGTACCAGCCGTCATGCTCGCTCACGGTCAAGGGCACGTCAAACAGATCGCTCATCACGTCGTCGCGCAGCAGCTCGCGCTTGGAGCCGTCGGCAAAAATGGACGCGTCTTTGATGAGCAGCACGCGGTCGATGGCGGGGATGATGTCCTCCGGATAGTGCGTGACCAAAATGATGGAGCAGCCCTCGGCGGCAAGCGTGCGCATAGTTTCGCGCAGGTGATACATACCCTGCGGATCAAGGCCCGTGCAGGGCTCATCAAATACCAGCACAGAGGGGTTGCGCACCAGCTCGCGCGCCACGAGCACGCGGCGTACCTGGCCTGTGGAAAGCGTCATGATGTCGCGATCGGCAAGGCTCGCGATGTGCAAGCGGTCGAGCGCCTCGAGCGCACGCGCGTGGTCGGCGTCGCTCACCTCGCGATGCATGGGCAAACCCAACGTGCCAAAGATGCCGCCGCACACGATCTCCTCGGCCGGCAGGTGCACGCGCACCTGTTCGTGCATGGTCGAGCTCACAATGCCAAGGGCACGTTTGATATCGTCCAGCAAGGGGCGCTCCTGCCCGCGAAAGCGCACGGGAGGCTCGTCGCGATACAGCGGGAAAACTTCGCGCGTGAGCAACTGGATAAAGGTCGACTTGCCTGCGCCGTTAGGACCGAGCAGTGCCACGTGCTCGCCCTCTGCCAGGCTAAAATCGTCCACGCGCAAAATCGTCTTGCCCGCACGCACCACCTCTGCATCGTGAATGCGAAACAGCGGCGGCATGACGGTCGAACCCACATCGATACGTGCCTCTTCCATAGATGCGCACTCCCCTTTTTGCATAAACCTCACCAAATTGAAAAGCCGATTGCCTTACTATAGGCAAATCACCGGCGGCGTACGCGCAAAAATCAAAAGGAAGTGCATATGGCAGACATGCTCACCCTCGAAGCCTTTGAGGAGGCCTCCGCAAAGGTCAAGGAGGTCACCCAGGAGACCAAGCTTGTAGAAAGCCCCTCGCTTTCTGCGCAATGCGGCAATCGCGTGTGGCTCAAGCCCGAAAATATGCAGCGCACGGGTGCCTACAAGCTGCGCGGCGCCTACTACAAGATCTCCAAGCTCAGCCAGGAGGAGCTGGACCGCGGCGTCATCACCGCAAGTGCCGGCAACCACGCGCAGGGTGTGGCATATGCAGCCTCGCATGCGGGTGCGCGCTCCGTGGTCGTGATGCCCACTACCACACCGCTCATCAAGGTCGAGCGCACCAAGGGCTACGGCGCCGAGGTCGTACTCTTTGGCGACGTGTTCGACGAAGCACAGGCGCACGCTATCGAGCTCGCCGAGCGCGAGGGCCTCACCTACATCCCGCCGTTCAACGACGAGACCATCGCTACCGGTCAGGGCACCATCGCCATGGAGATCATCCAGGAGCTGCCGCTGGTCGACACCATTTTGGTTCCCGTGGGCGGTGGCGGCCTGTCCTGCGGCGTCTCGACCTTCGCCAAGCTGTACAACCCCAAGATCCGCGTGATCGGCGTGGAGCCCGAGGGCGCACCCAGCCTCACACGCGCGCTCGAGGCTGGCCACACCGTCAAGCTCGACCATGCCAACACCATCGCCGACGGCACCGCTGTGCTTGAAGTGGGCGACAAAGTCTTCCCGTACCTGCAGAAAAACCTCGACGACGTGATTCGCATCCCCGACGAGAAGCTCATCGGCTGCTTCCTCGACATGGTGGAGAACCACAAGATGATCGTGGAGAACTCCGGCCTGCTCACCGTAGCGGCGCTCAAGCACCTACCTGCCGAGAACAAGCGCGTGGTCTCCATCCTCTCCGGCGGCAACATGGACGTCATCACCATGGCGAGCGTCGTGCAGCACGGCCTGATTCAGCGCGGACGCATCTTCACCGTCTCCACGATGCTGCCCGACCGTCCCGGCATGCTCCTCAAGGTGGCAAGCGCCATCGCCGAGCAAAACGGTAACGTCATCAAGCTCGATCACAACCAGTTCGTGACCACCAACCGCAACGCCGCGGTGGAGCTGCGCGTAACCATCGAGGCCTACGGCGAGGACCACAAGCAGCAGATCGTCGAGGCGCTTGCCGCCGCCGGCTTTACCCCGCAGATTGTTCAGACGCAACTGTAAGCCAGCCCAACGCGTTCACAAGTACGCACCTCAAACCGCATGCCCCTGCAATCGCTCAAGATTTCGGGGGCATTATTTTCCTCACAAACTTTAGCCGTCTAGAGTATTTCCTGCCTTTCGCCAAACTTTTTCAACCGTGAGTCGCAATATTCCTGTATAGTAGCCGCCAACGAGTAAATGCGATGACAGGGCGAGTAGGAGCCTCATCCATCCCACAGCAAGCAGGCGGATCTGAGAACCTGCGGTGGACGGTTCCGAACATTCCCTCGAGCAGCCTCGAGCGAACGCGCACGGCCAGCGGTCACCCCCGCACGGTCCCGATCGGCGCAAGTACCTTTTGGCCGGAAGCCTTCCGTCATAGGCATCGAGCGATGGGCACCGCCATCTGGCTCGCATTTTCTCATCACACCGTTGAGTATCCAACGCAGCGAGAAAGCGAGACACGAGCGTGCAACTTCGAAGCGATGCCATCAAGCGCGGTTTGGCCCGAGCCCCCCACCGCAGCCTCCTTAAGGCAGACGGACTCACCGATGAGGAAATGGACCGTCCGCTCGTCGCGGTCTTTAGCTCCAAAAGCGATATCATCCCCGGGCACAACAACCTGGACAAGATTTCCGAAGCCGTAAAGGCCGGCATCTATATGGCAGGCGGCGTGCCGTTCGAGATCGATACCATCGGCGTATGCGACGGCATCGCCATGAACCACGACGGCATGCACTACAGCCTGGTCTCGCGCGAGACCATCGCAGACAGCTTTGAGATCGCTGTCCAGGGCCACGCTTTCGATGCTGCCGTCTGCATCCCCAACTGCGACAAGATCGTTCCGGGCATGCTCCTGGGCGCGCTGCGCGCAAACCTTCCCACCGTCTTTGTCTCGGGCGGCCCCATGCTCCCCGGTCACAAGCAGGGCTGCACCTGCGGCCCCACCACCGATCTCAACTCGCTGTTCGATGGCGTGGGCCAGGTCCAAGCCGGCACCATGACCGACGAGGAGCTCAAGTACCTTGAGGATTCCGCCTGCCCCACCTGCGGATCGTGCTCCGGCATGTTCACCGCGAACTCCATGAACTGCATCACTGAGGTCATCGGCATGGCGCTGCCGGGGAACGGCACGATTGCCGCCGTGGACGCGGCGCGCATCCGTCTGGCCAAAAAGACCGGCATGCGGGTCGTCGAGCTGGTTCGGGAGGGGCTGACCCCGGAGAAGATTATGACCGAATCCGCGTTCCGCAACGCGCTCTGCCTGGATATGGCGCTGGGCTGCTCCACCAACACCGTGCTGCATCTGCCCGCCATCGCGCACGAGGCCGGGATCGACTTCGACCTCAACTGGGTCAACGAGGCGAGCGCCAAGGTGCCGAACCTGTGTCATCTCGCGCCGGCCGGCCATCACCACGTCATCGACCTGCATCTGGCGGGCGGCGTGATGGGCGTGCTCAGCGAGCTCAAGGGGCGCGGCCTGCTCGACGAAAACGCGCTGACCGTCTCCGGCATGACGCTGGGCGAGGAGATCAGCCTGAGCAAAAACTACAACCACGAGGTCATCCGCCCGTTCGACGAGCCGTATTCCCCGACCGGCGGCCTGATGATCCTGCGCGGCAACCTCGCGCCGGACGGCGCGGTCGTCAAGCGCAGCGCCGTCGCCAAGGAGATGCTCGTTCACGAAGGCCCTGCCCGCGTGTTCAACAGCGAGGACGAGGCCATCGCCGCCATCTACGCCGGTCAGATCAAGCCGGGCGACGTGGTGGTCATCCGCTACGAAGGCCCGAAGGGCGGCCCGGGCATGCGCGAAATGCTCAGCCCGACCAGCGCCATCTGCGGCATGGGGCTTGACAAGGAAGTGGCGCTCATCACCGACGGCCGCTTCTCCGGCGCAACCCGCGGCGCGGCCATCGGCCATGTTTCACCCGAGGGCGCGAGCGGCGGCATGATCGGCCTCATCGAGGAGGGCGACGTCATCGCCATCGACATCCCAAGCGGCAAGCTCGAACTGAAGGTGGACGACGCGACGCTCGCCAAGCGCCGCGAGGCGTGGGTTTGCCCGCCGCCGAACGTCACCAAGGGCTATCTGGCGCGCTACGCGAAGCTGGTTTCCAGCGCGAACAAGGGCGCCGTCGTCGAATAAACCGTTTTTCAAACACAATAATCAGCAGATCGGGTCGCTTCGCTCGCCGGAAGGAGAGGGAGCGGCCTCTTTCTTTTCTTTTTTCCCGTTCCTGCCCTTTTTTGCGGCCGGAACGCGGTGAAAGCGAAAAAGAAAGATTGAGCGCCGACAGAACCCCGCCCGACGCGCTTTTGACGCTTGCCCTTTTTTCGGGTTCATGGTATACTATATCCTGAAAAAATGGCGGAGTGCGCCGTTTGTGAAACGATAAAGGAAGTGCCCTTTTGCAAGGCGAAGAAATCAGGGCGGCGCAGGCCGCGTTTTCCCTCCCGGACCCGAGGGAGTTGAACCCGCTCCAACTGGCTTACGTCGGCGACACGCTGCACGATCTGTACGTCCGCAGCCTGCTGGTTTCCAGAAAGATGAGCGTCGGGTCGATGCACAAACAGGCGGTGCGGATGGTTAGCGCGGCGGCGCAGGCGGCGATGCTGGCGGCGATTGAGGACGAGCTGACCGAGCAGGAGGCCGACGTCACGCGGCGCGGCCGCAACGCGCAGGCCAAGCACGCCGCGCCGAAGCACGCCGATCCGGCGGATTATGCGCACGCCACGGGGCTGGAGGCGCTCTGGGGCTATCTCTACGTGACCAACCAGACCCAACGGCTCGACGAGCTGATTACCCTTGCGATTGCACGCACGGAGGAAATATGGCACAGGCGAAACTCAAAGTAATTCTGCTGCGCGCCACGCCCGACCCGGATGAGCTTGTCGCGCTGGGCGCGCGGCTTTGCTATGCCAGAGCGGATTTGGACGCTTTGCAGCAGAAGGTAGAGAGCGGCGACCAGCGCGGCTTTGTGGAGCGCGTGATGCAGCGCGGCCATCTCTCCGTGACCGAACACGCGAGCTTCACCTTCGCGGTGGAGGGCGTGAGCCGCGCGCTGCTGGCGCAGCTTACGCGGCACAGAATCGCGTCGTTCTCCGTGCAGAGCCAGCGCTATGTCTCCATGGCCGACGGCTTTGACTACGTGATTCCCCCGGCCATCGAGGCGCTGGGCGAGGACGAGCGGCAGAAATTCATCCGCCAGATGGAGACCATGCACACATGGTATTGCCGCTGGCAGGAAAAGCTGGGCGGGGCGAAGGAGAGCGCGAACGAGGACGCGCGCTTCGTGCTGCCCAACGCCGCCGCGACGCGCCTGGTGATGACGATGAACGCGCGGGAGCTGATGCACTTTTTCTCGCTGCGCTGCTGCAACCGCGCGCAATGGGAGATTCGCGAAATGGCGTGGCAGATGCTCGCCCTGTGCAAGCAGGCCGCGCCCGCGCTGTTTGAACACGCGGGACCCGCGTGCGTATCCGGCGCATGCCCGGAGGGCAAAAACACCTGCGGAAAAGCCGCCGAAGTGCGCGAAAAAGCAGGCAATTTATAAAAATTTGACCGAGACAGACCACCCGCTCGAATGAGAAAGGAAACCATTATGGCATACTACGATCAGTTTACGAAAAAGCCCCGCAGCCCGCGCGACGACTGGCGCGACGACGAGGAGACCCTGCGCCCGGAGCGCGACGGCGAGCAGAACCGCCGTCCGTATGGCGGCCGCCCGAACAACGGAGAGCGCCGCCCGTATGGCGAGCGTCCGATGACGCCGCCCGCTCCGCAGGAGGAAGAGACGAGCAACCTGCTCGTCGGCCGCAACCCCATCCGCGAGGCGCTGAAGGCGGGGCGCGACATGGAGAAGCTGCTGGTCGCGAAGGGCGAACTCATCGGCTCTGCCCGTGAAATCGTCGCGATGGCGCGCGAGCAGAAGGTCATCGTGCAGGAAGTGGACAGGGCGCATCTGGACGCGATGGCGCCCGGCCATCAGGGGCTGATCGCCGTCGTTTCCGCGTATGCGTATCAGACGGTGGACGACATGCTGGCGCTGGCCAAGGCGCGCGGCGAAGCGCCGTTCCTCGTCATCCTCGACGGCGTGACCGACCCGCATAACCTCGGCGCGATCATCCGCAGCGCGGAGTGCGCGGGCGCGCACGGCGTGATTATCCCGGAGCGCCGCGCGGTGGGGCTGACCCCGGCAGCCGTCAAGGCGAGCGCGGGCGCGGTGGAATATCTGCCGGTCGCGCGCGAGGTGAACCTGACCCGCACGATCGAGCGCCTCAAAAAAGAGGGAATCTGGATCTACGGCACGGCGATGAACGGCGAGGATTACCGCAAGGTCGATTTCTCCGGCCCGAAGGCGCTGGTCATCGGTTCGGAGGGCGAGGGCATGAGCCGATTGGTCGGCGAGAGCTGCGATAAGGTGGTCACCCTGCCGATGAAGGGCAAGATCGAATCCCTCAATGCGTCCGTGGCGGCAGGCATCCTGCTTTACGCCATGATGGACGCGAAGTGAGATGAAGCCCCTGCTGCTGGTGGACGGCTACAACGTCATCGGTGCGTGGAGCGTGCCGCGCGAGGAGCACCTGAGCATTGAGCAGGCCAGAGAGCGGCTCGTCCACCTGATTGCCGATTACGCGGGCTATTCCGGCGAAGAGGTGATCGTCGTTTTTGACGGCCACTATACCGACCGCCCCACGCGCTCGCGCACGATGATGCACGGCGTGGAGGTCGTCTTCACCAAGCACGCCGAAAGCGCGGACAACTACATTGAGGCGGCCTGCGACGCCGCGCCGAAATGGCGGCGGGTTCGCGTGGCGACCAGCGACGCGGTCGAACAGACGGTGACGCTCGGGCGCGGCGCGGAGCGCATCTCCTCAAGGGAGTTTTTGATCGAAATTACGCAGACCCGACAGACCGGACGGGTGCGCATGCGGGAGGAAAAGGTCTCCCGCGGCGACATCTTTTCCCGGCTGCCGCCCCATCAGCGCGAAATCTTTGAGCGGATGCGCCGGGGCGAGGAATGAGCAGGGAGGAAGCCATGCACCACGACTTTGACAGCATGACCGATGAGGAAATCGCCCTGCTCGCGCAGCAGGGCGACGCGGACGCGCCGGAATCTCTGCTTAACA
>OLPU01001650.1_pt1 | contig 16199 bp, 14 predicted proteins | sample 1673111 | NCBI WGS metagenome assembly OLPU01 (sample SAMEA3136755, study PRJEB25190) | human gut metagenome | reverse complement strand
CTCCACGATGTCCCCAACGCATTTTTTCTGTGTCTGCACCTGTTGCAAGTGCCATCAACTGATGTCCTAAACAGATTGCAAAGATAGGTACCTCGCTGTCATATAACTTCTTGATCTCTTTGATGATCTGTACACATTCTTTTGGATCTCCAGGTCCGTTTGATAACATGATACCGTCTGGCTGATCTCCTAAGATTTCTTCTGCTGTTGTATCTGCTGGATAAACTGTTACATCACATCCACGTTTTTCTAAAGAACGAATAATGTTATTCTTTGTTCCAAGGTCTAATAATGCAACTTTAAATCCATCTCCATTGAAATGTTCTTTTTCTGTTCTGGAAACAGTTTTTACTGCATCTGTTACTGTATATTCTTTTAATTTTGGAAGGATTTCATCTAAATTGAAATCAGGATTTGTGGTGATCATTCCACCCATGCATCCATGTTCTCTTAAGATCTTTGTGATTGCTCTTGTGTCAACACCACAAATACCTGGAATGTCATGTTCTTTCAGATAATCTTCTAAGTCTTCTTCTCTTCTGAAGTTGCTTGAAGTTCTTGAGATTTCTCTTACGATAAAGGCTGAGTGCCAAGGTTTTTCAGATTCGATGTCCTCTAGACATACTCCATAATTTCCTATCAGTGGGTAAGTCATTACGACTCCCTGTCCCTGATAGGAAGGGTCTGTTAATACTTCTAAATAACCTGTCATGGAAGTATTAAATACGACTTCACAGATCACTTCTTTTTGGGCTCCAAAACTTTTTCCCTCAAATACGTGTCCGTCTTCCAATATCAAAAATGCGTTCATGTAATTTTTCCTCCTAAAAAGTCTCATTCATAGGGTATATAGTAGAAAAGACTAACTTTCTACCTATAGAATAAGGGTTTGCTCATAACCCTTATTGTTTGTATAAAAAAAAGAAATATCCTAAAATAAAAATTACGAAGCTAAGTATTGGAAATTCAGCCATTTTGTCCTTCCAATACCTGGGTCATTTTTTATTTCAGAAATATTTCTCTACAAATTGTAAAAATTTTATCATAAATTTTTTGTCGTTGCAAGTACTTTTTTGTATTTTTCTACATTTTTTCTATGTTTTTTTGTTTGTTCATCCGTTCTTCACTTTCTCGCTTCGAGAAAATGCAACCGCAGAAATTCTGGCGATACAGATTATATTCTTTGGATAACTGAATAGATCTCTGGTAGCCACCTTTCTTTTTAAAATCTGATGGCAGAAATTCTACACCCAAAAGTTCTCCTGCTTTCTGTCCTAATTCATTCAGCCATGATGCGTTTTTTAATGGGCTGATCGTAAGTGTTGTTGTAAAATAATCGTATCCACCTTCTTTGGCAAGTTTCGCTGCCTGATCTAGTCTTAGTTTGTAGCAGCGATAACATCTCTTGCCACCTTCTGGTTCCTGTTCGTAGCCCTTTGCCATATCAAAAAACGTCTGTGGATCATATCCTGCATCAATTACTTTAATTGGAAGATTCATTTCATTGACCAGACGCTGCTGCTCATGAACTCTTTTTTCGTATTCTTCCTTGGAATCGATGTTTGGGTTGTAGTAGTCGATGGTGATGTCGAAATACTGAGAGAGGTATTCCAGAACGTAGCTGCTACATGGAGCACAACAACTATGCAGTAGCAATGTTGGTTTCGTTTCTCCTAAATTTTCGATTACTTTATCTAATTGCTTTTGGTAATTTATTTTGTTCATTAATTATCTCTTTCTGGTCTTATTTTTCTCTTTTAAGTAGTACCGCAAGAAGTCTGTCTACATCTTGTTCCTGCAGCATACCATAAGACTCAAATCCATTCTCCTGTTCTATATTTGATATAAAATAAACTTCGTCTTTCTCAAAAGACTCCATCCATACAGATATAACATCGATTGGAACTGCCTGTAAATTATCGATCTGTGGCACAACTCCATCACTGGCATATTCATAAGTATTTTGTAGTGTTTTTCCATTCTCCATCTTCAAATAAATAACTGCATACATAGACATGAAAAAAGAACATGATCACATCACTCAATATAAATACCATAAAATTGCTGATACGCACCATATAATATCCAAGACTTCCTACACATCCACGAAATATATACGCAAGTGCATCATTAAAAAGAAGGATTGCCGTAAAGAACTGCATCAACTGCAGCCATTTCCTTTCCGTAAAACTTTTACTTTCTTTAATTAAACATACTATACCACACTTTTTTTTAAAAAACCATAAATCATTTACTTCGGATCAAATAATACATCACACATCCCGTCATGCATGAAATTGCTTCAGAAACCACAACGAATCTTCGAAATATAAACAGTACGACAACCAATCCTGTGATCAATTCTGTCTGATATATGACTGTCTTTTTGAGAAATACCAAATCCTGCAAGAACATAGTCTCCATATTTCATTGCATAATAATTAAACATAAGACTCGAAATGATCAACAAACCATCAAGAATGTTGCAAATGGCAGTAATAATGAAATTGCTGCTAGTTCATGTGTATCATTTAATTTTCCTATTAAAAATGTATCCGTAAGATTATAGATCATATTAACAGACATCCCAAGCATCATTGGAATTGTCATATGCTTCCTGATCTAATGGGTTTCCAACCATTTCTTCCAGCGAGGAAAGAATTCGATCAATGTAGGAAGAAAATTGCTCTAATTCTTCATTGGTCAGACAATCAAAGATTTCTTTATATTCTTCTTTCTGCTTAACCTTTTTGCCTTCTTCTGTCAGACATACGATCATAACTCGTTTGTCTTCTTTTGATGGTTTTCTTTTAACATATCCACTTTTTTCAAGTTTCTTTAACAACTCATTTAATGACTGCTGTTTAATTCCTAAGAGATATGCCATATCTTTCGTCGCAATCTCTGGCTGAATCTTAAGTAATGCAAGAACTCTTCCCTGTCCTTCATTTCTATTTTCATAAATATTGTGTTCCTTACAATTCATCATCTGATAACGCCTTAAAAGCCATTGAAGAGTCATTAGCTTTTTGTAAATATCTTTATACATCTCATCCATTTGTTTTTCCTCCTTTATTTTATACAGGTAGCTGTAGAATTAACAAGTATATGTATTATTAGCACTCTTTTTTATTGAGTGCTAATTTTTACTTGACTTTTATCAACTTTGGTTCTACAATAACATTTATAAAAGTTCTATTTGACATAGAACACTTAAAATAAGACTAAAATATTTTTAAATAAAGGAGTGTAACATTATGGCAGAAAAAAAAGGAACTCTTTCCATTAACAGCGATAATATTTTTCCAATTATTAAGAAATGGCTTTATTCCGATCACGATATTTTCTTCCGTGAATTAATCTCTAACGGATGCGATGCCATCACAAAATTAAAGAAATTAGACATGATGGGAGAATACAATTTCCCACAAGGACATAAAAATAAAGTTGACGTTATCCTTGACCCTGAGAAGAAAACTTTAAAATTCATCGATACTGGTCTTGGTATGACAGCGGACGAAGTTGAGAAATACATCACGCAGATCGCATTTTCTGGAGCGACTCAGTTCTTAGAGCAGTACAAAGATAAAACAGAAGGTGACCAGATCATCGGACATTTCGGTCTTGGTTTCTATTCTGCATTTATGGTAGCTGATGAAGTTACGATTGATACTCTTTCTTATAAAGAAGGAGCTGAACCTGTTCACTGGACTTGTGATGGTGGTACAGAGTATACAATGACAACTGGTACAAAAGAGACTGTTGGTACGGAGATCACTTTATTCTTAAATGAAGAAAGTACAGAATTCACAAATGAATACCGTGCAAGAGAGATCATCGAGAAATACTGCTCTTTCATGCCAACTGAGATCTTCTTATCTGTAGAAGGTGCTGAACAGGAATTTGAAACAATCCCAGAAAATCAGGTAAAAGATGATGATGTTGTTGTAGAACATATTCATGAAGATGCAAAAACAGAAGAAAAAGAAAACGAAGATGGTACAAAAGAAACAGTTGAAGTATCTCCAGCAAAAGATCTTGTAAAGATCAACAAACGTCCTGTTTCTTTAAGTGATACACATCCACTTTGGAATAAACGTCCAAATGAATGTACAGACGAAGAATACAAAGAATTCTACCACAAAGTCTTCCATGACTTTAAAGAACCATTATTCTGGATCCATCTAAACATGGATTACCCATTTAACTTAAAAGGTATCCTTTACTTTCCTCAGATCAATACAGAATATGATTCTATCGAAGGAACAATTAAATTATATAACAATCAGGTATTTATCGCCGATAACATCAAAGAAGTCATTCCTGAATTCTTAATGTTATTAAAAGGTGTGATCGATTGTCCTGACCTTCCACTGAACGTATCAAGAAGTGCTCTTCAGAACGATGGATTCGTGAAGAAAATTTCTGATTACATCACAAAGAAAGTTGCTGATAAGTTAACTGGTATGTGCAAGACAGACCGTGAATCTTATGAAAAATACTGGGATGATATCAGTCCATTTATCAAATTTGGATTCATCCGTGACCAGAAATTCGCAGATAAGATCAAAGATTACATCTTATTTAAGAATATGGAACATAAATATGTAACATTAAGCGACCTTGTTCCAGCTCCTGCAAACGATGATGATGTGACAACTTTATACTATATCACAGATGAAGTTCAGCAAAGCCAGTATATCAATATGTTCAAAGAACAGGATATGGATGCTGTCATTTTAAATCATAACATTGATTCTGCATTTATCACACAGATCGAACAGCAGAATCAGCATATCAAATTTAAACGTATCGATGCGGATGTCGAAGATGCCCTTAAAGAAGATGTAGATGAAAAAGAATTAGATGAAATCAAGACTTCTTTAACTGACCTGTTTAGAAAGACTTTAAACAAAGAAAATCTTGAAGTTCACGTTGAAAAATTAAAAGATGCAAAGATTTCTTCTATCATCACTTTATCTGAAGAAAGCAGACGTATGCAGGATATGATGAAGATGTATGCAATGCCTGGTATGGACCCTAATATGTTTGGTGCTCCTGCACAGGTTCTGACTCTAAATGCAAATAATACACTTGTGAAATATCTGTTTGAGCATGGAGATGCCCAAAATGCAAAGATTATTTGCGAACAGCTGTATGATCTTGCCATGTTAAGTCATACAACATTAGCTCCTGAAGAAATGACAAAATTTGTTCAGAGAAGTAATGAGATCATGGAAATGATCACGAAATTTTAATTTGCTAGTTTGATGACGAAAATTATTGGTGGAATGTTATAAAAAGGGTTATCTGTCTGCGACGCGCTCTCGCTCGACTCAGACAGATAACCCTTTTTATAATATTCAAATAATTTACGTAATCGAAACCACTACCGTCTTCAGTTAGTGAATGCAAGCCTACATACAAATCATAACTTTACAATTCTTCTGGATGGATATATAATATTTTGGAAATATTTTTAAGAAAGCTGGTTTTTTCATGTGTAGTAGGGATATGGATCGTTGGATCCATTTTAATATGGCAATCGTTGGGGGATTTCTTGGTGGTTTTTCGATTCTTAATCATCATGAACTCTTTGGTTCTGCGCAGACTTCGAATCTGATCTCTGTATTTGCAGATCTTGCTGGACACCCAGATGCGAATTTCTTTGTGCGACTTCTTGGTGTTTTTATTTATATGTTTGCATTATCATTGACGGTGATCTTACCGAAGTTTACAAGGCTGCATCTTCCTTATGTCAGTCTTTTTATAGATGCAATGGCAGCCTTGATCGTTGCTTTTCTTCCATCGGATCTGAATGATTTCATTGCCCTCTATCCGTTGTATTTTGCAATGGCAATTCAGTGGTGTTCCTTTAAGGGTGGGGATGGATTTACCTGCTCTACAATTTTTTCTACGAATAACCTGCGTCAGTTTACGACATCTATGACAGAATATCTTTGCAGTAAAGATCCCGACGCCTTAAGAAAATGGAAATTTTTCGCTTCTGTTTTGCTTTGTTTCCATTTTGGTGTTATCGTTTCTTATCTATCTTGCAAAAACTTTGGACATACTGGTTCTCTTGTATGTTTTCTGCCTGTTTTCAGTGGTTTTTGTCTTGTTTGGACGAGAAAACATTTTGTTGCAGTGAAACATTTTGTCTACCACTATCTGATCACACCAAAGAAAAGTTCAGCTTATACTACAGAAAGTGAGTAATTATGGAAAATTTAATCTTTAGCTTAAACGCTACAGTTCCTGTCTTTTTGATGATGATCTTAGGATTTGCCTTTAAAAAGATTGGATGGATTGATGATATTTTTGCTTCGAAAATGAATAAGTTTGTTTTTATGGTTCCTTTGCCTGTCTTGGTATTTGAGGATCTTGCAACGGTTGATTTTTCAAAAGTCTGGGATGTTAAGTTTGTCCTGTTTTGTTTTATCGTTACCATGATCAGTATTACGATTTCTTTTCTGATTTCTTGTCTGCTCAATGATAAAACGATCCGTGGTGAATTTATTCAGGCGGCTTACCGAAGCAGTGCTGCTCTCCTTGGAATCGCATTTATCCAAAACATTTATGGAAATGCCGGAATGGCTCCTTTGATGATCATTGGAAGTGTACCATTATATAATATGATGGCTGTTGTTGTCTTATCTGTATTTAAACCTGGACAGAGTGGGCTTGACCATACTGTTGTGAAAAAAACGGTCAAAGGAATCGTGACAAACCCAATCCTTATCGGAATTGTTGCTGGACTTGTCTGGTCTGCATTAAAAATTCCAATGCCTGCAATCCCTAAAAAGGTTATTTCAAGCATTGGAAATGTCGCCACTCCAATGGGACTCATGGCGATGGGCGCTACCTTCGATATCAAAAAAGCTTTTGGAAAGATCAAACCATCTGCCATTGCTGCTTTTATGAAACTTATTGGTCTTTGTGCCATTTTCCTGCCAATTGCAGTGAAACTTGGATTCCGTACCGATAAGTTGGTTGCCATCCTTATCATGCTTGGTTCCGCAACAACAGTAAGTAGTTTTGTTATGGCGAAAAATATGGGACATGAGGGAACTCTTTCTTCCAGTGTTGTCATGTTAACAACGATGTTTAGTGCATTTACAGTTACGGGATGGCTATATATTTTAAGACATTTTATGTTAATCTAGCTAACTTAGATCCAATGTGATCTGGTATTTTTCCAGCCAGTAATTGACTTGCAGAAGGTAAGCGATCATCTGAGGACCTGCCATCAGCTGTCCATACCATGGTTTACCATAGTCTTTCGGACTGTCTAAGAATCTGCTTAGTTTATATGCATCGATCAGTTCTTTGATCGGTGCTCCTTTTTTTGCCATAACTTTCAGAAGTTCTTTGGATAAGATTTTTTCATAGTTTGGATCATAAGTCTTTGGATATGGACTTTTTCTTCGATACAATACCTCATCTGGCAGGATTCCTTTCCCTGCTGCTCTTAGCAATCCTTTTACCACACCATTTAAACATTTTAACTCCCACGGAACATTATAAAGATATTCCACGATCCTGTGATCAGCAAACGGCACTCGTGCTTCTAACCCACAATGCATGCTCGTGCGATCCATGCGATCCATTAAGGTTACCATAAACCATCTTAGATTCAGATAAGAAATCTGCCTTCTTCTAGCTTCGATCTGATCTTCTCCATAAAGTTTTGGCGTCTCATTGATCGTCTTTTGATAAGCTGTTCTTGCATAAGATTCTAAATCCACTTTCTGTATGATATCATCATTTAACAGCATTTTTCTTGGTTGCATATCCATAGACCATGGGAAGATCTCTGCCTTGAAGCATTCCTCTTTATGAAACCATGGATAACCACCAAAAATTTCATCTGCACACTCCCCTGTTAATGTTACTTTGTTATATTTTACAACTTTCGAACAAAAATATAGCATCGAAGACTCCACATCTGCCATACATGGAAGATCTCTGGCATCAACTGCTTTGTATAAATTTTCGATCATATTTTCATTGTCGCATTCCAAATATCTGTGATCTGTCTTTGCATGATCAACCATCTTATCAACCCATGGACGGTCTTCGCTTGGCTGGAAGGCGTTTGATTTAAAATATTTATGATTATTTACAAAATCAAAGGAAAATGTGTTTAAATTTTTTCCTTCTTTTTGAAGCTTTTTCGCACAGATTGCTGTGACAAGACTACTGTCAACTCCACCGGATAAAAATGTACTGATTGGAATATCGGATAACATCTGCATTTCCACGGCATCTTTTACTAGCCACCTTGTATGCTCGATCGTATCTTTTTCGCTGTCTGTGTGTTCTTTCGCTTTCAATTCCCAATATGCACGATCTTTCAGCCCTTCACGATCGTATTCCAGGAAATGCCCTGGAAGAACTTCATAAATATCTTTGAACACTCCTTTTCCATATGACTTTGCAGGTCCTAACCCAAAGATTTCACAAAGTCCTTCTCTGTTGATCACTGGTTTGACTCCTGGATAGGCAAACAAGCCTTTGATCTCAGATGCAAAGATTAATGTATCTCCTCGTTTTGTATAAAATAACGGCTTCACACCAACACGATCTCTGATCAAATATAATTTCTTCCGTTTCCCATCCCACAGAGCAATAGAAAAAATTCCATTCAACTCTTCAATATAAGAAATTCCATACCTGATATACCCGGTTAATACAACTTCCGTGTCACTCGTTGTCGAAAACATTTCTCCTTCTTTGATCAGTTGTTCTTTTAACGTTTTCATGTTATAAATCTCGCCATTTAAGATGATTGCGTAGGTATTTCCTTCTTTCTTTTTACACATTGGCTGATGTCCCCTGTAAAGGTCAATGATTGACAATCGTACATGCCCTAATGCACAGCCATTTTCCAAAAATATCCCTTCATCATCTGGACCTCGATGTCTTTGAACTTCATTCATTTTCTTTAAGATCTGATATATTTCTTTCTCTGTTTTTTTATCATTGTTTCTAGGATTTAGAAATCCTGCAATTCCACACATACACGCTACCTCTTTTTATTTTTTATGATCAATGAGAACCGGCTGGTATTGTCTGCCTTTTAATGCCTGCAAAATTGTCGGAATGAGCAGTCTTGTATCCGCGATCATGGAGTTTGGCTTCTTTACCGGATCATCCTGTCCGAATGGTACAAAATAAATATGCTTATGATTTAAAAGATTCCCGATATTCTTAAGATTCATACCTAAGGCATCATTGCTCGCCATAGAGATAACGACTGGTTTTTCATTCCGCAGCTGCGCTTTAGCTGCCATTAAAACCGGGGTATCTGTAATTCCATTGGCAAGTTTCGCCATGGTATTTCCTGTACATGGCATTAAAATCAGGATATCCAGACACCCTGTCGGACCGATGATTTCTGCTTCTTCAATCGTTTTCATCGGTTCATTTCCTGTCATATCGTGTGCTCTTTTTACAAATTCCTCACCTTTTCCAAATCTGCATTTGATATGCTGGGATATGTCAGAAAAGATCGTCTGCAGGATCGCACCTTCTTCTAGTAAGCGATCGATCTGTTCAAAGGCTTTTGTGTAAGTGCAAAAGGAACCTGTCATTGCTACTCCGATTCTTTTATTTTTCAATACCATGTTTGATCTCTCCACTGATTTCTAAAACTTTTTTTGCAAGCATGATCCCAGAAGATTTCGGGGAATAAATGCCTGGAAGACTTGGGCATAGTTTTGCACAGATTCCTAGTTTTTCCGCCATTTGATGGTTTGTTCCACCAGGATAGGAAGCAATATCTATGATGCAGGATTCTTTGGAGATCTTCCTGAGGATATCTTCTTTTAGGATCTGTTTTGGAACGGTATTAAAAATATGATCATACTGACAGATCCGCCGTTTTAGTTCCGTAAAATCCATAACCTCAAGTCCAAAAGATTTTGCAAGACTTCTTGCTGTTTTATTTCTGGCACAGACTGTTACCTGAGCATCCATTCCTTTTAGTTTCGCTGCAAGAACTTTTGCACATCTTCCATAGCCAAGGACCAGACAACGACTTTTGTGAAGATTGATCGGCTGCATCTTGATCGCTTCCATGATAGCACCTTCTGCAGTTGCGATCGCATTGTAGATAGCGACATCATCCATTTTCATGAAGTCAAATGCTTTGATTCCTTTTTGTTCACATTCATGTCGAATTTCTTCATTGATACATCCCCCAAATAAAATCTGTTCTTTCGTCATTTCTTGAAGCAGTGTTTCTACTGACATTTTTTTGTTGCTAGAACTTCCTGTGATTTCCCCGTTTTTTGAAAAAACGACGGGTCCAATCATGCACTTCGCTTCTCTTATGACATTTTCAAAAGATTTACCTTCCTTGCATTCTGAGCCTTCTTTTTTGGTTGCATATGTGATAACCTGATATCTTTGATTTTTTAGATAGTTGGCTAAATATACCTGTCTCATATCACCGCCGATAACGGCAAAATCATAAATCACAGTCTTTTTTCCTTTCTTTTTTCTTCTATTTAATATATGTGATTTTTATTCATTTTGTTCTTTTAAAAATACATCAATTTTCCCCCTTTAAAAATTAAAAAGTAGTGATATAATAAACTCAAGTGCATAGAAACACCTACAATACAGCAAGAGCTTCCACTACACTGGGAGCTCTTTTTGTGTATTTATATATTTTATACACAAAGTACTTCCGGTGTTATACCATAACATGCATAATATCTTAATGTTTTTTCAAGGAGGAACTTTTTATGAACACATTAACTGCAGAAAAAAGAGATTTGAAAACAAAGGCTAAAAAATTAAGAAAAGAAGGTTATGTTATCGGAAATCTGTTTGGCAGAGATATCGAAAATTCCATTCCATTGAAAGTTGATTCCCGTGAAGCCGCTAAATTCTTAAAGGATAACAAAAAAGGAGCTCATATTACTTTACTTGTTGACGGAGAAAATGTAGACGCCATCGTAAAAGAAATCGACTACAATGCCATGAAAAACGAAACAATGTTTATTAATTTCCAGGCATTAGTTGCTGACGAAAAGATTCACACAACTGCTGCGATCGAATTATTAAACGAAGATGCTGTACAGAATGGTATCGTTGAACAGTCCTTATCTGAAATCGAATACAAAGCATTCCCAGCTGATATCGTTGAAAAGGTTGAGATTGATTTAACACAGTACAATGTTGGTGATATGATCCATGTCAAAGACTTGCCATTAGCTGCTAACAGCAAGATCTCTCTTGTTACACCAGAAGATACTTTGGTTGTTAACATCGCAGAACCAGAAGCTGCACCTGAGGATGAAGACGAAGAAGCGGCTGAAGAATAAATAAATCCGTGAAAGAAAAGACTCGATTTTCATAATTAAAAATCGAGTCTTTTTATTTTGCCTTTTCTTTGATATCCTTTAAAAAATCCAGCATTTTTTCTCGGATGTTTTTCTCTGCATTCTGAGATCATCAACTGAATCTTAAATTTAAAATCTTCAGATTCCAAGATCGTAAATGGATGTTCTTCTGTTACACAAACCGATAAATGTTCGCTCTCATATTGTGGATACGTTCCTGTAAATCCTTGTTCTTTCAGTTTTTTATCAACCTGTTCCCTGTATCGTTGAATCTTCTGATCGATTCTTTCTCCATAATTCCTTGCTGGATATGGATCAGAAGCATTGCAGACTTTCTCGCAGATCAATTCATATAAATCTTGTCTCTTTGGATCTTGCAGTTTCTTTGCAAGCGTCATCTCCATTCGTTTGGTTGGGTGCTTCTCATATTTATCAATCCATTTTAAATAATCTTTATCACCTGCCTGCATAGCAAGATTTCTCATACATTCTAATCCTTCTTCGGTTTTGTCATACCATTCTTCTGGATCTTCATTGATCGGAAAATAGTAATAAAATGGTGCAAATTCGATCAATGACATGATCTCCATCTCTTGATCATTACACACTTCTTCCCCTAAAAAGCGATATTTCTCACGGATCGTTCCAATCATATAGACTAGCTGGCGCCACTGCTCAGCTCCATCTCTCCAGAAATGTCCGATCTCATGATACCGGTAACAGTTCGTATGTTCCATGATCTCATCAAACCACATTGTAAAAACACTTTCTTCTCCCTGATGAATGATCAACCCATAACGACCTTCTCGTTCTTCCAGTTGTGCCCACATCTCTCCTTCATAGTCTTTGTCATATTTTCCAGAGATACGAAGTCCATGAAAACTTAGATAACACTCAATTGCATCGTTCATCATATATGGAACATATCCTGTTTGATTTCCATCTTTTTCTTCGACTTGAAGTTCAAACACCTGATATTCAAATATCTGCGCAAGCAACTGTATGGATCTTGATATTTCTTCTAAATTTGTTTCAAAATAGTTCATACGGAATTCCTTTTCCTATTATCTATGTATTTTATTTATATTTCTGAATTTCATTTAAAAAACGTTCGCCATATTTCTGAAGCTTATGTTCTCCGATTCCATTGACTTCTAACATTTCCTCATCATTAGAAGGTTTCATCGTACTCATATGTACCAGTGTCTTATCGGAAAATATCATATATGGCGGGATTTTCTGTTCGGATGCAATCATTCTTCGAAGTACACGTAATGCTTCGAACAATTCTGTATCTTCCTCAGCAAGTGCTGCCACAGCCCCTGCTTTCTTACGTTTCTTCGTCTGAATCTTGCGTTCTTCTTTCTCTTTTTCGACTTCTTTTGGAATCTTGATCTCAAAGTTCCAGTTATCATCAATCTTAGTAATATCTGCAACGCTTAAAACCGGATATTCATCAGCTGTCATTTCCAGATATCCATAGACTAACATTTCATTGATGATCTGCCGTATCCTTGCAATGCTTTCTGATGCCAATGCTCCATATTGTGAATTCTCATCTAAATGACGGCTTAATACTTTCTGGCTCTTTGAACCTTTTAAAATATCAACGATCGTGGATAGTCCGAAATCTCGATAACAATCTCTAATACATTGGATGATAGCTTTCGCTTCCATTGTTGCATCAACCGTTTCAAACTCGGTCAGACAGTTTAAGCAGTTTCCACAGTATCCGCTTGTCTGTTCTCCAAAATAATTTAAAATATAATGACGTAAACATTCCTTCGTATAGCAGTAAAATGTCATCTGACGAAGTCTTTCCCAGTCTCTTTCCATCACGATCTGCTTTGTGATCGCATCTAATTCCTCATTCTCCTCTCCATTTTCGATCAGAAAACGATTGGTTCGGTTATCAATTGGCGCATAATATAAGATACATTCCGCAGGTTCTCCATCACGTCCTGCTCTTCCTGCTTCCTGATAATAACTTTCCATGTTCTTCGGCATATTATAATGAACAACAAAACGGACATCCGGCTTGTCGATTCCCATTCCAAAGGCATTTGTCGCTACCATGACCTGCTTTCTGTCATAGATAAAATCTTCCTGATTTTCCTTTCGTTCTTCATCCGATAATCCTGCATGGTATCTTGTCACGGAGAATCCATCTTCTCTTAACTGATAGCAGACTTCCTCAACATTTTTCCTAGACAGACAGTAAATGATCCCGCTGCTTCCTGGCATCTTTTCTTCTTTTTCTTTTAAATAACTTAGTAATTCTCTATACTTATCCCTTGGACGTTTTACTGCATAGTAAAGATTCTCCCGATCAAACCCTGTCGTTAATACAAATGGATCTCTCAGGTTCAAAATATCCATAATATCATCCCTGACTTCTGCTGTCGCTGTTGCTGTATATGCAGTCAGTACAGGCCGATACGGAAGTTTCTTTAAAAATTCCAAAATCTTTAGATAACTTGGCCGAAAATCCTGCCCCCACTGTGACACACAATGTGCCTCATCAACTGCCAACATTGATATCTTCACTCCACTATTTAGCGCAAAATTGATAAAACCTTCTGTTTCCAAGCGTTCTGGTGCCACATAAATAATCTTATATCTTCCCTGCATCGCATATTTTAATGCGGTATGATACTGTCCCTGTGTCAGAGAACTATTTAAAAATGCCGCATGAATTCCGGCTTGATTCAGTGTCCCAACCTGATCTTTCATCAGCGAGATCAGTGGAGAGATCACAAGTGTAATTCCATCCATCATCAATGCTGGAATCTGAAAACAAAGAGACTTTCCTGCTCCTGTCGGCATGATCCCTAAAACATCCTGCCCATTTAATGCTGCCTCGATCAATTGTTCCTGACCTTGGCGGAATTCATCATATCCAAAGTATTGTTTTAATAGTTTCTTCGCTTCTTGTATCTTACTCAAATCTTATCACTTCCTATTGTTTTATTTATACTTTTACCACTCTCATCGTTCATATTCCCATCCGGAGGGCTTTTTTATTTCATAGGGGATTTCATTGAAATTTCCTATGCAATAAAAAAATAGTCAACTCCTATCATCTTATATGAAAGCTGACTATTTTTATCTTCATTTGTATCGTATTTGTTTGCTTCTTACCATGTAAGATAAACAGAACCCCAAGTAAGTCCTCCGCCAAAACCACTTAAAACAATCTTATCTCCTCGGTTTAGCATTCCTTTTTGATTGATCTCATCTAAAAGAATCGGAATCGTTGCTGATGAAGTATTCGCACAACGGTCTATATTCATCGGGAACTTTTCAATTGGCTGCTTCAATCTTCTCGCTGCTGCTTCAATGATCCTTTTGTTAGCCTGATGTAATACAAAATATTTGATTTCTTCTTTGGAAACGCCTGCTTGATCAAGGACTTTGTTAATACTCTTTGGCACCATACGTGCTGCAAATTTGAATACTTCCTGCCCATCCATGGCAACCTGTTGCATTGGAGAATCATCCTTTACTAAGAGATTGTTTAAATGTCTTTCTTCACATGTTAAAACATCTCCTCGTGCTCCATCAGATCCTGCATCGATAAAGATTTCTCTTTCTTCATCCGCTTCCACGATCGCGCATCCTGCACCATCTCCAAATAATACACAAGTACTGCGGTCACTCCAATCAAGAATCTTAGAAAGTGTCTCAACCCCAATGATCATCATCTTCTTACCCATTCCTGCTCTCGCATATGCAACTGCTGTATTTAATCCAAAAACGAATCCTGAACATGCTGCATTAATATCCATACAGACTGCATTGACAGCTCCGATTCCTTTCTGTACCTGACAAGCCGTACTTGGTGTTGCATAATCTCCTGATAATGTTGCAACGAAAATATGATCTAATTCTTCCGCACTGATTCCTGCATCTTCTAATGCTTTCTCTGCAGCTTTCACTGCCATCGTTGATGTTGTATCTTCAATCGAAATGTGCCTGCTGCGAATCCCTGTCCTGGATGAAATCCATTCATCATTTGTATCCATCACTTTGGAAAGGTCATCATTGCTCACTGATTTTTCTGGAAGAAAACTTCCTGTTCCTAATATTTTTACAGACATAACTACTCCACTTATCTTAATCGCTTCTTTTTTTCTCTTCTTGATCTGTACTCATAAATGACAGATCAAAAACACTTTGTCTATCAAAGTATATTCTTTTTCCATCCGTTTGTCAATTGTTCTTAGATAATGATACAGACAAGACCGCCATTACTTTCATTTATGATCTTTTCCATTGTATCCTGAAGCTTTTGCTGACTCTCATCTGTCATTTTTAATGCCTTCGTCTGCATACCGTCTCCAACCAGCTGTTCTAACGTCTTTCCAAAAATATTGACATCCCACATACTTTCCCCTGGCTGATTCGATCCCTGCTCAATATAGTCCATCAGATCTTTTGCCTGATATTCTTCCCCAACAATCGGAGCGATCTCCGTTGAAATATTTGCACGGATCATGTGAATAGAAGGTGCACTTGCCTTAATTTTTACTCCGTATTTACTTCCATGTTTTACAATCTGCGGTTCTTCTAATACAATTTCTTCTTTCGTCGGTGTCACAACACCATATCCTCTTTGTTTTACTGCCGCCAATGCTTCTCCAACTTCTTCGTACTCTTTCTTTTTCTTTGCTAATTCTCCCATGATCTTGATAAATTCATATTCATTGCGAATCTCCATCCCTGTTGTTTCACTTAAAAATTCATAATAATATACATCCCCAACTTTTACTGTGATGACCACTTTCCCACTGTCCATCGCAACAGATTCTAGTTTCTGCCCCGTTATGTACTCATATTCTTTTT